>Ga0209966_1000087_pt1 | contig 40081 bp, 37 predicted proteins | sample RhisoiCoNPM_FD_187575 | JGI IMG/M metagenome (GOLD analysis project Ga0209966, IMG submission 187575) | Arabidopsis thaliana rhizosphere microbial communities from the Joint Genome Institute, USA, that affect carbon cycling - Rhizosphere... | ecosystem: Host-associated > Plants > Roots >... | reverse complement strand
GGGGCCATGTCGGGGCCCCCGCAGCTGAAGAGCTGGAAGAAGTGGCAGGTCGTCTGCGGCCTGGGGGAGTGCGGGGGCCATGTCGGGGCCCCCGCAGCTGAAGACCAGTCACGGCAATGCGCGCGCGCCGCGCGTCGACAGCGTGAACACCGCCAGCGCCGACAGCCCGGTGAGCGCGATGGCGATCGCGCAGACGTAGATGGCCACGTAGGAGCCCGTGCGGTCGAACAGGATCCCTGACAGCCAGGGGCCGAGCGCGGCGCCCAGGTTGTTGCCGATGCCGAGCAGGCCGAAGATGACGCCGTAGTGGGCCGGCGGCGCGAGGCGGCCCAGCAGCACGGTCACGATGCTGGCGCGCGAGCCCAGCGGCAGGAAGAGGAAGAACACGTAGCCCGCGGCGAGGGCCCAGAGCGGCCGCACCTCCATGCCGAGCAGGCAGAGCATCCCCACCAGCGAGCAGGAGAACGAGAGGAATCCCGCGGTCGGGCCACCGAAGCGATCCGCCACGAGACCGGCGAGCGCCCGCCCGCACCCGGCCAGGATGCCGCCGATGGCCAGCAGCATCGAAGCCTGGGCGACGGTGAATCCACGCGCGGTGAAGTAGAGCGCGTGCTGCGTCGTCGCGAGATAGCCGAATAGCGGCGGCGTCGTGAACATCACGAGCAGGCTCCAGAAGCCGAGCGAGCGGACGATGCTCGAGACGGTGACGGCCGCCTCACCGGGCCGCGCCGCGCCCCAGGCGGACACCGACTGCAGGCGCGTGGGGTGGCTCCGAAGCGCCCAGGGAATCACGCACAGGACGATGGCTGCGTAGCACCAGAACGCCTGCCGCCAGCCCCAGTGGGTGATCACCCACTGCGCGGGCGGGGCCAGGGCGTAGGCGGCCATCGAGCCGCCGAAGGCGATCCCGGTGGCGAGCCCGCGGCGCCTCACGTACGCATCGGCGATGAGGGCGGCGTGGGTCGTCATGCCGGTCAGGCCGAGGCCGATGCCGCCGAGGCCGCCCAGTGCGGCGAGGAACAACGGCAGCGTCGGAGCCAGGCTGCCCAGGATCATCCCGATGGCGACGGCGGCGAGGCCGAGGCTCACCAGCCAGCGGGGATTCCAGCGGGCCACCAGGTAGCCGGCGACCGGGCTCAGCACCGCGCCTCCCACCCAGAGCAGCGAGGCGGCGGACGCGGTGGCCCCGCGCGAGCCGCCGAACTCGGCGAGCAGGGCGGGTAGGAACACCGGGAAGGTATTGGTGAGTCCGGCCACCAGGAGCATGGTCGTGAAGGCAAGCCACAACCGCTGGCTGGCGAGGGACTCCGCCACACGAGTCACCCGAGGGTTGACGCTGGCGGTGGGAGCCGAACGACCGAGGTGGGGGTCGGGCCCGGGGGGCCCGGAGCGAGGCTCAGTCGTCCGCCTCGGCGCGCTTCATGGCCTTGCGGCGCTTCTTGCGCGCCTCGGCCTGCTTGCGCTTCCGCTTGACGGACGGCTTCTCGTAATACGCCCGCTTCTTCATCTCCTTGAAGAGCCCATCCTTCAACATGAGCTTCTTCATGGTTTTGAGCGCAGACTCGACCTGGTTGTCGTGCACCTCGATGCGCATGGAGGCACGGTACTCGGAGGGCGGTCCGCTGTCAATGCCTGACTCGAGCCGTCTATGGTAGGGTACGCCCCGAGTCATGGCCACCGACAACCAGGTGATGCGCACCGCGCGGTTGCGCCACGACCAGGCCGTGGGCCACCTCCATGCCTACGACCTCGCTCCGATCGCGGCCCAGCTGAAGACGGACCACGCCTGAGGGGCACCGCATGGGTGTGCCCGCTCGCCTGCCCCTGGCCCTCGCGCCCACCCCGATCCTCCGGCTCGACCGGTTCTCGCGTCGCCTCGGGATGGACCTCTATGTCAAGCGTGACGACCTGACCGGTCTGCTCGAGTCCGGCAACAAGATCCGCAAGCTCGAGTTCCTGGTGGGTGACGCGCTGGAGCAGGGCGCCGACACCCTGATCGCGGGCGGCACGCCGCAATCCAACGGCTGCCGGGCCGTGGCCGCGGTGGCCGCGCGGCTCGGCCTGCGCGCCCGGCTCGCGGTGCAGGGGCCGCGCTCGCCGGTCTACGACGGCAACCTACTCCTGAACCGTCTGCTCGGTGCCGAGGTGCGCTACTGCGCCGACGGAGAAACGGTGGCCGACGTGATGACCGCGCTGGCCGAGGACGTGCGCGAGCGGGGCGGACGGCCGTACCTCATTCCGGAGAGCGGCGCCAACGAGATCGGGGCGCTCGGCTATCTCGAGTGCGCGGTGGAGCTGGCCGAGCAGATTCACCACGGGGCGCCGCGCTTCGACTCGGTGGTGATCAGCGCGTTCACCGGCGGCAGCCAGGCGGGCTTGCTGCTGGGCAAGCAGCTCGCGGGCCTGCCCGGCGAGATCGTGGGCGTGCCCATCGCGTCACCGCCCGAGCGCGTGCGCCAGCACGTCGAGCGCACGATGCGTGCGGCCATCCACCGCTACGGCTTCGCCATCGAGGTGCCGAAGGCGGTGCATCTGCTCCAGGGCGATTGGCCGGCCGACCGCGGCGACGTGGCCGACGCCGAGCTCGGCCTGGTCGCGGAGGTCGCGCGCGAGGAAGGCATGGTGCTGGACCCGGTGTACACCGCGCGGGGCTTTCGCGCGCTGGTCTCGACCCTCACGCGCGATCGGAAGGCGCTGGGTCAGCGGGTGTGCTTCATCCACACGGGAGGGCTCTACAGCGTGTTTCCGTTCCGAGAGCGGCTGACCGCTCTGATCGATCGGGCGGCCGAACAATAAGGACTGCTAGATGGTGTAGGTCTTGCCCTGCTCGAGGATGTGGATGCGGGTCGGATCGATGTTCGCCAGCTCCTCCGCCGTCTCCTGATAGAGCTGGGGTTTGATGTGGTAGACCCAGATCGGGATGTCCTGCGGCATCTTGTCGATCTCCTGCCGCAGCATCTCCGGAGTGAGGTGGCCGGAGGCCTTGGCCAGGGTCACCAGCCTGTTCGGGAATGCGGTCTCCACGATCAGCGCCTTGAGCCCGCGCATCTCGCGCGCGACCTGCCAGATTCGCCGGGTCGGGCCGGTGTCGCCGCTGAAGACGAAGCCCGTCTCGCCATCGTGGATCACGAAGCCGGTGGTGGCGACGGTGTGCTCGACCGGCACCGGCGTCACCCAGAGCTGACCCACTCGCGACTCCGCTTCCTCCGGCAGGGTGCGGAATCCGAGCACCGCCTGGTCCGCGGACGGGATGTTGGTGAAGTCGGGCCAGAGCACGTCGTTGAAGGCGTGGGTGCGCAGCGAATCGACCACGGGGGCGATGCTCGAGGCGATGACGCGCCGGTCGGCGGCGACCATCGCCAGGGTGTCGGTCAGGAAGGCGAGGCCCGCGGTGTGATCGAGGTGGGCGTGGGTCAGGAGCGCGTGCTGGATCTCGATCTGCTCGGGCACCGAGAGCGCGCCGCCCACGGTGCCCGCGTCGACCAGGACCCGTTCGTCGACCAGGAAGGCGGAAGGCCGCTGCCCCTGGCCTTCGCTTCCGAACGTCCCGAGCACCTTGATCTTCAATCGGCGCCTTTTGCCTTCACCGAGGCCTCCATGCAGGCGGTGGTTCTCCCGGTCGAACGGTTCGATTCGCAGATCCTAGTTTAGCAGCCGGAACCCGGTCAAGCGGCGGGAATTGGACACACCGGTCGCTCGCAACTTCGCATCCGGCCGGGCAGAATCGACGCACGCGTGGGGCTCAGTCGCAGCTCGCGGTGGTCTGGAAGCGGGCCGAGAACTCCTGCAGCTCGCGGCACGGGTCGACGTGACCCCGGGCGACGGTGGCGTCACCGCGCTGGACCGCAAGGACCACGCTCTTGAGGTAGGCGTATTGGAGCCGGACGGCGTCCGGGTAGCTGTGGCCCCACCCGGTCATGAGCAGCTCGACGCTGGCCACGTAGGCCTCGACCTCGCACTCGTGCTGCCGATCCCGGCAGCGGTCGTCCGTGTGACCCAGGACGAAGTGGGCCAGCTCGTGGCTCAGCACCGCCTGGGCGATGTAGTCCTCGGCCAGCACGGGCCGGTTAACCACGATGGCCCCGGGCCGACCGATGCCGGCCAGGGCGGTGCGGCGCTGGTAGTAGGCGGCAGGATGGCCGGCGTTGATCAGAGCCGGGTCGGACCCGACCTGCACCGACGGCGGCCGGCCCGCGATCTCGCGCGAGGTCAACACGCGCTGTGCCGCCCGCTCGTACTCGTCGACGCGAGCCCGCTCGGCGTCGGAATAGGGCGGGGTCATCCGCGCAGCGCAGCCCGTGAGCGCCAGGGCCAGCACCGTGATGAGAGCCGCGAGCGTCGGCCGGGTTCCGTGCATCCCGTCAAGCATGGCACGGCTGCGTCATTTAAATACCCGGTTGCCCGGTCGGCGACGTGGCGTCCCCTCCGGGGCCTGTGGCATACTTCCGACGTGATCTTTCAGCAAGTTCTCAACGAGGAAGCGGGCTGTCTCTCGTACCTGATCGGCTGCTCGCAGGCCGGCCAGGGCGTGATCGTGGACCCCGCCCGCGACCGGGTGGATGACTACGTGGCCATGGCTCGCAAGAAGGGGCTCACGATCACCGACATCATCGAGACGCACGTCCACGCCGACCACGTCTCGGGCAATCAGGCGCTCTCGGCGAAGACCGGCGCGCGCATCCACATCCATCCGGCGGCCAACGCCGCGTTCGCGCACGACCCGGTGGAGCATGGTCACGAGCTGCGCGTGGGCCGCGTGGCCCTGCAGGTCATCCACACGCCCGGCCACACCCCGGACAGCATCGCGCTGCTCGTGACCGATCTGAGCCGCGGCCGCGAGCCCTGGTTCGTGCTCACCGGCGACACCCTCTTCGTGGGCGACGTGGGCCGCCCGGATTTCGGCGGCGAGCAGGCGGCGGCCCGTCTGTACGCGAGCCTCACCGAGCGGCTCCTGGGTCTGCCCGATAGCGTGGAGGTGTACCCCGCGCACGGCGCCGGCTCGAGCTGCGGGCGGGCCATGTCGAGCAAGACCGCCACGACCATCGGCTTCGAGCGGCGCTTCAACGCCGCGCTGCAGGCGAGCGGGGTCGAGGACTTCGTCCGCAAGCTCATGTCCGGCCTGCCGCCCAAGCCGCCCAACTTCGATCGGATCATCGCGCGCAATCGGGCACAGGCCCTGCCGCCGACCGGCCCGCCGCGTCCGCTCTCGGCCGCGCAGACCCGCGAGGCCGTGGACAAGGGCGCCTACGTGCTCGACGTGCGTAGCCCCGAGGAGTTCGGCGACGCGCACATCCGCGGCGCGATCAACGTGTGGATCGAGAGCCCGCAGTTCGCCAATCGGGTGGGGCTGTTCGTGCCCGCAGAGGCGCCGGTGGCGCTGGTGGTGGCCAGTCCGACCGACCTCGACCGCGCGGTGCAGGGACTCTCGCGCATCGGCCTCGACACGATCGCCGGGCACCTGCAGTGGGGCATGACCGAGTGGAAGAGCCAGGGCCTGCCCGTCGAGCGGGTGCCGCAGATCTCGGTGCACGATCTGGCGACCATGAAGGACGAGCGGGCCGATCTGGTGGTCATCGACGTGCGGGAGCTGTCGGAGTGGGACGAGGGGCACATCGACGGCGCGCTGCACGTGCCCATGTCCGAGGCGCTGGCCCGCAAGGACCTGGTGCCCGACGGCCGCCCCAAGGCGGTGCTGTGCGCGGGCGGGCTGCGCTCGAGCACGGTGATCAGCGCGCTGAGCCGCGCCGGGCTCACCAACTTCCACAATGTCATCGGCGGGATGACCGCCTGGCAGAAGGGCGGCTACAGCACGGTGAAGCGTTGACCGCCGAGCCCTTCGACTATCCGACGATGGCGCGGGCCCTGATCCTCGGCGACAAGGACACGGTGGCCAAGAAGACCCGGGAAGGCCTCGACCTCTGCATGGACCCGAAGGACCTGATCTTCCGCGGGCTCATCCCGGGCATGGACGTGGTCGGCGAGAAATTCCGCCGCAACGAGTACTACGTGCCTCAGGTGCTGCTGTCTGCGCGGGCGATGTACGCGGGCCTCGACCTGCTGAAGCCGCTCATCACGCGGGCGGGCGGAGAGGGCCAGAACCTCGGCGTGGTGGTCATCGGCACCGCGCAGGGGGACCTCCACGACATCGGCAAGAACCTGGTGGCGATGATGCTCGAGGGCGCGGGCTTCAAGGTGGTCAACCTGGGGCGCGACGTCGCGCCCGAGAAGTTCGTGGCCGCAGTGAAGGAGCACGACGCCCAGATCGTCGGCATCTCCGCCCTCATGACCACCACCATGCCCGCGATGAAGCGCACCATCGACGCCCTGGAGAAGGCGGGCCTCCGCGAGCGGGTGAAGGTGATGATCGGCGGCGCGCCGGTCAACCAGGCCTACGCCGACGAGATCGGCGCCGACGGCTACGCCAAGGACTCCACGCTGGCGGTGGTCCGGGCCAAGGAGCTGCTCGGCGTGCCGGTGAACGCCTGATGGCGGCGCGGGCCCTCGGCTGGGAGATCGTCGATCGTGTCCGGGCCGGCGAGCGCCTCGTGTTCGACGGCGGCTACGGCACCGCGCTGTTCGACGCCGGCCTCGGGGACGGTCACTGTCCCGAGCTGTGGAACGACACGCACCCCGACGTCGTCCGCGGCATCCACCGCGGCTACTTCGAGGCGGGCTCGCAGCTGGTCGAGACCAACACCTTCGGGGGCACCGCGCTCAAGCTGCACGAGTACGACGAGCGCTACGGCCACGACATGGGCGCGCGCACCCGCGAGCTGAACGAGAAGGGCGCGCGCCTCGCCCGCTCCGTGTGTCCGGGCGGCGGCTACATCGCGGGCTCCATCGGGCCGACGAGCTACCTGCCGGTGGACTACGGCGTCGGCGAGAACGTGGCGACCGACGAGGAGTACTTCGAGGCGTTCCGGGAGCAGGCCCTGGCCCTCGCCGAGGGCGGGGTGGATTGCTTCGCGGTCGAGACCATGATGTTCCCGCAGGAGGCGATCGCGGCGATCCGGGCCTGCAAGGCGGTCGCGGACCTGCCGGTGTCGGCGACCATGTTCTTCCAGTACGAGGAGCTGCACGACCGCGATCGGACCATGTGGGGCGAGAGCCCGGCCGACGTGGCCCGCCAGCTCATCGACGCGGGGGCGGACGTGGTGGGCATGAACTGCGGGCGCGGACCGGACCGGGCCATCGTGATCATCCGCGAGATGCGCCAGGTCACCGACGTGCCGCTGATCGCGTATCCGAATGCGGGCCTGCCGATCACCACCGGGGGCCGGACGACCTACGAGCTCGGGCCCGAGGCGATGGCCAAGGACTACCCCGCGCTCCTCGACGTCGGCTGCAGCATCGTGGGCGCCTGCTGCGGCTCGGGGCCCGAGCACATCCGCCTGATCGCCGACGTGGTTCGCTCCCGTCGGGCGCGGTGACCGCGGCGCTCTCGGTTCTCTCCTCCGAGCCCGCCGTCCTCGAGGGGCTCCCGCTGTCGATCGACCGCGACGAGGTCCTTCGCTTCCAGGGCTACCAGAAGGGCGTCGACCGGCCGAGTGCCGAGGTGCTGGCGATCTTCGACGAGGCGTTGGCGCTGGGCGAGCGCCTCATGGCGCCGCGTCTGGTGTACCGGGCGGTGGCCGTCACCGGCGGCGCCGCGGACCTGATCGAGGCGGGAGGCGAGACGCTGCACATCCCGCAGATCGGCCGGCTCTGGGGGCCGATCGAGGCGGTGGGCGCGGGCATCTGCACGGTGGGCGACGCCATCGAGACGCGGGTGCGCGATCTCTTCGAGGCGCGCGAGTTCCCGCTCGCGGTGATGCTCGACAGCGTGGGCTCGGCCGCGGCCGAGAGCCTGGCCGAGTACGCGAACGACCTGCTCTGCCAGGTCGCGATCCCCGCGCGGCTCCGCGTCACCAATCGCATCAGTCCCGGATACGCCGGATGGGACACCGCGGAGCAGGCCCGGCTCTTCCGGCTGTGTTCGGGCGCGGGCATCGGGGTGAGCCTCAACGCGGCCTGCTTCATGACTCCCGCCAAGAGCATCAGCTGGCTCGTGGGAGTGGGCCGGGAAGCCCGCGTCGATCATTACTTCACCCAGTGCCGCCGGTGCTGGATGCGGGACTGCGCCTACCGGCGGGCTCCCGCCGCGGTGACCGTGCGGGCGGGGTGAGGCTGGTGATAGGCTGAAGGACTGATGGGCGCCAACGTGATCCTGGTCGGCTTCATGGGGGCGGGGAAGTCGTCGGTGGGGCGGTTGCTGGCCCGTCGGCTGGGCCGCTGCTTCGTCGAGACCGACGACATGATCACCGCCCGCGAGGGGCGATCGATCCCCGAGATCTTCGCCGAGCGCGGCGAGGCTCACTTCCGCGCGCTCGAGGAGGAGACGATGCGGCTCCTCGCGCTCAAGTCGGGCGACGTGATCGCCACCGGCGGCGGACTGTGCTGCCGCGCGGGCCGGCCGGAGGCGCTCAAGGCGCTCGGCACCGTGGTCTGGCTGCGCGGCGACTTCGACGCCCTCTACGAGCGTGCCCGGCGCGCCGGCGAGCGCCCGATGCTGAGCGGCCGCGGACGCGACGACGTCGAGGCCCTCTACCGCGCGCGCGAGCCGTACTATCGCCAGGCCGACGTCACGGTGGACACCACCGGAATCGGGCCCGATCAGGTCGTCGCGCGTGTGGTCCTGGCCCTGCGCGACCGGCTCGCCTCGCCGGCCACCAAGGGCCGCGGCGAGGCGGCCGGGTAGTCGCTATGCCGTCGCCGCTTCTGACCCGCCTCGCCGAGCGGCCGCTGCTGTGCGACGGGGCCATGGGCACGATGCTCTACGCGCGCGGGGTCACCCTCGACGCGTGCTTCGACGTGCTGAACCTGAACGATCCCAAGCTCGTGCAGTCGATTCACTCGGAGTACATCGGGGTGGGCGCCGACGTCATCGAGACGAACACCTTCGGCGCCAACCGCTTCAAGCTCGCGATGCACGGCCTGCAGGCGCGAGTGCGGGAGATCAACCTGCGCGGGGCGAAGCTGGCGCGGGACGTGCGCGAGAGCATGGGCCGCGACGTGCTCGTGCTGGGATCGATCGGGCCGCTCGGCAAGTATCTGACCCCGATCGGCACCATCGAGCCGGCGGAGGCCCGCGACGCCTTTCGCGAGCAGGCCGAGGGGCTCCTCGAGGGCGGAGTCGACGCCTTTCTCATCGAGACCTTCTCCGACCTGACCGAGGTGGGGATGGCGGTCGAGGCGGTGCGCGCGATCTGCGACCTGCCGATCGTCACCCAGCTGGCCTTCACCGACGACGGGGTGACCTTCACCGGCCGTGCGCCCGCCGAGGTGGTGCGGGCGCTGCGCGATCTGCCCATCCAGGCGATCGGGGCCAACTGCTCGGTGGGCTCGAGCGTGCTGTTCGACATCCTCGAGCAGATGCTGCCGGAGACCGGTGCCCTGCCGGTCGCCATCCAGCCCAACGCGGGGCTGCCCAGCCGGGTGGGCGAGCGGCTCATGTACCTGTCCTCGCCCGCCTACATGGCCGACTACGCGGCCCGCATGATCGGCAGCGGCGCGCGGCTGGTGGGCGGCTGCTGCGGGACCACGCCCCAGCACATCCGGGCGATGCGCGAGGCGCTCGATCGCGTGGCCCCGCAGCGGGCCACCGCCCGCGTGGAGCCGGTGCGCCGGGCGCGGCCGGAGCCGGCCGAGCCGAGCGGGCTCGCCACCGCGGCCGCGCCCACGCTGCTGCAGCGCAAGCTCGGCGCCGGCGAGTTCCTGGTCACCGTCGAGCTCGATCCGCCGCGCGGCCACAACATCGAAAAACTGGTGCAGGGCGCCAAGCTGCTCAAGGAGCGGGGCGTCGAGATCGTCGACATCAACGACGGGTCCCTCGGCCGCGTGCGGATGTCCGTGCTCCCCACCGCGATGCTGGTGCACGAGGCCACCGGGCTCGACATCAACATGCATTTCACGTGTCGCGACCGGAACCTGATGGGCATCCAGGCCGATCTCCTGGGCGCCCACGCGGTCAACATCCGCAACATCCTGGCCATGACCGGCGACCCGCCGCGCACCGGCGACTACGTCAACGCGACCGCGGTGTTCGACGTGGACGCCATCGGCCTCATCCGCATCCTGTCCGGCATGAACCGCGGCCTCGACGCCACCGGCGCGTCGATCGGGGAGCCCACGTCGTTCTGCGTGGGGGTCGCGCTCGACCCGGGCGCGGCGGAGCCGACGCGCGAGATGGAGCGGTTCCTGGCCAAGGTCGAGGCGGGTGCCCGCTGGGTGCAGACGCAGCCGCTCTACGATCTGGAGGTGCTGGAGCGGTTCTTCGCGCGCAGCCGCTCCCCGATCCCCTTGCTGGTCGGGCTCATGCCGCTGCACTCCTCGCGCCATGCCGAGTTCCTGCACAACGAGGTGCCCGGGATCACGGTGCCGGACGCCGTCCGGGCCCGTATGAAGGATGCCGGCGAGCGGGGATTGCGCGTCGGGATCGAGATGGCCCAGGAGCTGCTGCGCGACATGCACGCCCGCCACGCGGGCGCCTATCTCATGCCGTCCTTCGGGCGCTTCGAGGTGGTCGCCGAGGTGCTGGACGCGCTGCACTGACATGCCGGCCATGCACGAGATCGGAGCCGCCGAGGCGGCCCGACGTATCCGGTCCGGCGCGCTGTCGCCGTCCAACCTGCTGGCCGCCTGTCTCCGGCGCATCGACGCGGTCGAGTCGGCGGTGGGCGCCTGGGCGCGGCTCGATCGCGACGCGGCCGCACGGGTGGCGGTGCAGCGGGACATCGAGGCCCGCGAGGGCCGCTTCATGGGCCCACTCCACGGCGTGCCGATCGCGCTCAAGGACATCTTCGACGCGGCGGGCGTGCCCACCGCCGGCGGCGCTCCGGCCTGGGCCGTCCGCACGCCGACCACCGACGCGGACTCGGTGGCCCGGCTGCGGGGAGCGGGGGCGGTGCCGATGGGCAAGCTCGCCACTACCCCGTTCGCCTACTTCGATCCGAGCGCCACCCGCAACCCGTGGAATCCCGAGCACACGCCGGGCGGCTCCTCGAGCGGGCCCGCGGCGGCGGTGGCCGCGCGCATGGTGCCGCTGGCCCTCGGCTCGCAGACGATCGGCTCGATCCTGCGGCCCGCCGCGTACTGCGGTGTGGTCGGCTTCAAGCCGACGCATGGCCGGATCAGCGCGAACGGCGTGATGCGATTGGCCGAGAGCCTGGACCACGTGGGGATCTTCGCGCGGACCGTCGAGGACTGCGCGCTGGCCCTCTCGCTGCTCGCGGGCCGCGCCGAGGGCGATCGAGGGGCGCGCGCGGCGGGGGCGGAGGACTACGTCGCCGCGATCGCCGACGCGGCCGCTCCGCGCATCGGCGTCCTCGCCTCCCTGATGGCGCAGGCGACGCCGGGGATGGGCAAGCACCTCGAAGCCGTGATCCAGACCCTCGAGTCCGCCGGGGCCCGGCTCGTCGAGGTGACGCTGCCGCCCTCGTTCCCCGTGCTCGCGGAGGCCGGCACGACCGTGCTGCGCGCGGAGGCGGCCGCCGCCCATGCCGGGCTCTACGCGCGGCACGGAGGCGAGTACCCCCCGCGGATCAAGGAGCTGATCGAGGCGGGCCATCGCGTCGCGGCCACCGAATACCTGGCCGCGCAGGCGGCGCGGCACGCGGCGCGGGCGGATCTCGACGCGGTCGCCGGCCGGTACGACGCCTTGCTGGCCCCGACCATCGGTGCGCCGGCCCCTCGCGGGCTCACGGCCACCGGGGATCCATCCTTCTGCGCGCCGTTCAGCTTCGCGGGCCTGCCGACCCTGGCCCTGCCGACCACGGTCGATGGATCCGGTCTGCCGCTTTCCGCGCAGCTCATCGGCCGGGCGTGGGGCGAATGCCGCGTGCTGGCGGCCGCCGCGTGGTGCGAGCGCGCGATCGCCTTCGACGCGGCGCCGCCGCTCTGAGGGTGACGCGATGAAGATCGGGCGCCTCTTTCCCGACCTGCTGGCCACCCTGGGTCATGCCGCCTCCTCCGAGGCGGGCTTCGCCCGGACCCTGAAGCAGCTCGTGACGCTCTCCGGCGCGCGCGCCGGCGCGCTGCGCGTGCAGCCGCCGGACGCCGCCGCCATCGAGGTCGTGGTCGGGGCCCGTCGCGGCTCGCCGCTCGAGCGGTGGCTGCGCAAGCGCCTCGACCAGCTGCCTCGGGGGTTGGGCCTCGAGAAGCTGTCGGAGTCACCGCCCGGGCTGCGCGTGCGCGACGCCACCGCGCTGTCCGCCGTGCTGGGCGACTCCGCGCGCCCGGCCGGCCAGCTGGTGCTGGTGGGGCCGGGCGGCTCGCGCGGGCTCAACCGGGAGACGATGCCGCGCAGCTTCGCGCGGGAGTTCGGTCACGCGCTGGAGCACGTGTGGCGGCTCCATCGGCGCACTCTGCGGCTCGAGGTCATCAACCGGGTGACCGCGCTCACCGTCACCCCGCTCCCGCTGGACCGGATCTACGAGAAGATGGCGGAGGCGGTGGACCGGCTCATCCGCTTCGACGGCCTCACGGTCGCCCTGCTCGACCGGGAGCGCGGGGAGATCCGGGTGCTCGACATCGCGGTGCGCACCTCGTCCGACGTGTTCGATTTCCGGATTCCGGTCGCGGGCACCCTGGTGGATTCGGTGGCCAGCCAGCAGTCGCCCCGTCGGATCGACGACGCGAGCACGGACCCGTCGCTGTCCCCGGTGAGCCGGGATCTGCTCTCGCGCCGCGGGTTCCGGTCCATGATCGTGGCCCCGCTGCTCTCCCAGGGTCAGGTCATCGGCACGCTCAACGTCACGCACCGGCAGCCCGGCGCCTTCACCGACGCCGACGTGGAGGTGCTGGTGGAGGTGGCGCGCCCCCTCGCCTCCGCCATCGAGCACACCCGGCTGCACGCCGAGACCCTGCGTCGGGCCGAGGAGCTGGCCGCGCTCAACCGCACCAGCCAGCTCATCACCGCCCGGCTCGACCTGCCGTCGGTGCTGGAGACCATCAGCCGCTCGGTGACCGCGCTGATGGGCAGTACCGGCTGTGGCATCGGCCTCATGAACGCCGGGGGCGACCGCATCGAACACGCCGCCGCGCACGGCTTCCGGACCGTGGAGTGGCGGAATCTCTCGGTGCCGGTGGGCGAGGGCATCATCGGCCTGGCCGCCTCCACCGGACGCACCGTGCGCGCGGACGATCTCCACCAGGATCCGCGATCGGCTCGTCGGGACGTCGACGAGAAAGAGGGTATTCGCGCGTTGCTGAGCGTGCCGCTGCGGGTGGGCGGACAGATCATCGGCGTCATCTCGGCCTTCTCGACCGCGCCGGGGGCCTTCGGCGATCGCCACCAGACCTTGCTGGAGAGCTTCGCGGACCAGGCGGGCATCGCGATCCAGAACGCCCGGCTCTTCGAGGAGACGCAGCGGCGCGCCCGCGAGACGCAGGCCCTGCTGCGCGCGGGTCACGCGGTGAACCAGAGCCTGGAGGTGGGCGAGACGGTGGGGCTCATCCTGCACCAGGCCCGCGAGGTGCTGGAAGTGCAGTCGTGCGGGCTATTCACGCTCGACGCGGCGAGCGGCCAGCTCATCGCCACCGCCAGTCTCGATCTCCCGCCCGAGGACCTCGCGGCGATCCGTCTCCGGGTCGGCGAGGGGATCACCGGGGTGGCGGTGAAGGAGCGCCGGCCGGTGCAGACCACCGACCTCTACCGCGACCCGCGGGTGGCCTATCCGCAGTCCGGGCTGCGCTCGATGCTGGCCGCGCCGCTGATCGTGGGTGATCAGGCGATCGGGGCGCTCACCGTGCTGCGCACCGACGTCCACCACTTCACCGCCGAGGAGGAATCGCTCGTGTCCGCCTTCGCCGATCAGGCCGCCATGGCCCTGGAGCACGCGCGCCTCTTCAGCTCGGTCCGCACCTACTCCGAGCGCCTGGAAGCGATGGTGGAGGCGCGGACCCACGAGCTGGACGAGGAGAAGCGCTTCGTGGAAGTCGTGCTGGAGACGATGCCGCTCGGCCTCTTCGTCCTCGACGCCGAGCTGCGCGTGATCAGCGTGAACCGCGAGGGCGCGGCGCTCGTTCCGGTGGAGCCCGCGGCCCGGCGCCCGTTCGCGGACCTCATGCCCCCCGCCAAGGTGGAAGGGGTCCGCGCGTTCCTGGAATCGGCGGTGACCGCGCGAGCGGTGCGGCACCTCGAGCAGGAGCTGGCCGCCGGGGGCGAGACCTTGACCGTTCGCCTGACCGCCACGCCGCTGCGGGCGCCGCGGGCCACCCATCTGCTGGTGCTGGTCGAGGACATCACGCTGCCCAAGCGGCTGGAGCGGCAGATGCTGCTGACCGAGCGGCTCACCACCGCGGGCCGCCTGGCCGCCGGCGTGGCCCACGAGCTGAACAACCCGCTCGCCACCATCGCGGGCTGCGCGGAGGCGCTGAAGGAACGGGCGGACGATCCCAGCCTGCAGGGCCTGAACGCGTTCAAGGACTTTCCCGGCTATCTCTCCCTGATCGAGGAGGAGGCCTTCCGCTGCAAGGAGATCACCGGGAGCCTGCTCCACTTCATGCGCGACCCGGGCAGCCGGCGCGCCCCGACCGACCTCAACGTGCTGGTGGACAAGGTCCTGGAGCTGATCGGGCACCAGCCGCGCTACGCGCACAGCCGGTTTCTCCGTCGGCTGGATCCGGAGATGCCCGACGTGGTCGCCAACGACGGCCAGCTGCGTCAGGTGTTCCTCGGCCTGGTCAGCAACGCGCTCGACGCGATGGACGGGCGCGGGACCTTGACGATCGCGACCCGCCGGCGGAACGCGCGCGAGGTCGAGGTCGCCTTCGCGGACGAAGGCCCCGGCATTCCCGATCACATCCTGCCGCGGGTGTTCGATCCCTTCTTCACCACCAAGCCCCCCGGGCAAGGCACCGGTCTCGGCCTCGCCATCGCGCAAGGCATCGTGGCCGATCACGACGGCCGCTTCGAGGTGGACACCCGCGTCGGGGCCGGCACCACCTTCCGGGTCATCCTGCCCGTCCACCCCGACGCCCACCCGGCCCGGCCATGACCGCTCCGATCCGGGTGCTGGTGGCCGACGACGAGAAGAACCTGCGCGAGCTGCTGGTGCGCGAGCTGGGACGGAAGGGGCACGCCGCGGTCGGCGTCGCGGACGGACGGGCCGCGCTGGATCGGCTGCGCGAGGAAGCGCCCGAGGTCCTGCTGCTCGACATGAAGATGCCGAACGTGGAAGGGATCGACGTGCTGCGGGAGCTGCAGGGCTTCCCGGAGCCGCCCCAGGTCATCGTCATGACCGGCTTCCAGGACGTGACCACCGCGGTCGAGGCGATGAAGCTGGGGGCCTACGACTACCTCACCAAGCCCGCCCGCATCGAGGAGCTGGACATCCTGATCCGCAAGGCGGCCGAGAAGGGCCGGCTCGTGCGGCAGAACGTGGTGATGCGCGGCCAGCTCGAGGAGCCCGGCTACCAGAGCCTCATCACCGGCAGCCCCCGGATGGACGAGGTGCTGCACCTCATCGACCGCGTGGCTCCTACCGACTCGTCGGTGCTGGTGCTGGGCGAGAGCGGCACCGGCAAGGAGCTGGTGGCGCGCGCCATCCACGACCGCTCGGCGCGGGCTCAGCAGGCCTTCGTGCCGATCCACTGCGGGGCGCTCGCGCGCGAGGTGCTGGAGAGCGAGCTGTTCGGCCACGAGAAGGGCGCCTTCACCGGCGCGGTGGCCACCAAGGCCGGCCTGATCGAGCTGGCCGACGGCGGGACGCTGTTCCTCGACGAGATCGGGGAGATGGAGCCGGAGAGCCAGGTGAAGCTGCTCCGCGTGCTCGAGTCGTACGCCTTCTTCCGGGTCGGCGGCACGCGGCGGCGCACGGTGGACATGCGGCTGGTCGCCGCCACCAATCGCGACCTCGCGGAGGCGATCAAGACCGGGGAGTTCCGGCAGGACCTCTTCTACCGCATCAACACCATCACGATCACCCTGCCGCCCCTGCGCGAGCGGCCCGAGGACATCCGCCGACTCGCCGAGCACTTCCTCGAGCAGAACGCCACCTACGGGCGGAAGCGTCTCTCCGACTCCGCGATGGATTGCCTCGAGCGCTACCGCTGGCCCGGCAACGTCCGCGAGCTGCAGCACGCGGTGCAGCGGGCGGTGATCCTCTCGCAGGGCGACCTCATCCAGCCCACCGACCTGCCCGAGGAGGTGCGGGGCGGCCGGCCGTCCGCCGCCTCGCCGGGCGGCAGCCTCGAGGACATGGAGCGCCAGCACATCATCTCCACCCTGCGCAGCGTCAGCGGTCACCGCGCGAAGGCGGCCACCGTGCTGCGGATCGACCCGAAGACGCTCTACCGCAAGATCCAGGCGTACGGGATCACGCCCGAGCACTATCGCTAGGCGCGGCGGGTGGGCGGCGCGAGATCTTCCGGGCGCGGCGGGCGAAACGTCAGGTCGAAGGCCAGCCAGCATAGCTTGGAGAACGGGTAGAAGAAGATCGGCGCCGCGATCATGCCCGCGATGCCGACGTAGTAGAGGGTGTCCCAGGGCGGATGCGGCCAGGTCCAGATCAGGAACAGGGTCAGGCCGACCGCGAACACCGACTCCGCGAAGGCCATGTTGAACACGATCGCGCCCAGGAAGTAGTCGGGCTCGCCGCGATCGAGGCGCAGCCGGCAGCGCGGGCATGCGGGGCGCACGGCGAACCAGCGCACCGTCACCGGGCCGGCGCCACAATTCGGGCACCGGAGCCGCAGGGCGCGAGCCGTCCTCATCACCAGGTTGGCCATCGGCGAGCAGTATAGCCACGTGGCGCGTGCCGTCGCTCCATGGCGGGTGCCGTCTCGCCGCCGCACCCGCACTTGCGCGCGAGGCCGCCATAAATTGTCGACCGGTCCGGGCAGAACGCCCGGCTCCGCGCGGCCCGCGTCGTCGGCTCCGGCCAGAATCTCGTGTTATTTCGCAGGTTCCCGCAACGGGAGCGGCGTGGCACACGCCTTGTACCCATGGCCACGGTTCGAGACGCTCACATCAAAGGGGGAGACATGATTCGCGTACTGACGATTGACGGAAACCGGAGCCGGGCGCAGGCCCTGGCCATGGAGTGTCTGGAGCACGGGGTCGCGGTGCGCATGGCGGAGACGCTGTGCGAGGGCGTGCGCTACCTCGTCGACGCCCCGGTGTCGATGGTGCTGGCCGAGGCCGGGATGCTGCGCATGGCCGGCCCCGATCGGGCGCGGCTGTTCGAGCAGGTCGCGCCGGGCGTGCCGGTGGTGCTGACGGTGGACGCGGGCGCGCGAGTGGAGGATCTGGTCGACCTGAAGCTGCAGGGGTTCCACGTGGTGAGCCGGCCCTTCGCGCTGCGAGACCTGCTGGCGAAGACGGAGCTGCCGAGCAAGGCCGCGCCAATGAGCCGGGACACTCGCGCCCAGGTCGAAGCGGTCTGCGGATAGTCACCGCCGCGCCGTCTCGCGAGCGCGGTTCCCGCCGCGTGGCGCACGTCCGGGTCTTGATGTAGACTATGGCCCGATGCGTCGCCGCCGGCGGCGCCCTCGCCTCCGATATTGGCTCTTCCGAGTATTGGGGCGCGTACGGAGCGGAAGAGTGACCGAAGGAGAATCACATGGCTGCGAAACTCTACGTGGGCGGTCTGTCCTATTCCACGACGAGCGAGACGCTGCGGGAGTACTTCGCCCAGTGCGGCACCGTCGAGTCGGCCTCCGTGATCACTGACAAGTTCTCGGGTCAGTCCCGCGGTTTTGGATTCGTCGAGATGGCCACCGCCGAGGAGGCGCAGCGAGCCATCTCCGAGCTGAACGGCAAGGATCTGGACGGACGCAAGATCACCGTGAACGTCTCGAATCCCCGCACTCCGGGCTCGGGTGGTGGACGTGGCCCCGGCGGTCCGCGCGGCGGCGGACGCGGACCGGGCGGCCCGCGCGGTGGAGGCGGAGACCGCGGCGCCTACGGGGTGCCGCCCTCCAAGAAGCCGTTCCGCTGGTAGGCACTCCGAGCGTTTGAGCCCGAGGGCGCGGTGCGATCACCGCGCCCCTTCGCTTTGTCTCGAGGCGGTCGCTAGAAGATCCGCTCGTAGCGGCCGTAGTCGTGGGCCGCGTCCATGAACCACTTCACGATCTCGGGATTCGACCGCGGGGGGATCTCGCACGACGTCGAGAGGATGAAGCCGGAGTGCCGCGCCGCGGTGTCGATGCAGCGGCGGACCTCCGCCTCGATCTGCGCGTGGGTCGCCTTCTCGAACATGGTGGCGTCCACGTTGCCGATCGCGACCGCGCGCCCCTTGGCCACCTGCATGAAGCGCTCGAGCTGGTCCACGTGCAGGGCCGGGTCGCTCTGCTGGTCCAGATCGAAGGAGACGGTGGTGAAGCCGCACCCGATCAGGTCCTCGAAGATCGGGTAGGTCACCCCGCAGATGTGGGTGGTGACCCCCACCTTCTTGGCCTTGAAGTAGTCCACCAGCTCCTTGTGGTACGGGGCGATGAACTCGCGGTAGTTGTCCGGCGAGATCAGGCTGATCGAGGCGGTCGGCTCCGAGAACGACAGCCCGATGCGGGTCTTCACGATCGCGTCGCCCCAGATCTTGCAAAAGTCGGTCGAGATCCGCATGAGGTCGTGGATGAACTGCGGATCCTCGAAGGTATCGAGCAGCATCATCTCGGGATTGCGGAGCAGCATGGCGATCGTCCACGGACCGACCGCGACCGCGCCGGTGGCGGTGGGCGGCGCCGCCTTCACCAGGGCCTCGCACTGCTCGAGGAATCCGGGCAGGCGCGCGGTCTTGTACGGATCCGGCATCTGAAGCTTGGCCAGGCTCGCCTTGTCCTCGAGCAGGTGGGTCTCGATCGAGGGCACCACGTAGTCCGAGTACTTCACCCCGCAGCCGAAGGCCTCCGCCTCCTTGGCCAGATCGTTGTAGGCGAGCACCACGTCGGGCTGGTAGCGCTCGTAGTAGTTCATCATCGCGGTGATGGCCCGCGTCGGGTTGGTGCAGTACTCCTCGATGCTGAGCCCGTCGAGCGTGCCCGCGAACGACGCCACGATCGGGTAGACGGGCACCCGATCCGAGAACGAGCGCTTGTAGGCGGCCACGACCCGGTCGCGATTGATCAGGCTCGTCTTGCCCTTCTCGGCGTCCCAGAGCCGGTTCACCTCCATGTAGCGCGGTGGCAGCTTGGCCTCGTAATCCATGAACTGGGTGATCGGGTAGCGGATGCCGCCCTGATGGGTGCCGCGCAGGCCCTCGACGATCTCCTCCATCCGCGCCCACGGAATGGAGAACGCCATCTCGTGGTCCTGGGTCTGGCCGAAGATGCGATCGCCCGAGCAGGGCAGGATCACCTGCGGCTCGCCCGTCTTCATGGTGGTGACCACGATGTCCGCGCACACCGCGCGCCCTTCGAAGGAGGAGGTCAGCCGCCCGCCCCGCTTCCACAGCGCGGCCTGGGTGAGCCGCATCACCTGGGCCGGATTGGCGTAGACGCAGACCACGTGCGGCTCGAAGGTCGCGCGCTCGAGCGGGGCTACCAGCAGGCAGTGGTACTCGCCGGGCGCGAACTTGTCGATCGCGGCCTCCGATCGCTGGCCGGCCTGCTTGGTCTCGGTGTACATGCCCTCGCAGAGCGTGCCCACGTTGTAGATGGGCAGGGGCTTGTCGAAGCCGATGGCGGTGATGCCGAGCGAGCAGATGTGGTCCTCGCGGGTCAGCGCGATGGTCCAGCCGTAGCGTCGGGCCATGTCGATGACCTGGCAGCTCATGCTGAGCTTCTTGAAATCGCGGGCGGGACGGCGGGCCCGCTCCGGGATCTCCTCGCCCGGCTTCAGCATTCGGATCGCCACCGGGAACGTCTGCGGCCGCAGGTACGTCTGCAGCTCGCGGTCCGCCGTCGTCACATCGATCATGTGCGTCTCCTTGTCACGGAGGCTACGGGGGGGTGTTCGGCTTGTCAAGGGAACCGGCCCGCTTCCGCTACAATAGCGGCCCGATGGCGCGATACCGGATCATCCAGTGGCGTGACTTGCCGTCGCTCGTGGAGGCCGAGGACGGGGGCCCGACGGTGCGGGTGCCGCTCTCGCAGCGCTTCCAGGATCTGATCGACGCGGTCGCGATGCGGGAAGGGGCCACCGAGACCGACGCCTACCTGGAAGGCTGGGCGCCCGGCCCGGAGAGCGAGCGGCCGGGCGACGCGGAGGCGGTGGCCCGGCAGGTCGCCGACGAGCTCGAGGCCGGCTTCCCCGAGCTCGTGCTGCGCCGGTTCGCCGGTCCGCCCCGCTAGGCGCGGCACCCCGTCCGGCGCCGACAGGCCCGCCGCGGCCCCGCCGGGCTATAATCCGCCCAGCCAATGAAGGCCGCGGAGCTGGTGCTTGCCTGCTTCTTGCTGTTCGGGGCGTGCCTGGTCTGGCCCCTGCTCTCCATCGCCAACCGACCCGTGTTGATCCTGGGCGTTCCCGCCCTGGTGGTCTACCTGTTCGCCGTCTGGGCGGCCATCGTAGCGGTGCTTATCGCCCTGGCCCGGCTCGTCCGGCCGCCGGAGAACGGGGCGTGAGCGGCCTGTCGCCCACCTCGCTGCTCAGCGTCGTTCTCGGCTACCTGGCCTTCCTCTTCCTGGTCGCCTCGGTGTCCGAGGCCTTCGCCTCGCGTCTCGGTCGGGGCCGGGTGCAGACGCTCACCTACGTGCTCGCCGCGTCGGTCTACTGCACGGCGTGGACCTTCTACGGCAGCGTCGGCCTCGCGGCGAACCGCGGGCTCGAGTTCCTCACCATCTATCTCGGGCCGGCCTGCGTGGCCCTGCTGTGGCCGGTGCTCCTCCGCAAGCTCGTGCGCGTCTCGAAGGAGCAGCGCATCACCTCGGTCTCCGACTTCATCTCGAGCCGCTACGGCAAGTCCGCCTCGCTCGGCACCCTGGTGGCGGTGCTGGTGGTGTGCGGCATGATCCCGTACATCGCGCTGCAGCTGAAGGCGGTGTCGGCGTCGTTCCGCATGATCTTGCGCGAGGAGTCGGTGCTGGAGGTGTTCGACCCGACCCTGGTGGTGGCGGTGACCCTCGCCCTCTTCGGCATCCTGTTCGGCGCCCGCAATCTCGACTTCACCAAGCGGCAGACCGGGCTGATGACCGCGGTAGCGGTGGAGTCGGTCGTGAAGCTGGCCGCGTTCCTCCTGGTCGGCGTGTACGTGACCTGGGGTCTCTTCGGCGGCTTCGCCGACATCTTCGGCCGGGCCGCCCAGCATTCGGACTGGATGCAGCTGCTGACCCTGGACCGGCCGGCCACCGCGTCCTACGCGCGATGGGCCGCGATGCTGCTGATCTCGATGCTCGCGGTCATGTTCCTGCCGCGCCAGTTCCACGTGCTGGTGGTGCAGAACTCGCGCGAGCGCGACGTCAACGCGGTGTCGTGGTCCTTCCCGCTCTACCTGCTCCTGATCAACGTCTTCGTGCTGCCCATCGCCTTCGCGGGCCTGCTCGTGTTCCCGGAGGCGGGCGGCGGGGCGGACGGCTTCATCCTGCGGCTGCCCCTCTTCTTCAACAACCAGCTCATCTCGGTGATCGTGTTCCTCGGCGGCTTCTCGGCCGCCACCGCCATGATCGTGGTGGATTCGCTGGCCCTGTCGAAGATGATCACCAACGACATCATCCTCCCGATCCTGCTGCGGCGACGGCGCATGGAGGACATCTACTGGATCACGCTCTTCTACACCCGCCTCGCCATGCTGGCGGTGGTAGCCCTGGGCTTCGCCTGGGCCCGCATGGAGCACGGGCAGCTCCTGCTCGTGGAGATGGGCCTGCTCTCGTTCATCGCGGTGGCCCAGTGCGGCCCCGCGATCCTGCTCGGGCTGTACTGGCGGCGCGGCAATCGCAAGGGCGCCTTCGCGGGGATCTCGTCGGGCTTCTTCGTGTGGTTCTACACCCTCATCATCCCGGCCCTCGGCAAGGAGAACGTGTTCGCCAAAGCCTTCCTGGCCAACGGCCCCTTCGGCTTCAGCCCGCTGCGGCCCACCGCCTTCCTCGGGCTCCAGGGCCTCGACAACATCAGCCACGGGGTCTTCTGGTCCTTCTTCTTCAACGTGGGACTCTTCATCGTCGTCTCGCTGCTCACCGAGCAGGACGTCGACGATCGGGCTCAGGCCGCCGCCTTCGTGGGGGCCGCGGGCGAGGACCGGCCGGCGCCCGGCCCCCCCGCGATCCTGTCCGCCAGCGAGATCGAGCGTCTCGTCCATCACTACGTGGGCGACGAGGACGCCGAGGCCATCGTGCGCGAGCTGTTCGGGGCCAAGGCGCCCGCCGACCTGTCGGTCCCGGAGCTGCTCGAGATGCGCATCCGCTTCGAGCGCCTCCTCGCCGCCTCTCTCGGAGCGGCCGCGGCGCGGATGATCGTGGAAGATCACTTCACGATCTCGAAGGAGGAGGCCGAGCAGCTGGTCACCTCGTTCCAGCGAATGCAGGAATCGCTGCGGGTCAGCGAGGAGGAGGTCAAGCGGGGCGAGCGGCTGCTCGCCTCGGTGGTGGAGAGCGTGGACGACTGCATCTTCACCGCCGACACCACCGGCCGTCTGGTGACCATGAATCCGGCCGGCCGCCGGCTGCTGGGCTACGCGACGTGGGAGGTGAGCGGGCTCCGGTATCGCGATCTGCTCGGTGCCTCCGAGCGCGGCGGCGCCACAGCCATCGTGGCCGCGCTGGAGGCCGGACGTGGGTGGAGCGGGCAGGTGACGGGACGGACCGCGCGCGGGGAGGCGTTCCCGGCCCACCTGGCCATGACCACCCTGTTCGACGACCGCGGCCAGCGCATGGGCACGGTCGGCGTGCTCCACGACCTGACCGAGCAGGTGGAGACGCAGCGGCGGCTCATCCAGCGGGAGAAGCTGGCCTCGCTCGGCGAGATGGCCGCGGGCGTCGCCCACGAGATCCGCAACCCGCTCGGGGGGATCAAGATGGCGACCAACCTGCTGTCGTCGGCGGAGGTCGACGGCAGCCCGCTGTCCCAGGAGATGGCCCGCTCCATCCTGTCCGGCATCTCGGAGATCGAGGGCATCATCAACAACCTCCTCGACTGGACGCGGGACGCGCGGCTCGAGCGCAACGAGTACGAGCTGCACCGCATCCTCGACCCGGTGGTGGAGGCGGTGGCGGCCGAGGGGCGGGCGCGGGGCGTGCACGTCGGCTACGGACGGCTGGCCCGCGAGACGGTGGCCGCGGTCGACGGCCAGAAGCTCCGCCAGGTCTTCACCAACGTGATGAAGAACGCGGTGGAGGCCATCGACCCACGGCGCGGAACCGGGCGGGTCACGGTGGATCTCTTCGTCGAAGGCGAGCGGGCGGTGGTCGAGGTGAGCGACGACGGCGTGGGAATCGCGACCGAGGATCGAGACAAGATCTTCCTCCCCTTCTTCACCACCAAGCCGGCGGGCACCGGCCTCGGCATGTCGATCGTGAAGAAGATCGTGGATCTCCACGGGGGCGACATCGCGATCGAGAGTGCCCCCGGCCGCGGTACCCGAGTCCGGATCTCACTGCCGGCGGTGGCCACGCCCCTGCCGATGGCTGGAGGCACATCATGAAGCGACGTCTCCTGCTGGTCGAGGACGACGAGGTCTTCCTGCGCCCGCTGCACCGCACCCTCGAGCTGAAGGGCTACGAGGTGGTACCGGTGCAGAGCGCGGAGGAGGCCCTCGAGTCCCTCAAGACCGAGGACGTGGACCTGGTGCTCACCGACCGCCGCCTGCCCGGCATGGACGGGGTGGAGCTGGTGCGGCGCATCAAGACGGACCACCCCGACCTCGCGGTGGTGGTGATGACGGCCTACGGCACCATCGAGTCGGCGGTGGAGGCGATGCGGCTGGGGGCCGAGGACTACCTGGTGAAGCCCTTCGAGGCCGCCGAGCTGCTGCTGGTGATCCGGCGGGCGATCGAGTTCCAGGAGCTGAAGTCGGCGAATCGCCGCACGATCCGTCGCAACCAGGAGCGGTTTACCTTCAGCAACATCGTGGCGGCCAGCGCGAGCATGCAGGTGATCTTCGACCTGCTCCGCTCGGTGGTGGACCTCGACACCACCGTGCTGATCCAGGGGGAGACCGGAACCGGCAAGGAGCTGCTCGCGCGCTCGATCCACTTCTCGGGCGCGCGGCGGGATCGGCCCTTCGTGCCGGTCAACTGCGCGGCGATACCCGCGGAGCTGTTCGAGTCGGAGCTGTTCGGCTCGCGGCGGGGCGCCTTCACCGGCGCGGTGGAGCACCGGCGCGGCCACTTCCAGATGGCCAACGGCGGCACCCTGCTGCTCGACGAGATCGGAGAGATGCCGCTGAATCTCCAGTCGAAGCTGCTGCGGGCCATCGAGGAGCGGAAGGTGACGTCGGTCGGTGCGGATCGGCCGGTGGACATCGACGTGCGCTTCATCGCCACCACCAACAAGGACCTGCCGGCCGAGGTCGAGCGCGGGGCCTTCCGGCGCGATCTCTTCTATCGGCTCTCGGTGATGCCGGTCCGGGTCCCCGCGCTCCGCGAGCGCCAGGAGGACATTCCGCTCCTCGCGCGGCACTTCGTCGAGCAGGGCTGCCGTCGCCTCAAGAAGACGGCCCGCGAGATCTCGGCCGAGAGTCTGGGCGCCCTGATGCGCTACCCGTGGCCCGGCAACGTGCGCGAGCTGGAGAACGTCATCGAGCGGGCGGTGATCGTGTCCCAGGGCGATACGCTGTCGGACGTCGAGCGCTTCCTCGCCCCGACCGGCGCCCAGGCGCCGGTCGATCTCTCGCTGCCGTTCCGCGACGCCAAGGCCCGGGTGGTCGAGGATTTCGAGCGCGCCTACATCGAGGGCTTGCTCAAGAGCCACGGGGGCAAGCTCACCGCGGCGGCCAAGCACGCGGACATGGATCCCAAGAACTTCTCGGACAAGATGCAGCGCTACGGCCTGCGCCGGTCGCCGCCGTCCGAGCCGTCCGCCTAGCCACCGGCTAGAAGAAGAGTAGCGTCACCGCGACGAACAGCGGGAGCAGCACCGCACCGCTGTAGGCCATGTAGCCGAGGAAGCTCGGCATGCGGACGCCCGCCTCTTCCGCGATGGCCTTGACCATGAAGTTGGGGGCGTTGCCGATGTAGGTGTTGGCTCCCATCGCCACCGCGCCCACGCTGATGGCGGCCAGGATCGACTCCGGCACTCCCACCACCGTCGGGGGCAGGCCGAGGCCCTGGGCCAGCGCCAGGAACGCGAGGTAGGTCGGGGCGTTGTCGAGGAACGACGACAGTACGCCGGCGGCCCAGAAGAACTGCCACGGCTCGTGCACGCCCAGCTCCCCGCCTCGCCGGTGGAGCAGCTCGAGCGCCGGCATCATGGTGACGAAGATGCCGAGGAAGAGCACCGCCACCTCGACCATCGGGTGGCCGGTGAAGCGGTTGGCCCGCCGGATCTCGCGCGGAGTCCGCCAGAGCGACAGGCCGGCCAGGACCACGAGGACGATCTCGCGCACCGGAGCGCGCAGGAAGACCACCGCGGCCACGACGCCGATGAGCCAGAGCACGTTCTGCGCGCCGCGGAGCGAGAGGGGCTCGATCCGGACCCGGTCGTGGCGGCGACTCGTCTCGGTCTCTCGCGCGTACTCGATCGAATCCCAGACGAAGTACACGGCGAGCAGCGCGCCGGTCATGACGAGCCAGGGAAGCCAGAGGCCGAAGGTCCAGGTGAAGGGCACGCCGGCCAGGTACCCGAGGAAGAGCGGGGGATCGCCGAGCGGGGTCAGCAGGCCGCCGATGTTAGAGACCAGGAAGATGAAGAAGACCACGGTGTGGACCACGCGCGTGCGCTCGCGGTTGGTTTCCAGAACTGCCCGGATGAGCAGCATCGAGGCGCCGGTGGTGCCGACGACGGAGGCGAGCAGCGCGCCGGCGGCCAGGAAGGCGGTGTTGACGAGCGGCCGCGCCTCGAGATCGCCGCGGAGAAGCACGCCGCCGGTGATGACGTAGAGCGATCCCAGGAGCACGATGAAGGAGACGTAGTCGCTCGCGGTGTGCACGAGCACGGCGGGCTCCCGCAACAGGTACAACACGAAGACCGGGGCGGCGAGCGCGGCGGCCACCCGCAGCTTGTTCCGGTTGGAGTCCCACCAGCGCGGCCGCGCGAGCGGGAGCGCGGCGATGGCGACGAGCATGGCCACGAAGGGAGCCACGCTGTAGAGCGGAAGCGGCGCGGGCATCGCGGCGAGGATACTCCCTTGAAGTTGGCGGACGGATGGTTTAGAAGTGAGGCGGCGCGCCGTGGCGCCGATCTCACCCCACAACGAGGTTCCTCATGGCCAGCGAGACCAAAGGCAGCAGCGCCGTGGAAGCCCTCCTCAGAGAGAAGCGGAAATTTCCGCCGCCCAAGGAGTTCGCCAGGTACGCCAACGCCAACCGCGCCTCGATCTACAAGGACGCGGCGAAGAATCCCACCCGGTTCTGGGAGCGGTTCGCGAAGGAGCTGGACTGGTTCAAGCCGTGGAAGACGGTGCTGCAGTGGAAGCCGCCCTACGCGAAATGGTTCGTGGGGGGCAAGCTGAATGTCTCCTACAACTGCCTCGATCGCCACGTGGCCACGCCTCGCAAGACCAAGGCGGCCATCATCTGGGAAGGGGAGCCCGGCGACACGCGGGTGCTCACCTACTGGGATCTGTATCGCGAGGTCAACCGCTTCGCGGCCGCCCTGAAGCGGAACGGAGTGAAGAAGGGCGACCGCGTCACCATCTACATGCCGATGGTGCCGGAGCTGCCGATCGCGATGCTCGCCTGCGCGCGCATCGGCGCCCCCCACAGCGTGGTGTTCGGCGGATTCGCCCCCGAGGCGCTGCGCGATCGCATCCACGACGCGGAGTCCCGCGTGCTCATCACCGCCGACGGCGGGTTCCGGCGCGGCGGCACGGTGGCGCTCAAGAAGAACGCGGACGACGCCCTCCGCGAGTGCCCCGAGGTCAAGACGGTGGTCGTGCTCAAGCGGACCGGCCAGGACATCAACATGCAGGCGGGCCGCGACGTGTGGTGGGACGACTTCGTCAAGGGCGCCCCCGCCTACTGCGCGCCGGAGAAGATGGACTCCGAGGACATGCTGTACCTGCTCTACACCTCGGGGTCCACCGGCAAGCCCAAGGGCATCGTGCACACCACCGGCGGCTACCTCACCGGGGTCTACGCGACCACCAAGTGGGTGTTCGACCTGCACGACACCGACGTGTACTGGTGCACCGCGGACATCGGCTGGGTCACCGGACACTCGTACATCGTCTACGGGCCGCTCGCCAACGGCACCACCACCGTGATGTACGAGGGCACGCCGGACTATCCGGACAAGGATCGGTTCTGGCGCGTCGTCGAGAAGTACGGCGTGACCATCTGCTACACCGCGCCCACCGCGATCCGCACCTTCATGCGGTGGGGCGAGGAGTACCCGCGCCGGTGCGATCTCTCGAGCCTGCGCCTGCTCGGCTCGGTCGGCGAGCCGATCAATCCGGAAGCCTGGGTCTGGTACTGGAAGGTCATCGGCGGCGGGCGCTGCCCGGTCGTGGATACGTGGTGGCAGACCGAGACCGGCCACATTATGATCACGCCGCTTCCCGGGGTGACCACGCTCAAGCCCGGCTCGGCCACCCGTCCGTTCCCCGGCGTCGAAGCCGACGTGGTCAACGACCGTGGCGAGTCGGCTCGGGCCGGTTACCTCGTGCTCAAGAAGCCGTGGCCGGGCATGCTGCGCGGCATCTACCGCGACCCGCAGCGCTTCCAGGCGCAGTACTGGAGCAAGTACCCGGGCATCTACTTCACCGGCGACGGCGCCAAGCTCGACGAGGAAAGCTACTTCTGGCTACTGGGCCGCGTGGACGACGTAATGAACATCTCCGGGCACCGCGTCTCCACCATGGAAGTGGAGTCGGCGCTGGTCGATCATCCTCACGTGGCCGAGGCGGCGGTTATCGGACGGCCGCACGAGATCAAGGGACAGGCCATCGCCGCCTTCGTCACGATCAAGGACGGCACGCCGCAGAGCAAGGAGCTGATGGAGGAGATCAAGGGGCACGTGGCCAAGAAGATCGGCGCGCTGGCGCGGCCGGACGACCTGATCTTCGCCTCCGACCTGCCCAAGACGCGCTCGGGCAAGATCATGCGCCGGCTGTTGCGGGACATCGCCGAGGGCAAGGCCCTGGGGGACACCACGACCCTGGCCGATCCCAACGTGGTTGCGACCCTCAAGGAGAAGTACGGCGAGGAGGAGTGACGCCCGGTCCCGAGTGGTGCGCCCGTTCGGCGCGATCATCTTCGGCCGGATCGGCGATCTCGTCGGCCGGAAGTACACCTTCCTCATCACCATCGTCTTCATGGGTATCTCGACCGTGCTGGTCGGGTTCTTGCCGACCTACGCGTCGATCGGCTTCGCGGCGCCCCTGATCCTCGTGGTGCTGCGGCTGGTGCAGGGACTGGCGCTCGGCGGTGAGTATGGGGGCGCCGCGACCTACGTGGCCGAGCACGCCCCGGACGACAAGCGGGGCTACGCCACCAGCTGGATCCAGACCACCGCGACGGTCGGCATGCTGCTCGCCCTGGTGGTCATCGGACTCTGCCGCGCGGCCATGGACGACGCCACCTTCAAGGCCTGGGCCTGGCGGATCCCGTTCTGGTTCTCGATCCCGCTGCTGCTGATCTCGATCTACATCCGGCTGAAGCTGAACGAATCGCCCATCTTCCGGCGCATGAAGGAGCAGGGGAAGGGCTCGAAGGCTCCGCTCACCGACAGCTTCATGAAGTACCCGAACAACAAGTACGTGGCCCTCGCGCTCCTCGGCGCCACCGCCGGGCAGGGCGTGGTGTGGTACACGGGGCAGTTCTACGCCCTGTTCTTCATCCAGATCTATCTCAAGCTGGACTTCATCCAGACGTACACACTGATCGGCCTGTCCCTGGTGATCGGCACGCCGTTCTTCCTGTTCTTCGGGGCTCTGTCTGACCGGATCGGACGGAAGAAGATCATCCTGGCCGGCTGCCTGATCGCGGCGGTCACTTACTTCCCGCTCTTCAAGGGGCTGACCCACTACATCAACCCGGCGCTCGAGCGGTACCAGCAGGCGACCCAGATCTCGGTGGCGGCGAGCGATTGCAACTTCCATATCTTCCTCGGCCCCTGGTCGCGGCAAACCGCCTGTGACCGGGCCAAGGACTTCCTCGGCAAGGCGGGGCTGTCGTTCATCTCGGTGCCCGCCGAGGGTGGCAAGGAGGTCGTCACCCGGATCGGCAATGTCACGATCGAGGGCTGGGACCAGGCGAAGTTCTCGGCCGCCTTGAAGGAAACCGGGTATCCGCCCAAGGCCAACCTGGCCGAAGTCAACTGGGTGATGGCCGAGCTGCTCCTGGTGATCATGGTGATCTACGTCACGATGGTCTACGGGCCGATCGCCGCGTTCCTGGTCGAGCTGTTCCCGGCCCGCATCCGCTATACGTCCATGTCGCTGCCCTACCACATCGGCAACGGGTGGTTCGGCGGGATGCTGCCGCTGCTGGCCACCGCCATGGTGGCGTCGGCCGGCAACATCTATTACGGGCTCTGGTATCCCATCATCGTGGCGCTCATGACCTTCGTGATCGGCCTCCTCTTCGTCCGCGAGACCCGGCACGTGAGGATCCACGCCGAGCACTGAGCCACACCGAGCCGGGCCCGCGCCCGCGTCGTCGCCCGAAGCTTGGCGACGCCGGTGCGGGCCCGATGCTCATCGCGGTCTGACCGCTCCAGCCTGACCGTCCCGCGACTCGCGCCTCATCACGTCGCTCACCTCGCGCCAGCACGACGCCGTGGACGACGTCCAAAGGCACCTGACCCATTGACAGAGGCGCCTGACCACTGGTCTTCCACCCAGAATTGACACACGAGGTGCCGAAAATTTCCCACCTCCGGTGGGCAAATTGCCCGGAGACCGTCCAATCGACTCTGGACTCTTCTGAATATCCAAGGTTTTTGCTCGTCTCTGTCCAGTAAGTGCGAGGCACAGGCCTTGCACCCAGGACCGGCCAGCCGGGCGAGCCGGTTCACACGATCCGGAACCCAGGAGGGAGAGACGATGGACGAGATCAAGAAGCGCCTGGAGAGAGAACTCAGCCACACCATGCAGCGCATCCGGCACATGGGTGGAGTGATGACCTACGAGGATCTCGGCGCTGGTCGTGTGGACAACACGACTCCGGCCGACGAGGTTGACGTGATCCGCCTGAACGAGGACCGCGAGATGAGTTTTGCCACGCGGAGTCTGCTGGTCGAGCGTGCCAACAAGCTGGCCGAGGCTCTCGACCGGCTGCGGGGCGGTGAGTACGGCGTCTGCGAGGAGTGCGGCGAGGCCATCGCCCCCGCGCGGCTTCGCGCGATGCCGGAGGTCACCACCTGCGTGCGCTGCCAGGATCGTCTCGAGCGGATGCTGCCGCGCCTGGAGGCCGTGGGCGCCGGCGTGGAGACCGAGGAGAACGACGAAGAGTAGACGCCGAACCCTCTACCGGCCGAGCCGGGCGGACAGCACGCCCGGCCGGTCGGTGATGATGCCGCTGACCTTCCAGCTCACGAGCCGGTCCATCAGGGCCGGCTCGTTGACCGTCCAGACGTAGCATTCCAGCCCGGCCTCCCTGATCTTCGCCAGCAGACCCTCGGTCATCAGATCCTGACCTGGACAGATCGCGCTCGCGATCCCGGGCGCCAGTAGCGCGTCCGGCACCGGTGCCTTCTCCACCAGGACGCCCAGCCGGATCTCCCGACTGAGCGAGCGGGCGAGGGCGATGGCGTCGTGGTCGAACGACTGGACGAGGGCCCGGTCGACGACGTCGTAGATTTCCAACGTCGAGACCACGCGCTCCTCGATGCCCGGATAGACTCGTGAGCCCGCCTTGAGCTCCACCCAGAAGCGCGCGCGGTCCCGGAAGCGCTCGAGCACCTCCTGGAGGGTCTGGATGCGCTGGCCGAGGAACCGGCCGTCCCGCCAGCCGCCCGCGTCCAGGCGCTTGAGGTCTCGCACCCGCCGAGCGCTCACCGGACCCGACCCGTTGGTGGTGCGCTCGAGGGTGAAGTCGTGGATGACCACGGGATGGCCGTCGGCGGAGAGGTGGACGTCGAGCTCGATGCCGTCCGCGCCCTGCTCGAGGGCCAGCTCGAAGGCGGCGATCGTGTTCTCGGGCGCGTCGGCGGAGGCGCCCCGGTGCGCGATCACGAGCGGCCGTGTGCCCTCGCGCATTGTCGAGCTCAGGCGCCGCGTGGCATTATCGGGACGTGCCTACGCCGGTCGTCGACGCGCTCCGTCCGATGCTCTGGCTCGGAGCGCGGATCTACTTCCGCATCCACTTCCAGGGCGTCCAGCACATTCCTCCCTCGGGTCCGCTCCTCATCGTGTCCAACCACGTGACCTACGCCGATCCGGTGCTCGCGACGATTCCGGTGCGACGGCCGGTCCACTACATGGCCTGGAACGCGCTGTTCCGCATCCCCGGCTTTGCCTGGCTCATTCGCCGCTTGCGGGCCTTCCCGGTCGACATCGACGCGGCGGACGCCAGCGCCACCCGGACCGCGGTGCGGCTCCTCAACGCCGGCGAGGCGGTCATGATCTTTCCCGAGGCGGGACGGAGCCCGGACGGGCGCGTGCAGCGCTTCCGGCTCGGCGCGTTCCGACTGGCCTGCTCGCTCGGGGTGCCGATCATGCCGGTGACCATTATCGGGGCGCACGAGTCGTGGCCACCCGCGCGCCGGCTACCCCGACCGGGGCGCCTCACCATCATCTACCACCCGGTGGTCACTCCTCCGCCAGGCGCCGACGTCAAGCGCGCGGCCCGCGATCTCGCTCACCGCGTGCAGGCCATCGTGGCGTCGGCGCTGCCCGGGCACCAGCGGCCCGACACGGTGCCCGGCGCGTCTGTCTGAACCGGCCGCATTATACGGGCGGTGGGCGGTATTTGGCGTCCTTCCCGCCGCGGTGTATTCTCTCCCGGCAATGGCACGTCGCGCCGCGCCCGCCATCCTCGTGCTGCACGGGCCCAACCTCAATCTCCTCGGAACGCGCGAACCCGCGGTGTATGGGCGAGTGACCCTGTCGGAAGTCAATCGCGCCGTGCAGCGGCACGCGGAGAGCCGCGGCGCCCGCGCGGTGTGCCGGCAGTCGAATCACGAGGGCGAGCTGGTGGACTGGGTTCAGTCGGCCGCGCGTGAGGGATTCCGGGGGATCGTCTTCAATCCGGGCGCGCTGTCGCACTACTCGATCGCCCTGCGCGACGCGGTCGCCTCGCAGCGGCTGCCCGTCGTCGAGGTGCATCTGTCGAACATCCACGCCCGCGAGGAGTTCCGGCATCGCTCGGTCGTGGCCGCGGCCGCGATGGGTCAGATCTCCGGGTTCGGCCCCGCCAGCTACCTGCTCGGCGTGGAGGCGCTGCTGGTCGGCGCTTCCGGGACGCCCCGCGGCCCGCGGGTCGGCTCGCGACGCCGGCCGTGAATGCGGGCGCCCTTCCTGCCGTCCAACTCGCGATCGAATAAGGGGCGCGAGAGCAGCGGGCGGATCCGGCCGAGCGGGCGGCGAGGCCGGTGGAGACCATGACCTCTCCCGACGCGCCATCTGGCCCCGCCGGCCCGGGCGAGCCTTCCGAGCCCGTCGAGATCGACGAGCCGGTGCTCATCCAGCGCTGCATCGCCGGAGACGCTTCGGCGTTCGAGCCCCTGGTCGAGAAGTACCGACAGCGCGTGTGGCGCCTGGCCTATCAGGTACTCCACGACCGCGAGGAGGCGTGGGACGTGGCCCAGGAAGCATTCGTACGTGCGTTTCATTCGCTGCCGTCGTTTCGCGGTCAGTCGGCCTTCTACACCTGGCTCTTCCGGATCACGGTCAACGTGGCCACCGATCGCCACCGCCAGCGCGGCGCGCAGGCCCGCGCGTTCGGCCCGGAGCGGGTCACCGAGGAAGAGTGGGCCCGCACGACACCGGACCCGGGCGGCGGGCCGGATCAGCAAGCCGCGCGGGCGGAGCAGCGAGCGCGCATCCGGCGGGCGCTCGATGCCTTGCCGCCCAAGGCACGAGCGATTATCATGCTCAGTGACGTCGAAGGCCTCTCGTACCGCGAGATCGCCGAGGTGCTGAACTGCCCGATCGGAACGGTCATGTCCAGGCTGCATAACGCGCGCAAACGGCTCAAGGGGCTGCTCGGGCCGATGCTCGCGGTGATCCTCTGCCTCGGGCTCACCATCGCGTGGGCCTCCGCGGCGCACGCCCAGCAGATCGTCCGTTTCGGGGTACGCATCCTCGAAGCCTCGACGCCCCGGGAAGGCCAATCCGCGCCAAAGGCCGTTCCCGCTCCCAAGCCCGACGCCGAGGCGGACGAGCGCCTTCGCAAGATCCTGCCGCGTCTGCACGCCCTGTTCCGCTACACCGACTACACGACCCTCGACCGCCAGCGGGTGGAAGGTCCTCTCGGCACCCAGCAGCGCTTCGCGGTACCCGGCGAGCGCTGGCTCGAGGTCACGCCGGACGAGCTTCACGGCACGTCCGTGCGCATGCGCGTGCGCTTGCTCCGAGGCGAGCAGCCCGAGATGAAGGCGGCGATCCTCGCCGCGCCCGGTGCGCCCGCGGTGCTGGGCGGGCCCGCCTATGGCAACGGCGTGCTCATCATCATCCTCTGGGCGAACCCGAACCCCTAGCCGGCCATGAGCGAGCAGCGGTACCGTCAGGAGCGCAGCCGCATCGAGCAGGGGCACGTCAAGTACCGCGACAAGCTCAAGGAGGAAGGCAAGCTCTTCGTTCGCGATCGCCTGAAGCTGCTCCTCGACCCGGGGACCGAATTCCAGGAAGACTTCCTCTTCGCGCGCAACCAGGAGCCGGACACGCCCGCCGACGGCGTGGTCACCGGGGTGGGGACGGTGGGCGGCCGCACCGTGGCGGTCATGGCCAACGACTACACGGTGAAGGCCGGATCGTGGGGCGAGAAGACGGTCCAGAAGATCGTGCGGATCCAGGAGCGGGCTCAGCGCCTGCAAGTCCCGCTCATCTACTTGGTCGACGCGGCGGGCGGGCGGATCTCGGAGCAGATCAAGATCTTCCCCGGCCGCTTCCACGCCGGCCGGATCTTCTACAACGAGGTGCAGCTGTCCGGCGTGGTCCCGCAGGTCTGCATCCTCTTCGGGCCGTCGCCGGCCGGCTCGGCCTATCTGCCCGCGCTGACCGACTGCGTGATCATGGTGGACGGCAAGGCCAGCCTGTACGTGGGATCTCCGCGAATGGTCGAGATGGCGATCGGCGAGAAGACGACCCTCGAGGATCTGGGCGGCGCCCGCATGCATTGCACGGTCTCGGGCTGCGGCGACGTGCTGGCCGCGTCCGACGAGGAGGCTATCGATCTCTGCCGTCGCTACCTCTCCTACCTGCCGGGCTCCTTCCGGGAGCGGCCGGCCGCGATCGAGGCACAGGCGTCCAAGCCCGGGCGGTCGATCGAGGAGATCGTTCCCTACGATCAGCGGAAGTGGTTCGACATGTACGAGGTCATCGATCGCGTGGTCGACGCGGGCTCCTTCTTCGAGATCAAGCGCCTCTTCGCCCAGGAGATCGTGGTGGGCTTCGCGCGGATCGGCGGTCGCGCGATGGGGATCGTGGCCAACCAGCCGAAGGTCAAGGGCGGCGTTCTGATGGTGGATTCCTCAGACAAGGCGGCGCGCTTCATCTCGCTGTGCAACGCCTACAACGTCCCGCTCGTGTACCTGGCCGACGTCTCCGGCTTCATGGTCGGCACCAAGGTCGAGCGAGCGGGCATCATCCGCCACGGCGCCAAGATGGTGTTCGCCACGTCGCAGGCCACCGTGCCGAAGATCTGCGTGGTGGTGCGAAAGTGCTACGGGGCGGGCCTTTACGCGATGTGCGGGCCCGCGTTCGAGCCCGACGCGGCGCTCGCCCTGCCCCAGGGGCAGGTGGCCATCATGGGGCCCGAGCCGGCGGTCAATGCGGTGTACTTCAACAAGATCATGGAGCTGCCGGAAGCCGCGCGCGCCGCCTACGTGCAGAAGAAGCGCGACGAGTACGCGCAGGACGTCGACATCTACAAGCTTGCGTCCGAGATGCTGGTGGACGGCATCGTCGGCGGCTCCGAGCTACGTGACGAGCTGATCAAGCGCTTGGCGTACGCGGAGTCCAAGCAGCTCGAGTTCCCGCTTCGACGCAATCCCGTCCAGCCCGTCTGAGCGGCGTGCCCGACGCCGCGGGGCCCCGATCATCGCCTCGTTGATCCTCGCGGTTCGCTTCCTGACCATCGTCCCGCTGCCGGGCCGTGAACGCGCCGACCGGTCTGCCCTCGGCCGGGCCGCCTGGTGGTTCCCGGTCGTGGGCCTGATGCTGGGCGTCGTGCTGATGGCCGCCGAGCGCGTCGTCCTCGCCCTCGCGCCGCCGCTGGTCGGCGCGACCCTGCTCGTGGCGGTCTGGAAGATCATGACGGGGGGCATCCATCTCGACGGCCTCGCCGACTGCCTCGACGGGCTCGCCGGTCCGGATGCGGCGCGCCGCCGCGCGATCATGCGGGACAGCCGGATCGGAGTGTTCGGCGCCGCCGGGCTCGGGCTGGCGCTCATCCTGTTCGTCGCGTCCCTTTCCGAGCTGCCCGCGCCGATTCGCGGTCGCGTGTTGCTTCTGGCTCCCGTCCTGGGGCGCGTGAGCCCGATGCTCGCGGCCGCGTGGCTGCGCCCCGCCACTCCGGGGCAGGGACTGGGCGGCGCGTTTGCCGCCGATCTGTCGGGCTGGGCCGGTCCCGTGTGCGCGGCGGCTGGCCTGGCGTCGGCGGCCTGGCTCCTGGGGCCGTGGGGCGCCGCCGTCGCGGCCGGCGCGCTCGGCCTGGCTTTGCTGGGGGCGCGATTCGCCGCCCGCCGCTTTGCGGGGATCACCGGCGACGTGCTGGGAGCGGTCGTGGAGGTGAGCGAGCTGGCTGCCCTGCTGCTCGCGGTCGTGGCGGCGCATCGGGGGCTGCTCTGACCGCGACCACGATCTGCCTGGTTCGCCACGGGAGCGTCGTCGGAGCGGAGACGCGTCGGTTCATCGGGCATCTCGACGTGCCGCTCTCGCCCCTCGGGGCGGCGCAGATCGCCGCGCTCGCCGCGCGCCTCAGCCGGGCTCGCTTCGATGCGATCTACTGCAGCGACCTGGTGCGCACGCGCCGAAGCGCCGAGATCCTCGCGGCGCCTCATCGACTCGCGCCGATCGCGGACCCCGCCTTGCGCGAGTTCGCGATGGGCGACTGGGACGGGATGACCGCCGAGGAGATTCGCGCCGTCGACCCGGTGGCCTTCAAAGCCTGGATGGCCGACGTGGGCCGCTTCCAGTTCCCCGGCGGTGAAAGCCTGCAGGATCTCGAGGCACGGGTGCTGCCCGCGTTCGAGGCCATCGTCGCCCGTCACCCGGGGACAACGGTGGCGGTTGTTGCGCACGGCGGAAGCAATCGCGCGATCCTCTGTCGCGCGCTCGGTCTGGGCCCGGAGCGGCTGCTGGCCCTCGGCCAGGACTACGCCGCGCTCTCGGTGATCGAGCGGGCCAGCGGGCGCTGGACACTGCGGCTGCTCAATCACTGCGAGCCCTGCGTGGAGGCGGTCGCCGTCGCGTAGGCCGTTTGGCGGCTGACGCTGCTTGTAGGTCGCCCGTCACGCCTTGTAGCTTCCCGTCGACGACCTCCAGATTGGCGCGCTGTCAGATCGCTAACAGTTCAGGTATTTCAAGTTGTTTTGCGACACGACGTCCCGAAGATCCTGGTCTCTCAGGGCTGGCATTTCACTTGCTTGATATCCGGCCGCGAGATTGGGAGGAACACGATGCACGTCTTGATCAAATGGAAGTTCAGCACCAGCCAGGCCGGCTTCACCTTGGCCGAGATCATGGTCGCCTGTGCCGTCATCTCGGTGGGCCTCGTCGCGGTGGCCACGGGCTTCGGCTACGGAGTCGACGGAGTCGAAGCCGGACGCCAGCAGAGCACCGCCGTCTTCCTCGCCGAGCAGCGGATCGAGCAAGCAAAGGGGCTCGCGATGCAGCAGACCGGTCTCGTGCAGCTGACGACCGCGAACCTGCCCGCGACCGAGGGCTACGGAACGATTGCCGGAGCGCCGCCGCGATACCGGCGGACCACGACGATCACCAACAATCCGGGCGGTCTTCAGGGCGCCCGCGTCGACGTGACCGTCTTCTATCGTCCCGTGACGGGGCGGGGAGTACTCACCACGGAGCGCTCGGTCTCACTCTCCATCTTCCTGGCGAACCGGTGATGCGAGGTGCCACGATGAACAGCCAGCGAGGCTACACCCTGGCCGAGATGATGGTGGTGTGCGCGGTCGTGGGACTGGTGATGGCGAGCCTGCTGGGGCTGGTCATGTCGGGCCAGCAGGCCTACTGGTTCGGCACCACTCAGGTGGACGGTCAGCAGGGCGCGCGAGTCGCGATCGAGCGCATGGTCAAGGAGATCCGCGAAGCCGGCTACGAGCCGGTGCCGCCCGAGACGGATCCCGGGTTGTGTCCGAATGCGACCAACTATCCCCTGTACGCGACGAGCGTCCCCTGCTACAAGTTCGTGCCGATCACCAGCCCGAGCGCGACCGCGCTGACGCTCCAATACAACTGGGATGGGTCGACCTGCGGGGTCCCGTGCACCCCGATCAACACCGCGGCCCTGGTCACTGATCCCATGACGTGCCCGACGGCCGGCTGCCGGGGCGAGCAGATCACCTACGCCCTGTCGGGCGGGAACCTGACGCGGCAGGAAAGCGTGGTGGACACAACGCCGCAGACCATCGCCTCCGGCATCACCGCCCTGACCTTCACGTACCTGGACGACACCAACACCGTCACCGCGTCGACCGAGCTGATCCGGGCCGTGCAGATCTCCGTGACGGTCCAGACCGCGACCCGCGGCGCTCAGGTGACCATGATCGATCGCGTTCGGCTGAGAAACCGATGAGCCAAGTCACACCGTGGAGGCGGGACCGATGAAGACGTGGCGGCTGTTACTGCTGGGCAACGAACGCGGGGTGGCGCTGCCCCTCGCGATGATCCTGCTGATGGTCCTGACGCTGCTCACCATCACGTTCATGACCCTGGGAGCGGTCGAGCCCCAGATCTCGCGCAACCTCTCGGACGGTGCGCGGGCGCGCCAGCTCGCGGAGAGCGGCATCGAGTGGGGCCTGAGCCAGCTGGCGGGCAAGGCGTTCGATGACTCGACGCTGCTGGGCAGCAGTCTCACCACGGGCGGCGTCAACTGCGGCACCGGCATCACCTGTAAGGTGCTCGTCACCGGTCAGACGCTTCCCGGTCTCACGTCGAGCGCCGGCACCTTCACGGTGACCCTCCGCAACGACCTGAACTCTCTCACCACGGATCAGGCGCTGATCGGCAGCGGCAATCCCCTCGATACCAGCACCTCGGTGGACAACAACAAGATCGTCATCCTGAAGTCGACGGGCAGCTTCAATGGGGCCAGCAAGACGATCACCGCGGTCGTGCAGCGCGGTAACCTGCCGATCAACGCGGCGGTGAGCCTGCCCGGTGTTCAGGGCGACACCTACACGGAGGAGCCGCCGTGCAGCGGTTGCTACAGCGTCGACGGGCGCGACTGGAAGGATAGCGATAGCGGCACCAGTCCGACCGGGACCGGCTCGCTGAAATATGCGATGACCGCCGCCACCAACGCGATCGAGACGATCGCCCAGAACGGCTTCGACAACCTGAACAAGCGCAACTATCTCCATGGCAAGACCGACGGTGACGGCTACGGGTCGAGCACCGACGGGTCGAACCTCACCGGGGCCACCGGCAATGGGCGCAACACCATCGCGAACGACTCGACGCTGACTCCGCAGCTCATCACCAAGTTCATGCAGAATCTGGCCTCGAATCCGTCGACCCAGATCCTCGAGAGCACCCAAGCGTGCCAGTATCCCGCGTCGGGGGGAGACCATGACAAGCCCGAAGGCATCAAGATGCAGAGCACGGGCACTCCCAATGTGGTGACGGTGACGAACAACTGCGGCGGGGCGCAGCAGATCAATCAGACGGTCAGCCTCGGCTCGTCGACCTCGCCCACGATGCTCTACGTCCGGGGCCAGTACGACCCCGACTCCCTGTTCCGCGGCCTCACCGTCGACGGCACCAACCCCATCACCGGCTACGGGATCCTGGTGGTCGAGGACTCCGACCTGGCCTTCTTCCAGACCGGCAACTTCCGCTGGAATGGCATCGTGCTGCTGACCGGCCGCAACAACTCCTCCGCGTTCCTCGGCAACAGCAACACCGAGATTCGGGGCGCCCTCATCGTCAACGAGACCAATCCGGGCGAGGTGAGCGGCTTCTCGGAGTTCTCGGTCAAGACGGAGGGCAACATGAAGATTCGATCGAGCAAGGAAAACATCGACCGCGCCCTCATGGCCCTCTACAACATGCGAGTCACCGCGTACCGCGAGCACTGATCGTGCGCCGCGTCCTCCTCGGCGCGGTCCTCTTCCTGGCGGCGTGCCAGCAGCCGCCCGCGCTCCCGCCCCCGGCCACCAGTGCACTCGCTCCCGCCGCGCAGATGCGCGCCGAGGGCGAGGCCCTGATGGCCGTGGGCCAGTACGCCGCCGCGGTCGAGAAGTTCCGACAGGCGATCGATCTCGAGCCCAATAGCGTGCCACTTCGCTTCGCGCTCGGGACGGCCTACTCCTTTTTGGACCGGCGCAGTGAGGCCGTGGCCCAGTTCCGGTGGGTCGTCGCGAATGCCGCGGCCGATTCGAACGAGCATCAGGAGGCGCGTCGCTGGCTCGTGCGCGTGGGCGCGATGGAGGAGGCTCCCGCCGCGGTCGCCATGGCCGACGTGAGCGCCGACGCGGCCCAGAAGCCCGATCCGGCCAGCCTGGGATGGATCACCGGCCAGACGGAGTGGCCGGGCGTGATTCCCACCGAGCACCGGGTCCGGCTCCGCATCTCGATGCTCGGGACCGACGACTCGACGCGCCCCGTCCAGCGGCGGGCCGAGATTCTCCTCGGAGAGAAGTTCGAGTTCAAGGACATTCCCGAGGGGCAGTATCGTCTCCTCGGGATCCATGATGACAAGATCATCTGGGAGCAGCGATTCACGGTGAGGG
>Ga0209966_1000086_pt1 | contig 40262 bp, 40 predicted proteins | sample RhisoiCoNPM_FD_187575 | JGI IMG/M metagenome (GOLD analysis project Ga0209966, IMG submission 187575) | Arabidopsis thaliana rhizosphere microbial communities from the Joint Genome Institute, USA, that affect carbon cycling - Rhizosphere... | ecosystem: Host-associated > Plants > Roots >... | reverse complement strand
CGCGTTCACGACGGAGCCCTGGGGCTGGCTGAGGCGCCTCGATCGCACCCTGCGCTCCATGCTCGCGCTGACCTTCAGCTCCGACGCGCAGGCGGCGGCCGCGGCCGCGCGGATCAACGCCATCCACGACCGCGTGCACGGGCGCCTCGGCGAGGCCGCGGGCGGCAAGCCGGCCGGTGCCGGCTACGATGCGCACGATCCGGCCCTGCTCACCTGGGTGCACGCGACCCTGCTCGACTCGTTCCTGCTCGCGTACCGGCGCTTCGTGGCGCCGATCGATCGCCTGGAGGGCGACCGCTACTGCGCCGACGCCGCCGGGATCGAGCCGCTGCTCGGGATCCCGGCCGGCCGGCTGCCGCGCACCGAGGCCCAGCTGCAGGAATACCTGGAGAGGACGCTCGCCTCGGGAGCGATCGAGGTCACCGAGACCGCCCGGCGGCTGTCGCGAGAGGTCCTGGCGCCGCCCGTACCCAGCGTGCTGCGGCCCGCGCTCCGGCTGGCCGCCCTGCCGGCGGTGGGGTTGTTGCCCCCGGCCATTCGAGCCGCGTACGGGCTGCCCTGGAGCCGGGGTCAGGCGCGCGCGCTGGACGTCCTGGCGGCCATCGCGCGCCGGACGCTGCCCCTGACTCCGGCCGCGCTGCGCTACTGGCCCGATGCCCGGCGCGCCGAGCGACGGCTCAGGCGGCGATGAGCGACGTCACGCTCGTGCGGGAATCGCCGCGCCAGGCCGATGTGGGGCGCCTGCTGGCGGCCCTCGATGCGTATCAGAGCGCGCTCTACCCGGCCGAGAGCAATCACTTCCTCGACGTCGACGCCCTCGCCGCGCCGGCCGTCCGGTTCTTCGTGGCCCGGCGTGACGGCGCTGCCCTGGGCTGCGCCGCCCTGCGGATCGATCCGGAGAGATATGGCGAGCTGAAGCGGATGTACGTGACGCCGGAGGCCCGGGGCATGAGCCTGGGGCGGCGGCTGCTGGAGCGCGTGGAGGCGGAAGCGCGGAGAGAGGGCCTCGAGTGCCTACGCCTCGAGACCGGCATTCACCAGCCGGAGGCGCTCGGGCTCTATCGCTCGGCCGGCTACCGCGAGCGCGAGCCCTTCGGCGACTACGCGCCGGATCCGCTCAGCGTCTTCATGGAGAAGCGCCTCTGACGCCCCCAGAGCACGCCGAGTACCGCCACGGTGCCGCCCAGTCCCACCGCCGTCACGACTGCGGCGCGACGGAGCATGTCCCAGCTCCGGCTGACATTGACCATCACGTGGGCCGGGACGGCGTCGAGGTCGGCGCGAATGCGCCACTTCGCGAACGCCAGCGGGTCGTCGGGATGCCAGAAGCCGCCGTCCCCGTCGGCGATGCACAGATGCAGCTCACAGCTCTCGGGCGTCGCGCACCGCTCGGCCCTCCAGCCGCGGCCGCCTCCGCGAAGACCACCATGGTGCAGGGTCAGGCACTCAGCAGCCATATTGCCCCCAGTCCGACGAGTACCGCCGTCCTGATCAGTCCCGCGAGTCCTACGTGGCCGACGCATGACTTCGTCATGTTTGCCTTTCACCCCTGTGACGCTCGAGCGATCCGCATCGTTTCAACCCGTGAGTCTGGACCCGGGAGCGGAGGCGGGCCCCCTCGCTCAGAACCGGTGTGTGACGAGGGATTCGGCGCTTCGTCAACCCGCGCTCCGCTCCGGGCGATTTCCAACGAGAGCAAAACGCGGGCCACGCGGCAAAGTCGCTCGAAATGCCGATCAGAGCGTCCTACGCTGCCATGCGTTAAGAAGCGGCGTGGCCAGGATTAGGGAAGCAATTTCCCTCTGCAGGTAGGACGGTGGCAGCGGCGCCCTCGGCAAATCACTGTGTTACAGTTACGCGCATGCGGGGGATCCTGATCACCTTCGAAGGTGTGGAAGGCTCGGGGAAATCCACGCAGTGCACCCGGCTCGCGCGGTATCTGTCCAGTCGGTGGCTCGAAGTTGCCCAGACCAGTGAGCCGGACGGCACCGCGCTCGGTCTGCGCATCCGCACGCTGTTCGAGGAGGGCCCGACACCGACGCCGCTCACCCAGGCGTTTCTGTTCATGGCCGCTCGCCAGGAGCACGTCACGCGGATCATCGCGCCCGCGCTCGCGCGGGGCGCGGTGGTGCTCTCCGACCGGTACGCCGATGCCACCGTGGCCTACCAGGGCTACGGACAGGGGCTGGACGTCCAGACCATCCGTGAGCTGAACGTGCTCGCCACCGGCGGCCTCGTTCCCGACCTGACGCTGGTGCTGGATCTGGACCCGGCCATCGGCATGCAGCGCATCCGGGGCCGCACGCTCGACGCGTTCGAGAAGATGGACCTCGCCTTCCATCGGCGCGTGCGCGAGGGGTACCTCGAGATCGCGCGGGGCGACAAGCGCCGGGTGGCGGTGCTCGACGCCGCGCAGGAGGCCGACGCGCTGCACGCCGAGGTGGTGCGGGTCGTGGACGATCATCTGAGCCGTCGCGGAGGTGCCGGTGGCGCTTGAGGGGATCCGTGACCAGCCCGAGGCGGTGACGCTGCTGCGCCGCGCGCTCGCCACGTCGCGGGTCGCGCACGCGTACGCCTTCGTGGGGCCGGAGGGCTCGGGCCGGAAGGCCACGGCGCTGGCCTTCGCGTCGGCACTGGTAGCCCCGCCGGGCAGCGCCGCCGCGCAGCGGGCCGAGCGCGGCGGCCAACCGCCCCGCCGTCATCCCGACATCCACGTGCTCGGCGCGACGCCGCCCGCGGGTAACCCCAAGGGAGCGCCGGCGCTGCGGATCGAAACGGTCCGCGAGCTGGAGCGGCTGGCTGCGCTCAAGCCGCTGGAGGCGAACATCAAGGTCTTCGTGGTGGATGACGCCGAGAAGATGACCGCGGCGACGCCCCAGGCGTTCCTGAAGACGCTCGAGGAGCCGCCGGCCCGGACCGTGATCATCCTGATCCTCTCGCAGCTCCGCGCGCTGCCGCCGACCGTGCTGTCGCGCTGCCAGGTCGTGCGCTTCCATCCGCGTCTCACCGAGGGCATGCCCGCGCTGCTGCCCGACGTGCGCACCGACGCGCATACCCGGAGCCTGCGGCTCCTCGTCGAGGCGCGGGAGCAGGGCGTCGAGGCCGTCCTCCGCCTCGGGGAGCAGATCGGGCGCGACCGGCAGGCCGCGGAGACGTTCGTCGAGGCGTGCTGGCTCTGGCACCGCGATCTGCTGTGCGGCCTCGCGGGCGCCCCCGCGCGCCTGATGATCCGGAGCGAGGCGCAGGCGGCGGGGCGCGAGCGGTCGCTGGAGCGGCTGACCGAGGCGCTGCGCGATTGCCGCGAGGCCTGGCTGGCCATCCAGGGCAATGTTTCCCCGCGCCTCACGGTCGAGGTGTTGCTGGGGCGGCTGACCGGACTGGCCGCGTGAGGCCATGAGCGAGACCCCCATGAGTGAGATTCCCCATGAGCGAGACCCAATGAGCGATTCGATCGAGCCGACCGTCACGACGGAGCCGGTGGTGGACGAGGCGCCTCGCTACCTCGTCGGGGTGCGGCTGCGCGAGCCGGTGCTGGCCGAGGACTACCAGACCACCGAGACGGATCTGCACGTCGGCGACTTCGTGGTGGTGGAGACGGGCGGCGGCACCACCGTGGGAGAGGTGCGCCGTCCCCGACGCGACATCCCCGAGTTCAAGCGGGGCCGCATGTACCGTCGCGTCGTCCGCCGCGCCACCTCCGGCGAGGAGACCGACTGGCGCGAGCGGCGCGCCCGAGAGGTCAGAGGCGTCGAGGCCGCGCAGCGGCTGGCCCGCGGCCGATCCCTCGCCATGAAGATCGTGGACGTGGAGATCGAGCCCTCGCGCCGCCGGGTGGTGGTGTTCTTCAACTCCGAGGAGCGCGTGGATTTCCGCGACCTCGTGCGCGACCTGGCCCGCGAGTTCCACGCCCGCATCGAGATGCGCCAGATCGGCGCGCGCGACACCACCAAGCTGCTCGACGGGATCGGGCCGTGCGGCCGTCAGCTGTGCTGCTCGTCGCACCTGCGCAAGTTCGACCCGATCTCGGTGAAGATGGCCAAGGCGCAGGACATGCCGCTGACCGACAGCCGGCTGCTCGGCAACTGCGGCCGGCTCAAGTGTTGCCTGCTCTACGAGTTCTCGACCTACGAGGAGCTGCGCTCGCGGCTGCCGCGGGTCAACAGCGCCTGCTCGGCCGATTGCGGCGGAGGCGGCTGCATGACCGGCAAGGTGCGCTCGCTCCGAGTCCTGAAGCAGTCGGTGATCGTCGGGTTCCCGGACGGCACCGAGGCCGAGGTCCCGCTCGCCCAGCTCACCTGGGAGGGCCGCGACCACATCAAGCCGGCCTGAGGGGCCGGCCACCCCGGGCATGGGCACCTTCTACCTCACCACTCCGATCTACTACGTCAACGCGCGGCCGCATCTGGGTCACGCGTGCACCACCATCATGGCCGACGCGATGTGCCGCTATCACCGGCTCGCGGGCGACCGCGTCTATTTCCTCACCGGCACCGACGAGCATGGTGAGCGGATCGCGCAGGTGGCGGCCAAGGCCGGGAAGACGCCGCAGGCCTACGCGGACGAGATCGCGGCCGTGTTCGAGGAAACCTGGCGCCGCCTCGGCATCACCAACGACGATTTCATCCGCACCACCGAGCCGCGGCACCAGAAGGTCGTGCAGGAGGTCCTGCAGCGGCTCTTCGACGCGGGGGAGATCTACTTCGGCGAGTACGGCGGCTGGTACTGCTACGGGTGCGAGCGCTTCTACACCGAGAAGGAGATCGTGGACGGCAAGTGCCCCGATCACCAGACCGCGCTGACCTTCATCAAGGAGAAGAACTACTTCTTCAAGATGTCGAAGCACCAGGACTGGCTGATCAAGCATCTCGAGGAGCACCCGGACTTCATCCAGCCCGAGCGGTACCGCAACGAGGTGCTGGGCTTCCTCCGCGAGCCGCTCCAGGATCTGTCGATCAGCCGGCCGAAGTCGCGCGTGGTGTGGGGTATCCCGCTGCCCTTCGACGACCAGTACGTGACCTACGTCTGGTTCGATGCGCTGCTCAATTACTACTCGGCGGTCGCGGAGCCGCCACAGGAGAAGACGCGCGGGCTCTGGGCGCACGTCGAGCACCTGATCGGCAAGGACATCCTGAAGCCCCACGGGGTGTACTGGCCCACCATGCTGAAGGCGGCCGGTATCCCGCTCTATCGGCACCTCCACGTCCACGGCTACTGGTCGCTGGGCGGCAGCAAGATGTCGAAGTCCATCGGCAACGTGGTGGAGGCCTTCCAGCTCACCGACAAGTACGGCCACGACGCGTTCCGCTACTTCCTGCTTCGCGAGATGAGCTTCGGGCTCGACGCCAGCTTCAGCGAGGAGGCGCTGGTCGAGCGGCTGAACGCGGACCTGGCCAACGACCTGGGCAACCTGGTGAGCCGGGCGACCACGCTGATCGCCGCCGCCGGCCCCATCGGGCGGGTGACCGCGCCGCTCGAGGCCGCGGACCGGGAGATCGTGGAGGCCGCGGCCGCGGCGCGGGTGGCGGTCGAGCAGGCGATGCGCGACTTCGCATTCCAGAAGGCGCTGGCCGGCCTCTGGGCGTTCATCGGCACCGTGAACCGCTACGTGGACGGCAGCGCGCCCTGGGCCCTGGCCAAGGACCCGGCCCGACGACCCCGCCTCGAGCGCGTCCTGTGCACGCTTGCCGACTCGCTCGGGTTCCTCGGCATCTTGCTGGATCCCTTCCTGCCGGACGCGGCGCGGAAGATCCGCGAGGGCCTCGGCCGCGGCGAGGTGCCGGTGCTGGCGGACGCGGTGGTGGGGCGGCTGGGCGCGGTGCCGCGGGTGAGCCGGGTGTCCGGCTTGTTTCCGCGCGTCGATACGAAAGCCCCTCGGTCCGGCACCCCTCAGGGCGAGGGGAGAGGGCAGGCCGAGGGGAGCGGCAGTGAGGGGAGCGGCGGCAAGATCCCGATCGCCGACTTCCAGAAGGTCGAGCTACGCGTCGCCGAAGTGCTGGCCGCCGAGCGCCTGCCGAAGTCGAAGAAGCTGCTCAACCTCACGATCCAGGTGGGGGACGAGACCCGCACGCTGGTCGCCGGCGTGGCCGAGCACTACGAGCCGGCGAGCCTCGTCGGCCGGAAAGTGGTGATCGTCGCCAATCTTCAGCCGGCCACCCTGATGGGCGTCGAGTCCAACGGCATGGTCCTGGCCGCCTCGCACGAGGGCACGGTGTCGCTCCTCACCCTCGACAAGGACGTGCCCTCGGGCTCGCGCGTGAAGTAGCGGCCGCAGCCGCGCTCAGCCGATCCGCGAGTTCCGCTCGCGGCGCGGCCTGACCCACACCTCCTGGGCGGCCAGCTGCACCGCGATCCCGAACAAGGTGTGGGCCAGCACGTTGACGGCCTGGGCGGGAGCGGTCGCTTCCCAGCTCTTCCGACCGCGACGGTGGCGGGGCAGCAGGCCGACGAGCCCGATCGCCCAGAGCGCCAGCCCGAAGCCCACCCCGGGAAGCAGGCTGCCGCGTTCGCGCTTGGCCAGCACCGGCCCGGCCAGCGCGCCCCACCCCGCGCCGTAGGCCAGGTGCAGGGCCTGATGAGACACGTGACGGCGGGCGTTGTCCTCCGCCGAGGCGGAATCCGGATCGCCCAGCAGCCATTCCTCGATGAACTCCGGCACCATCTCGTCGATCAGCCCGATCCGTCGCGCGTAGAGACGGAGCACGCTCATGGCGGCGGCCCCGTAGAGCCCACCGACCGCTCCCGCGGCGAGCGCGGTGAGTGAGGGCCGGCTGCGAGACGAGGCCCACGGCGCGCGCGCGAGATCCCCGAGCTGTTCGGTCGACGGCACGAGCTGGCTGGTCGTCATCGAGTCCTCCCCGCGTTCGGTAGCGTCGCACCTCGTAGCGTTGTGCCTTGATGAGGAGCAAGGCACGTGCCTCGCCGGTCTCCTCCACCCTTCAACGATTCCGCGGAGCGCGGAGCGGAACGTCCGCTCCGCCCGGTCGTTTCGACCGGCCCGATGTGCGCGACGCGCCGCGCGATCAGCGCAGCTGTGGTCGCGCCGGATCGGACAGATCGAGCGCGTCCCAGCGGACCCGCCTCAGCGCCGCGCGCTGGGTGCCGCGGAGCGTGTGCCATCGCAGGCGGAGCCCCGTCGGAGACAGCCGCTGCCTCCAGCCGACCGGCCCCAGGAGGAAGTGCGTCACGATCCAGTCGCGGCCGTCGCGTGCGACCCGCATGTCCTCGATGCGTCCAACGCGCCGTCCCGCGGCGTCGCGCACCACCCGGCCCAGCAACAGATCGACTCGGATCTCGCGTCTCATCGCGGTCAGCTGCCCGGGATGCGCTCGACCACCTTGTGGCGAAGCCATCGCTCCCATACCTGCGCGGGCCACGCGGCCTGGTCGTCGCGGAGCTTGAGGCGCTTGCCGAACGTCCGGATGGCGGAGAGCGGGATGCGGCACACGCGGCCGCGCGAGGGGCTGAATCGCCGCGCCAGGGCGCGCGTCCACCGTTCCAGGCGCGGATGGATGCGACGGGCGAACGTGGCCCCGCCGATCTCGACCCAGACCAGCCGCAGCGGGCGGCCGTCGGTGTACGAGGCGATCACACCGTCGACCCGGCCCATCGGCTCGCCGTCCGCGCCGATCAGGGGCATGTCGAGCAGGTCGCGCCGGATGTCCATCAGCCGCCCGCAATGGCCAGCGGGATGGATACGACCGCCAGCGCGAGCGAGACCGCGACGATGACCACCGCGAAGCCGTTGGCCAGCCACCCGTTGGCGTGGCGGCCGAGGTAGCGGCGATCGTTCATCAGCAGCAGCAGCGGCGAGAGCGCCAGGGGCAGGACCGCCGCGGTGAGCGCCATGGCCAGATTCGTCAGCTGGAGCGCGTCCACGCCGGCCAGCGTGAAGCAGACGCCGACCGCGACCAGCGCGGTGTACGTGAGCACGAAGCGCGAGGCCTCGCGCGGCCGAAGGTTCTCACCCCATCTCCAGTTGTAGCCCTGGGCGAGCAGGTAGGTGATGGCCAGGGTGATCTCGAGCGCGGCGCCCAGACAGCCGATCCAGAGCGAGGCGACGAAGAGCCAGGATCCGGTGCGTCCGAACACGCGCGACAGCACCAGCGGCAACGCCGCGTAGTCTTCGATCCGCATGTCGGGCATCACCATCGCGGCGACCACCAGGACCGCGCCGGCGAGGACCCCGCCGAACAGCATGCCGACCGCGGCCACGATCCGGTTGGCGCTCAGCTCCGCGATCGTCCATTCGTCTTCGATGGCCCCGGACGAGTAGAAGTAGAAGAGATACGGCGTGAGGGTGGCGCCGAGAATGCTCACCGCGAGGAACCAGTAGCGGCCGTCGGGCTCGGCGGGCAGCGACGGCAGCAGCCCGGCCGCCATGGCCGGTCCCGGCGGATCGACACGGAAGGCCGCCACGAGGAACGACAGGGTCACCAGCCCGAGCCCGGCCACCCCGTACTCGATGACGCCGAACTTGCCCTTCCAGAGGATCAGCCAGACCAGGAAGGCGATGGGCAGGCCCCAGAGGCGGAACGACACGCCGGTGGCCAGCTCGGTGGCGATCGCGAGGCCGGTCAGCTCGGCGCCCAGGACCAGCACGCTCGTGACGCCCACGCCGAGCACGACCAGCCCGAACACCCGAGCGCCGAAACGCTCGCGGAGGGCGTCGCCGAGCGTGCGCTGGCTCACCGCGGAGAACCGCCCGGCCATCTCGGTGAGGCTGATCGCGCAGAGCGTCCCGAGCGCCACCACCCAGAGGAGCCGGAAGCCGAACTCGGCGCCCGCCTGCATGGCGGTCACGATGGAGCCGATCTCCAGGAACCCGCCGACGCTCGTCAGGATGCCGAGGGCGACGTGCAGGAGACGCTTCACGGCCGCGGCAGCCAGTACACAAGGAGATAGAGCGGCAGCCAGGCCGCCACCACGAAGTACGAGTAGATCGCGCTGACCGTGATGCTCACGAAGTGCTTGGGCTCCATGGCGCCGAAGAAGACGAGCGCGCACAGGAGCAGATCTTCCAGCGCGGCGGCGATCAGGTGGCTGGCATGGGCGCCCAGGATCGTCCACACGATCGAGCCGTAGGCGTTGGCGTCCCACCACACGTTCGCGTGGGCGAACTCCACCCCCCTCAACGCGATGCTCACCAGGGTGAGCATCGTGGCCACCGCCAGATACCAACCGACCGCGCGCCGGTTCCGGCGCCGGGCCGCGCGATGCAGGCCGAATGTGGGGATCAGGCTCGCCACGAGGACCATGGCGTTGGCCGTCGCGGCGCCGAGGGCCGGCGGCCGGATCCCGGCGGGCGGCCAGAGCGGCGCCAGGCGTCGGAGGTAGAGATAGACGGTGGCGAGCAGGAGCAGCACCGTGCCCTCGATGACCATCACGCTCCACATGCCCCACCAGATCGGGGTGGCGTGCCCCCACGCGGTGCGGGGCAGGGCGCGGGCATCGACGCCGACCCGCGCGTCGTCGGCGTCGGCGTGGATCAGAGATGTCGTGTCCATGGCCAGAACCACACGGTGAGCGCGGCGAAGCAGCACGGCGTTCCCCACACGATCGCCCACGGGGTGAACACGACGCCGACCAGCGTGGCGGCGGTGGCCACGCCGAGCAGCAGCGGCGAGATCGCGGGCCCGTCCAGCGTCGTCCGGTGCGACGGCCGCGCCGCGCCCGCGGAGGTGACCAGCAGCTCGCGCTGATCGCATCGCAGCCCCTCCACGACCGGAGCCGGCGGGCTCCAGCGCGGGTAGGCCGACGTCACGCACGGCAGCGGGGCGTGATTGAACGCGGGCGGTGGAGAGGCGGTGCCCCATTCCAGGCTGTCCGCGCCCCACGGATCGGGGCCGGCGAGGCGGCCGCGGCGCAGGCCCCAGGCGACCGCGGCGCCGTAGACCAGCAGGCCGGCGGCGAGGAGGAAGGCTCCGGCGGTGGCGGTCAGGTTGAGGGTGGCCCAGCCGGTCTCGGCGGCGTAGGTGGAGACCCGGCGCGGCATGCCCTGCACACCCAGGACGTGCATCGGGAAGAACGTCACGTGGAAGCCCAGGACGAGCAGCGCCACGCTGGCGCGGCCGGCCGGCTCCGGCATCCGCCGCCCGCTCATCTTCGGCAGCCAGTACCAGAGCGCGCCGAGCAAGGGGAAGAGCGCGCCGCCGATGAGGACGTAGTGCAGGTGCGCCACGACGAAGAACGTGTCGTGCAGCTGGAGATCGATCGGGACGGAGGCGAGGACCACGCCGGTGAGGCCGCCCAGCACGAAGGTCAGGAAGAACGCGATCACGAAGAGGAACGGCGTCCGAAATACGGGCCGCCCCGCCCACATGGTGGCGAGCCAGCAGAAGATCTGGAGGCCGGTGGGGATCGCGATGGTCATGCTCGCGGCCATGAAGAAGACGCCCTGCGCGTGCGAGAGACCGGCCGCGAACATGTGATGTGCCCAGAGCGTGAAGCCGATGGCGCCGGTGGCGATGAGCGAGGCCACGATCGTACGGTAGCCGACGATCGACCGGCGCGTGAAGGTGACGACCAGCTGAGATACGAAGCCGAGGGCGGGCACGAAGATGATGTAGACCTCGGGATGCCCGAAGAACCAGAACAGGTGCTGCCACAGGATGACGTCGCCGCCCAGGTCCAGGGTAAAGAAGTGAGTCGAGACCAGCCGGTCCATCGCGAGCAGGCTGCTCGCCACCATGATGGCGGGCATCGCGAGGATCACCATCACCGACATCACGAGCATCGACCACACCACGATCGGCATGCGCCCGAGCGACATGCCGGGCGCGCGCAGCTTCAGCGCGGTGACCGCGATCTCCACCGCGGCGACCAGGGCGGCCAGCTCGGTGAAGGTGATCGTCTGCGCCCAGATGTCGACGCCCTTCTCGGGCGCGAACCGCAGGGACGCGAGCGGCACGTAGCTGAACCAGCCCGCCTGCGGGGCGGTCCGCAGCAACAGGCTCGCGAACAGGAAGCAGCCGCCGAACAGGAACGTGTAGTAGCCGAACAGGTTCAGGCGCGGAAAGGCCACGTTCCGGGTGCCGATCATCAGCGGCACCAGGTAGAGCCCCATGCCCTGCATCACCGGCACCGCGAACAGGAACATCATGGCGGTGCCGTGCATGGTGAAGACGGCGTTGTAGGTCGCGGGACCGAGCAGCCGGTTGTTCGGCACCGCGAGCTGCAGCCGCACCAGGAGCGCGAGGACGCCGGCCAGGACGAAGAAGCCCAGCGCGGTGAGGATGTAACGGATGGCGATCCGCTTGTGGTCGACCTCGGTGAGCCATCCGATGAGGCCCGGCCGGCTGCCCCAGCTGCGGTGGAGCCACTCGGTCTCCGTCATCGGAGGCTCTCGAGGTAGGCGACCAGGTGCTCGAGCGCGGGCCCGGACACGCCGGCCGCCGGCATCAGTGTGCCCGGCTTGCTGTGCTGCGGTGCCGCCAGCCACTCGGCGAGGTGCGCGGGCGTGTTGGTCAGCGTGCCCGCGGCCAGCGTGCCCCGGCTCGCCAGGTGGGTCAGGTCGGGCCCCATGGTGGCCACCGCCGCGGTGCCCCGGATCGCGTGGCAGCCGACGCACGCCGAGGCCATGAACAGATCGTGTCCGTCCTGCTCCTCCGGCGAGCCCGGGTGCGCGCCGGGTGACGCCTGGGCGCGCAGCCAGGCGTCGAAGGCGTCGGGCGGATCGACGTACACCGGGAAGCGCATGCGCGCGTGTTCCAGTCCGCAGAACTCCGCGCAGACACCGATGAGCCTGCCCGCACGGCGCGGCGTGATCTGGATCCGGCCAGGATGGCCGGGCACCAGGTCCGCCTTGCCCCCGAGCGCGGGAACCCAGAAGCTGTGGATCACGTCGGCGGACCGCAGGTCGAGGAGCGTCGTGCGGTTCTGCGGAAGACGCAGCTCGTTGGCGGTGACGACCGGCTCTGCGCCGGCTCGAGCCCGGTAGCGAAACTCCCACCACCAGAGATGTCCAACGACGTCGATGCTGAGCGCCGCGGGGCGCGCGGCCGGGTGTCCGGGTCCCAGGCTGAGCCAGAGGAGGCCGGCCAGGATGACCGCGGTCGCGACGCCGCTCACCATGACCGCGCGGAACGGCCGGCGGTCATCGGCGGCCGCAACGACGTCGCCCGGTGGCGGGCCCTGAAGCGGGCTCAGCACCGCTCGTCGCTTCAGCAGGATTGCCAGCAGCGCCAGGCTGACCGCGGCGAACACCGCAAGGGTCACGACGAAGAACACGCCGGTGAGCCAAGCCAGCGCGTTCGCCTCGGTGGAGAAGGACCGGAGAACGGAGTGCCCGCCGCAGCCGGAGAGACACACCGCGGCCGCCGCGGCCCCGCCGGCCGCTCGGGCGCGGCTCCCGACCGTGCGAAGCAGGGAAAGCCTACCCGGCAATTTCTACTCGTCCCGCCCGGAGCCCGGCTCGGCCTTCTTGCGATGCTGTGCCGCGAGAAGCGAGGCCGGCGTGATGCTGGCCACTGCAGTCTGCACCTTGTTCTTCCAGCCGCTCACCACGTCGCGCTCGCCGCTCATCATCGCGTCGAAGCCGATCTTCGCGACGTCCGCGGGATCGTCCTTCTCCTCACGGCCCACCTTCGTGTCCAGCATGCCGGCGCGGGCGAAGAACCGGGTGTCGGTCGCGCCCGGCATCAGGCACGTGACGGTGATGCCCGAATCCGCGATCTCGTCGATGAACGCCTTCGTGCCGTTGTAGACCGCCGAGAAGGAGCCCGGGATGAAGCCGGCGATCGATCCGGTGATCAGGATCCGGCCCGACCGCCGAGCGACCATGTCGCGGCCCACGAGCTGGATCAGGCGCAGCGTGCCGGTGATGTTGGTGTCGATGACGTGCCGGGCCGCTGCGAAGTCCTGCTCGAGGAACGCGCCCCCGAGGCCGTGCCCGGCGTTGGCCAGTAAAGCGGCGACCGGTCGGCCGGCGATCGCCCCCCAGAGCGCGTCGCCGCCCGCCTCGGTCGCCAGATCTGCCTCGACGGTCTCCACCTCCGCATTCATTCCGCGCAGCTCCTGGGCCGCCCGATGGATGTCCGGCTCGTCGGCCGCGATCAGCAGATCGAAGCCGTGGCGGACACTGCAGCGCGCCAGCTCGTAGCCGATGCCACTGGAAGCCCCGGTCACCACCGCCAGCTGATGTGGGTTCATCGACTCTCCTCTCGCTCGATGAGAGCAGCAAGGCATGTGCCGCGCAGCGCCGCCAGACATGGCCGGTCATCGGACGACGGGGCGAAGAGATGACGCGGTAACCATTGCCGGCGGGCGGGCGTTCGATCGCGTACGCGCGGCGTTTCCCGGTGGCACCGGGGTTGCTGCTCTGCACTGGGAGGTGGCCCCCGAGGTATCCGACGATGTAGCCTATGGCTCCATGATTCCCTCACCTCGTGGCGGCGGGCCGGTGGCGCGCCCGGCCGCTCCCCGCCGGTAGTGCGCGCCGTCCTCGGGGAGACCTTCCGCCTCCTCGGCCGCCACCTGTACCTGTTCACGCTGCTGTCGCTGACCGTCTGGCTGCCGGTGCACGTGCTGCTGAACTATCTCGAGTTCTTCGAGCCCGGCGAGGATGCAGTCGGCCGCGCGCTGCGCATCGTGCTGACCGCCCAGGTGGTGCTCGATCCCTTCGTGGTGAGCGCGATGCTGTCGGCGCTCGCGCGCATCAAGCAGGGCGTGCCCGCCGGCTACTGGCAGGTGCTGGCCGAGGGATTCGGCGCGTGGCCCCGTCTCATGCTGGTCCGGTTCATGATCCTGTGGGTCCTGCTGCTGCCGTCGCTGGGCTGGCTCGCGGTCTACGGAGCCGCGCCGGCGATCCAGCTGATGGGCGGGCTCGTGCTGCTGGCGGTGTCGGTGGCCATCGTGCTGCTGCTGGTGCGGTTCGCGGTGGTCGATTCGGCGGTGGTGCTGGGCGGCGGCTCGCCGATCACGGTGTGGCGCCAGGCCGCCGAGCTGACCGCCGGCCAGCGGTGGACCATCTTCGGAACGGCCACCGTCATCTTCGCGCTGATCTTCGGGCTCGCGGTGGTCGGCGGCCAGCTGGTCCGGATGGTGCCCGGCGCCAATCACTTCGTGGTGCGGGTCCTCTTCGACTGCGCGCTCGCGGTCGGTCAGTCCCTCTTCACGATCGCGCTCTTCCTCTTCTACTGGCGAAGGCAGGGGATCCCGGCGCCGACCGAGCCCGTGGCCACGTGACCGAGCCCGACCGGACGCCCACCCCGCGGCTGCCGGTCGTGGGCTGGCTCGGCGGCTGGCCGATCTCGATCGCTTCGCTGGCGCTCGGCGTGGCCGCGCTGTTCGTCTTCCGCCGCGGCCTGCCCCACGTGGCCTGGATCGTGGGCTACCTGCTGCTGCTCTGGCTGCTCTTCGTGCTGATCACCCAGCTGCGCGCGCCGCTGCTCGAGCGCGGCCGGCGCCTGGTGCTGACCGCCGCCGACTACACGATCCAGACCCTGTACCACAACCTGCTGCTCTTCGTGCTGCCGGCCTACTACGCGGCGGCCACGCTCGACTCGCCCAACGCGATATTCCCGGCGATGGTGGCGGCGGGGGCGGTGGTCACCGCGGTCGACCCGCTGTACCGGCGGCTGGTCGAGCCGCGGCGCTGGCTGAACCACGCGCTGCTCGGGTTCTCGTTCTTCGCCGCGCTCAACGTGGCGCTGCCGCTGGTGGGCGTGCGCCCCATCCTGGCGCTGGAGGGCAGCGCGGTGCTGTCCGCGCTGGCCCTGGCGCCCGCGTTCCGCCGCGAGGGCCGATTCGGCTGGCTCCGCGCCCACGCGACGGCGGTCGCCGCCGCCGTCGTGGCGATCTTCCTGATCTGGTTTGCGCGGGGCCTCGTGCCGCCGGCCCCGCTGTTCCTGGCCCGCGCGGTGGTCGCGCGCGATGTCGCCGATCTCGAGCCGGTCGATCCCGCCGAGGACCACGTGCTCGCGTCGTCCACCGTGCTGGACTGGGGCCAGCTCGCCGCCTACACCGCGGTGTACGCGCCGGCCGGCGTCCGGCAGGTGATCCGTCACGTGTGGTGGCGAGACCGGACGATGCTCGCGCAGGTCCCGCTGCCGACGCCGGTGCAGGGCGGGCGCCGGCACGGCTTCCGCACCTACTCGCGCTACACCGATCTCAAGCCGCCGGTCACGGGCCACTACCGCGTGGATGTGCTCACCGCGTCGGGCCAGCTGATCGGCCGTCTGCGCTTCACCGTCACTCCGTGAGGACCCCACGATGGACAGCATCTGGATCGAGATCGTTCTGATCGGCGTGTCGATCCTGGCCAACGCCTTCTTCGCCGGGTCGGAGATCGCGCTGGTGTCGGCGCGTCCGAGCCGGCTGAGCCAGCTCAAGAGCGAGGGCGTCGCGGGCGCCGCGGAGGCGGCGGAGCTGAAGCGCGATCCCGACCGCTTCCTCGCCACCATCCAGGTCGCGATCACGGTGGTCGGCACGCTGGCCTCCGCGGTCGGCGGCGCCGCCGCGGTGGAGGCGCTGACGCCCCGGCTGCAGGGCAGCGGGCTGCCCGGGGCCGAGAGCTGGGGCGGGCCGGTCTCCCTGGGCATCGTGGTTCTGCTCATCTCGTTCGTGTCGCTGGTGATCGGCGAGCTGACCCCGAAGGCGCTCGCGCTGCGCAACCCGGAGCGCTGGGCCGCGATGGTGGCGGTGCCCATCGGCCGGCTGGTGCGGGTGTTGTCCGGACCGAGCCGGATGCTCACGTGGGCCACGCGGCTGATCCTGACCGGGCTCGGCCTGCGGGATGCGCCCATCGCCCCCGTCGTCTCCGAGGAGGAGGTGAAGTACCTCGTGCGCGAGGGCACGGTGCAGGGCGTGTTCGAGCCGGGCGAGCGCGATCTGGTCAATCGCGTCTTCCAGTTCACCGACACCCCGGTGCGCCTGGTGATGGTGCCGCGGCCCAACATCCTCGGCCTGGACGTCGCGACACCGTCGGACCAGATCCTCAAGCGCGCGGCCGAGATGGGGCATACCCGCCTGCCGGTCTTCCGCGGCTCCATCGAGGGCACGATCGGGGTGGTCGTGATCAAGGACCTGTTCCGCTGCGCGGCGCTGGGCGAGCCGGTGATCCTCGACCGGCTCATGCACCCGCCGCTGTTCGTGCCCGAGAGCGCGCCGGTCAGCGAGGTGCTCCGTCAGTTCCAGCGCCACCGGCTGCAGCTCGGTCTGGTGGTGGACGAGTACGGGCAGGTGGGCGGGCTCGTGACCACCGAGGACCTGCTCGAGGAGATCGTGGGCGAGATCCGGGACGAGCGCGAGAGTCCCCGCCTGTCGTCGGTGTCCCGGCTGCCCGACGGCTCGCTCATGATCGACGGGACCGCGGCGATCCGGGACCTGCGGGAGCAGGTGGGCCTGCCCCTCGAAGAGTCGACCGACTACCAGACGATCGCGGGGTTCCTCCTGCAGCGTCTGGGGGTGGTGCCGCGGCCCGGGACGACGACGGAGGCCGGCGGCCATCGCTGGACGATCGTGGAGATGGACGGCCCGCGGATCATGAAGGTGAGAGCCGAGGCGGTGAAGCCGCCGAGCCCATGAGCGTGTCCCTGATCGATACCCACGCCCACCTGCACTTTCCCGAGCTGCTCGCCGACCTCGACGGCGTGCTCGAGCGGGCGCGTGCCGCCGGCGTCACTGCGATGGTCACCATCGGCACCGACCGCGAGACGAATCCGGCCGCGGTGGCGCTGGCCGAGCGTCTGGGCTCCATCTACGCCACGGTCGGCATCCATCCGCACGACGCGGCCGAGGCCACCGAGGCCGACTTCGAGGCGATGGAGCGGCTGGCGCGCGAGTCGACCAAGGTCGTGGCGCTCGGGGAGATGGGCCTCGATTTCTTCCGCAATCTCTCGCCCCGCGACGTGCAGGAGACCGTGTGGCGGCGTCAGCTCGGCATGGCGCGCCGCCTCGGCAAGCCGGTGGTCATCCACTGCCGCGACGCGCATCCGGAAGCGCTCGCGATCCTCGCCGACGAGCGCGTGGGCGAGGTGGGCGGGGTCATGCACTGCTTCTCGGCCGACGTGGAGGTCGCCGGCCGCTGTCTCGACCTGGGCCTGCACATCTCGCTGGCCGGCCCGGTGACCTACAAGAACGCGAGAGCCCTGCCCGACGTCGCCCGCTTCGTGCCGGCCGACCGGCTGGTGCTGGAGACCGACTGCCCGTTCCTGCCGCCGCATCCCCATCGCGGCCAGCGCAACGAGCCCGCGTGGGTGGCCATCACCGCCGCGCGGGTCGCCGAGCTGCGCGGGGTCACGCTCGACGCTCTCGGCGAGACCACCAGCGGCAACGCCCGCCGCCTCTTCCGCCTCTGACGATTCACCCTCTCCCCCAGGGTCCGGCGAACGATTCCCCCTCTCCCCTCAGGGGAGAGGGCAGGGTGAGGGGTGGCGGGGCTGAGGGCGGGCTAAGCCTCTACGCCCGCCGCTTCAGCACCGCGCGCGCCCGCGGCAGATCCGCGGCCGCCACCAGCAGCACCACCTCGGCCTGATGCCCCACGCTGAAGGGATACACCGACGGGGCCAGGCGGCTCTGCAGCACCACGTGGATTCCTTCGCTCTCGAGCAGGCCGCGGACCACGAGAGCTTCGGCCTGGTCGCGGCAGCGCCGCGCCTCCACCAGGCCCGCGGTGGGCGCGGTCTTCGGCGGCGGCGTGGGGAAGCGGATGATCTTGGCGCGGCGCGCGGTCATGGCGCTCATGCTAGCATGCCGCGCCGCCGACGCAGCCGCAGACGCCAGAAGCAGGCGAGCGCGGTGACGCCGGCCAGGGCGATGGCGGTGGTCATCGGCCGCGCGGTTCCGTCGTCGAAGCGGGCGACCGCCACGCTGTAGAGCGCCGAGCCGGTCATCTGAAGGAAGCTGGCCACCGCGGCGGCGAGGCCGGCCATGCGCGGGAACGGCCCGATGGCGCCGGCGATGCCGTTGGGCAGCGTGAGGCCCAGGCCGATGGCGAAGACGTACATCGGCGCGACGATCGCCGCGACCGACAGGATCCCGCTCCACGCCAGCGCGGCGAGCACCACGCCGGCCCCGGCGCCCAGGCCGGTGCCGCAGAAGATCGTGCGATCGAGGCCGAGCTGGGTCCCGAAGCGGCTCGACAGGAAGGTGCCGGTCATGATCCCGAGCGCGACGGCGCCGAAGCAGAACCCGAAGACGCTCGGCGAGACGCCGAGCACGCCGATCAGCACGAACGGAGAGCCCGAGATGAACGCGAACTGGCCGCCGAACATCAGCGCGTTCACCAGCACGTAGGCGAGGTAGGCCCGGTCGGAGAGCAGGCGGGCGACGTTGCGGCCCATCGCGCCCGGCTGCAGCGCGGAGGGATCGCGCCGCACGTTGGTCTCGTGGACGCCCGCCGCCATCAGGGCCACGAAGAACGTGCCCGCGCCGGCGAGCACGAGGAAGACCGCGCGCCAGCCGAAGGTCTGGTGCACGTAGCCGCCGAGCACGGGAGCCAGCATGGGATTCAGCGACTGGACCATCGCCATGTAGGAGAAGACGCGCGCCGCGCGCTCGGGCCCGTGCAGATCGCGGATGACCGCGCGGGCGACCACCGGCCCGGCCCCGCCGCCGAGCGCCTGGAGCACGCGCGCGCCGATCAGCACGCCGATGGAGGAGGCCAGCGCGCAGGCGAGCCCGGCCGCCGCGTAGAGGGCCAGGCCGGCGATGAGCACCCAGCGCCGCCCGAAGCGGTCCGACAGCGGGCCGTAGACGAGCTGCGACGCCGCGAAAGCCATCAGGAAGAGCGTGACCGTGAGCTGCACCGTCGCGGGCGGGGCGGCGAAGGCGGTGGCGATCGCGGGCAGCGAGGGCAGGAACATGTCGATGGACAGAGCGCCCAGCCCGACCACCGCGGTCAGCAGCACCTCGACGCGCACCCAGGTCATATATCCCAGCCCTGGCCGAAACGATAGACTAGGTCGCCGCTGACGACCGGCCACGACACCAAGGAGTCATGGGGCGGGTGACCGCCTTCCGGCGCCGCGGTAGAATGACGCCGGACACCACGGAGGCGGATGACATGGACAAGTACGAGTACTTCAGCGGGATCCCGGAGGTGGGCATCGTCCCGCGGGCGCCGCACGTGGGCCCCCTCCTCCAGCACGTCTACGAGCAGGAGCACGGCCGCGGCGGCTTCGCGGGCAAGGTCACCCACACCTATCATCTCTATCCGCCCAACAACTGGCTGCCCGGCGAGACCGGCACGCTCGCCGGCTTCGCGCCGCTGTGGGAGTCGGCGATGCAGCCGGTGGGCGGCGTGCACCACGCCCTCGGTGTGGCGCGGCCGCCCGAGGCGCGCGACGTCTATCGCGGCATGGCGCGCCTGGTCGCCAACGCCACCGTGGCCATGAACGTGACCGCGCCCACCGCGCCGATGGACTATCTCTTCGAGCATCACTCGGCCACGCTCGTGTTCTTCGTCCACCAGGGCCACGGCACGCTCGAGACGCTCTTCGGTCCCATCGCGTACGGGCCGGGCGACTTCCTGGTGGTGCCCAAGGGCATTCCGCATCGCTTCGAGACTGGCGCCGGCCCGCACTACTACTGGATGTACGAGAGCTTCACCGGCGATCCGGAGAAGTCGGAGGCCGCGACCACCGGGCGGTTCATCACCCACAGCCGGAGCGACTACCGCTATCCCCGCTCGCTCGATACCCGCAACGAGGCGGGCCGCTTCGAGGTCATCTCCAAGGTCGGCTCGGTCTACACCCGTCGCGTGCACCCCACCCATCCCTTCGACGTGGTGGGCTGGCGCGGCGACTACCTGCCGTACCGCTTCGCGGTGGAGGACGTGCGGCCCCTCACCGCGGACCGCTCGCACGTTCCCCCGTCGGGGCACACCGTCTTCACGCTGCCCGGCTGCTACCTCTGCGTCTTCACGGTGCGGTCGGTGGAGAAGGAAGGGATGTGGCTGCCGTTCTTCCACCGCAACCTCGACTACTGCGAGACGATCGGCTACCACTTCGGCGACTTCTTCAGCCGCGGCGGCGTGATCCGCGCGGGCATGGTCACCGTGCACCCGGTCGGCCTGCCGCACGGGCCGCAGCCCTCGGCGCTCCGCGCCTTCATGGACGGGCACCGGCCGCCGCTCCACAACGAGGTCGGCGTGATGGCCGACTTCGTCAACCCGGTGCAGATCTCGGAGTACGCGCTGGGACTCTCGCAGCCCGACTACATGGCGAGCTGGGACGGCTACACCACCGACTCGCGTTTCGTCCACCGTCCCGATCGCCTGGCCGAGGTGCGCGCCCTCGCGGACCGTCTCGCCGACGCGCGCGACGAGCTGCGCCCGCGCTCCGACGCATCCTGAGGTCTCCGCCATGACCTCCCGCCCGCTGTCGACCCGGGACGAGCAGCTGCCGGTCGCCTACTCCGAGCGCCTCGAGGCGCTCTCGCTCGCCCCGCTGTGGGCCGCGCTGCACTCGCTGCTTCCGCACGAGCGGGTCACCCGCGTGCTGCCCCATCGGTGGCGCTGGCGCGAGCTGCGCGGGCCACTGCTGGAGGCCGCGCGCCTCGTGCCCATCGAGCAGGCGGAGCGCCGCGTGCTGGTGCTCTGCAATCCCGGCCTGCCCGGCAACGTGTCGGCCACCGCCACCCTCTACGCCGGCTTCCAGGTGATCCTGCCCGGCGAGGCCGCGCCGAGTCATCACCACACCGCGGCCGCCTTGCGCCTGATCGTCGAGGGGCAGGGCGCCTACACCACGGTGGACGGCGTGAGGTGCGTGATGGAGCCGGGCGACCTCATCATCACCCCGCCGATGCGCTGGCACGACCACGGCCACGAGGGCCGCGACCCGGTGATCTGGCTCGACGGCCTCGACATCCCGCTGGTGCGGAGCATCGAGGCGAACTGGGCGTCGACCATGAAGCCGGCCTCGCCGCCCGTCACCGACACCGATTCCTCCCAGGACGAGTTCACCGCGGCCGGCCTGCTGCCGCGGGGATCTCGTTACGACGGAACGGGTTACTCCGGCGAGTATCCGATGATCCGCTGGCCGTGGCGCACGGTGCGGGCGGCGCTGGCCTCGCTCGCGGTCACCGCGCCCCGCCGGACCGCGGTCACCCTGCGCCACGTCAACCCGCGCACCGGCGAGTACCCGCTGCGCACCATGGGCTCGGAGGCGCGCTGGCTCCGCCCGGGCGAGGAGTCGCGCATCGGTCGCCGCACCGTGAGCGAGATCGTCTACGTGATCGAGGGCCGGGGCGAGAGCCGGGTCGGCGACGCGGTGCTGGACTGGGAGCCCGGCGACGCATTCGTGGTGCCGCCGTGGCACCCGGTGGAGCACCGGAACCGCTCGGCCTCGGCGCCCGCCTGTCTCTTCCATCTCAACGACGAGCCGGCCCTGCGCGCGCTCGGATTGTGGCAGGAGGAAGCCGCTGTCTAGCCGGTCGGCGCCCCCGGCCGCACTCGGGACGCGCTACGACGCGCTGATGGACGTGGTCCGCTCCCGCCACAAGGTGATGTACCGCGACGAGAGCCGGGTCGACTGATGCGATCGCTCGACGAGGTGGACCGCGTCGCCATCACCACCGTGGTGGACAACTACATCGACATCCTGCGCCAGGACGAGAAGGTGGCCCGGCGCTTCAGCGCCTTCGCGGCCCGCCAGCTGCCCGACCTGCGCGCCGAGCACGGGCTGGCGCATTTCGTCGAGATCACCCGCGGGCGCGACACCACCCGCATCGCGTTCGACTTCGGGCCGTCCGACACCGCGCTCACCCACAACTTCCGCGTGCTCGGCCTCGATCCCGGGGCGATCGACCTGCTGGCCCTGAGCCACGGCCACTACGATCACTGGGGGGGACTCGGCGGGATGCTCCGGACCTATCGCCGTGGGATGAAGAAGGCCATGACCCTCTATGCGGGCGAGGATCACTTCCTGCCGCGCTGGACCCAGCGGGGCACCGATCGCGTCTCCCTGGGGCGCCTGCACCGCGACGAGATCGAGCGCTACGACATCCAGGTGGAGTCGGTGCGCGCCCCGCTGCTGGTCGCCGACGGCGTGCTGCTGAGCGGGGAGATGCACGAGCAGGAGGCGTTCGAGCCCATTCCCGACAACCTGCGTGTCGAGCGCGCCGGGGCGGTCGTCCCGGACACGTTCCTCGGCGAGCAGACCCTGATCGCCAATCTCAAGGGCCGCGGGCTCGTGGTGGTGACGTCGTGCTCTCATCGCGGCATCGTCGGCATCTGCCGGCACGCGGCGCGGATCACCGGCGTGCCCAAGGTGCACGCGGTCATCGGCGGCTTCCATCTGAGCGGGCTGCGGGAGGAGCGGGTCACCCGCGTGGTCGACGCCTTCCGCGACCTCGAGGTGGACTGGATCGTGCCGCAGCACTGCACCGGCCTCGAGGCGATGGCCAGCATGATGCACCGTCTGCCCAACGAGATGGTGCCGAGCTCGGTGGGGTCGGTCTTCACCTTCGGGAAGTAGCGCGCGCTACTGCAGATCGCGCGCGGCCGGCAGGCCGCCGGCCGGCGCCGCCGCCCGCACCGCCCGCACGATCGCCCGCGCGACCAGATCCGCGGCCAGCCGGCCCAGCGTCTCCACGTCGCCTCGCGCGGGGCCCACCGAGAGCGCGAAGAGCGCGTCGCCGTCGGTGTCCAGGTGCGGGGGCGACAGGGCGTGCCGGTATCCGTCCATCGCCAGCGCCGCCAGCCGTGCGGCCTGCGCCTTGTCGAGCGCGGCGGTGGTGGCGACCAGGCCGATGGTGGTGTTGGTGGGTCGGAAGACCGGGCGGGGCGCGCCGGCGGCCAGGGCCGCCGCGGTGTCGATCAGGCGGCGGCCGTCGGGCGCATCCCGCGAGCCGGCGATGAGGCGGCCGGTCTCGGGGTCGCGCACGTCGCCGACCGCGTTGACCACCATGAGCGCGCCCACGTGCACGCCGTCACGCTCGGTCACCGCGCAGCCGAGCCCGCCCTTGGTGGCGCGCGCCATGCCGTTGAGCTTGCCCACCGTCGCGCCGGTGCCCGCGCCGAGGTTGCCCTCGGCGACCGGCCCCGGTCGCGCCGCCGCCGCCGCGCGATACCCCATGGCGCGATCGGGGCGCGCGCGCGCATCGCCGAGGCCGAGGTCGTAGACGATGGCGCCGGCCACGTGGGGCACCGCGGTGTGGCTCGTGCGGAAGCCGACGCCGCGCTCCTCGAGATACTGCATCACGCCCCAGATCGCCTCGAGGCCGAAGGCGCTGCCCCCGGCGAGCATGACGGCGTCGAGGGTCGGCACCAGATGGCGCGCGTCGAGGAACTCGAGCCCGTGCACGCCGGCGGCCCAGCCGCGGATCTCCACGCCGCCGACCGCCGGCGCGTCGCTCAGCGCCACGGTGCAGCCGGTGAGCCCATCCGCGTCGGTGGCGTGGCCGACGCGCAGACCGGGGATCACGGGCGGGTGCGCCGCGCCGGCGCGCGGCTGACGTCGTCGAGACGCGCGCGGCCCAGCGCGACCTCGGTGGCCATCTCGAGGCCCCGCGCGGCCAGGGCGCGGACGAACGGGATGGCGATGGCCGGGCGCTCGAGGTCGGCGACGGCCGCAGCGGTCGCGCGGGCAATCGCGGCGGCTTCATTGCGGCCGGTCATCGCGAAGATGTCGGCCATCTCGCGAAGGCGGCCGGCCCAGCGCCGCCGGGCCGCGGGCGGCAGCTGCGCCTCGATCACGCCGTCCACGATGCTCACCTCGCGCTCCGCCTTGATCTGCTCGGAGACCACCAGGCGGCTCTCGCGCGTCTGCAGCAGCGCCAGCGCCTCGTGCTGCACGCGCGCCGGATCCACGAACCAGCCCATGAGCTCGGGAAGCTCGAGCAGGGTGGAGGACTGCTCGAGAAGGGCGGGGTCGGCCGTTGGCACCGATGCACCGGTGAGCATCTCTTGTTTATCCGCTCGGCTCGCCTGCGGCTGCGCCTCGCCGAGCACGAGCTTCTTCCAGCGCGCGAACTCGGGCGGCGGCACCGTGCCGAGCCGCTCGTGCAGGGCCAGCGCGTCGGAGACGAGGGCGCACGCGCGCCGGCCGTCGACCTCGACCCACGGCAGCTTCTGGCTCTCGCGCAGCGCTCGGAGCTCGGCCTCGAGCCGCTTGCGCGCGATCGGGCCGCCCGCCGCGTCCATGACGCCGGCCTCGTCGTTGAGGATCAGCGAGCAGAGCCGCAGGCCGCCGCCGAACCCGCCCTCGAAGAGGATCCACACCGCACGCGAGCCGCTGCCGTCGATGCCCGAGAGCCAGGCCCGCACCGCGTGCTCGGCCTCGCGCGTGACGACCGGGCGGGCCGGCGCGGGCGTGGCCGCGCGCGCCGGGCGCACGCCCGATTGCGCCAGCCGGTACAGGGCGCGGCGGGCCGCGCGCCGCTGCGCCTTGTCGGCCGCGCGGTCGGCCAGGCGCTCCAGCAGCGGCAGCGACGCGGCGCCGTGCTGCCGGGTCAGCGCGCGGAGCGCCTCGTCGAGCGCGGCCGGACTCACCGGGTCGAGCGCGGGAAGCGGCCCGCCGCCCAGCGCGGCCTCGAGGGCGGCCAGGCAGGCCGCCGCCTCGGCGTGCGGAGCGGCCGCGGTCATCCGACGAAGAGCGTGCGGACGAGGGGGTCGGCGGGCCAGGCCGCGGGCGGTACCGCGTCGGCGCGGAAGTAGACCTTGCGCGCATAGGTGAGCGCGCCGGCGTACATCTCGAAGCGGTCCGAGAGGCGGCGGTAGAGCGGTGCCTCCGCCTCGGAGCGCGCCCGCGCCATCTCGGCCACGAAGCGATAGGCGCGGCGACCCTCCTGCTCGTAGTACGCGGTGACCGCGAGGCGGTCCACGTGATCGCGGAAGATGCCGGTCATGAACAGGGTGTAGTCGCCGACCTGACGGCGCAGCGCGCGCTCGGCACCCGGACTGAAGTCGGGCGAATCGGTCGCCCACACGTCCTGGATGGCCAGCAGCGAATCGGTCACCGACTCCAGGCGCCGGCCTGGCAGCTCGCGGATGGCTCGCAGGGCCTCGGAGCGGACGAAGCGGGTCAGGAGATCGGTCAGGTAGCGGAGGGCCGGCGCGTCGTCGATCGACAGATCCCCGAACGCCCGCCGGGTCACCGCCTCGAAGAAGCGCGGGAGCAATCCGGTCGGCACGTCCGTCACTCTAGCAGATCGGCCGCGCGGCCCGACCCGTCAGGAGGAGGACGACCGCCAGGAGTGCGAATGCGGTCCGGCTCACGATCGGGATCATAGCGCAAACCTTTGGCCGCGAGCGACGGCGGGTGTAGGCTTCGCGCCATGAAACCTGAGGGGACCACCCTTCCCGCATCCGCCGTGCCGCACGCCCGGGTGGGACGCCGGCACAAGCCGCGTCGCCCCTGGGCGCTGATCGCCTCGTGCCTGCTGCTCGTGGTGCTGAGCGTGACCCTGTGGGGTAAGTGGATCGAGAATCGCGACCGGGCCGACCGCCTCTCGGCGGAGCTGAAGAAGGTTTACGTCGAGGCCGAGAAGCTCCGCACCGAGGGCGCCGCCGCCAAGCAGCGCATCGCCCAGCTGGAGCGCCAGCTGCGCTCACGCGGCGGCCGCGAACCGCGTCCCTAGGCCCTACGTCCGAGCGGTCGACCTGCAGACCGCCGCGTCCCACGCGTCGAGCAGCCGCCGGTTCTGCTCGGCGGTGCCGATCGCGATGCGCAGGTGGCCGGGGAAGCCCACGCCGGCGCCGTCTCGCACCAGGATGCCCGCCTTCAGCAGGGCGGCCCGCACCGCGCCGGCCCGCTCGCCCACCTTCGGCAGGATGAAGTTGGCCTGAGACGGCGGTGACGGCGCCCCGCGCTGGGCCAGCGCGGCCTCGAGCCGGGGGCGCTCGGCCAGCACCAGGGTCCGGGTGCGCTCGAGATGCTCGGGATCGGCGAGCGCGGCCACCGCCGCGACCTGGGCGAGCCGGTTGACGTTGAAGGGCGCCCGCACTCGATTCAGCCGCTCGATGTGCTCCGGCCGCGCGATCGTGTAGCCCACCCGCATGCCCGCCAGCCCCGCGATCTTCGAGAACGTGCGCAGCGAGATGAGGGTCGGGAAGCGGCGCTGCAGCGCGATGCCGTCCGGGGTGTCCGGGTCGTCGCAGAAGTCGCGATAGGCCTCGTCGAGCAGGACCAGCGGCGGGTCGTCGCCCAGCGCGGTGAGGAATCGCTCCAGCGGCGCATTCCGGATGATGGTGGCCGTCGGGTTGTGCGGGGTGCAGAGGATGACGCACGTCGTCCGCGGGGTCACGCGGCGGAGCATGTCGTCGAGATCCTGGTCGTAGCCCTTGAGCGGGCTGGTGACCACGGTGGCGCCCGAGAGCGTCGCCTCGGTGCCGTAGGGCTCGAACGCCGGGTGCGGCATCAGGACCTCGCCGCCCGGCTCGAACGCGGCGCGCGCCAGCATGGCCAGCAGCTCGTCGGCGCCGTTGCCGACGACGATGGAGTCAGCGGAGATGCCGAGCCACGCGCCCAGGGCCTGGCGGAGCTCGGTGCACCCGCCGTCGGGGTAGAGATGCGCGCGGGGCGCCTCGCGCCGGATGGCCTCGATCACCCGCGGCGATGGCCCGACCGGGTTCTCGTTCGACGACAGGCGCAGCACCGACTCGATGCCCAGCTCTCGCGCCAGCGCCTCCAGGGACTTGCCCGCGTCGTAGGGCGCCACGCGGTCCAGCACGCTCCGCCACAGCCGTCGCATAGGGCGCCATTCTAACCGCGGGAGTTACTGCGATACAAGTTGGCGCCAAGTTTGACTTTCTTGTCGGTCCACGCTACCGTTTCGCCATGTCTGCGGAACTGCTTCGACAGGTTCGCCGGGTCGAGGCGCAGGCCGACAAGGGATGCGACGGCGGCGCGGCCGAGCTCGCCGAGCGCCGGCGCCGGTTGAGACTGGAGATCCTGCGCCAGCACCTGTCCTCCAACGTCGACTTCCTCCGCGCCGCGCACCTGGGCGGCGCGTCCGGCCAGCAGTCGGTGCAGGCGTACGCGGCGTTCATGGATGGCTTCCTGGCCACCCTGTACCGGCTGGCGGTGGACGACGCCCGACGCGAGGGCTTCACGCCGAGTCCGGTGGTCCTGGTGGCGCTCGGCGGCTACGGCCGCGGCGAGCTGCATCCGCTGTCGGATCTCGACCTCCTGCTGATCTACGACGGCGAGATGGGAACCTACGTGCAGCGGGTCACCCAGGGCATTCTCTATGCGCTCTGGGACCTGGGCCTGCAGGTCGGGCACGCGGTGCGGAGCCTGCCCGACTGCCTGGCGATGGCGCGCACCGATTTCCCGAGCCGCACCTCCATGCAACAGGCGCGCTTCCTGGTGGGCGACCGCCGCCTGTTCAACCGCTTCCGGAAAGTCCTGGCCGAGAACGTCTACCAGAAGGACTTCAACCAGTTCCTGGAGACGACGCTCACCGAGCGCGACCAGCGCTACCGCAAGTTCGGCGGCTCGCCCTACATGGGAGAGCCGAACGTGAAGGAATCGGCGGGCGGGCTGCGCGACATCCACACCGCGATGTGGCTGGCCTCGACCAAGTTCGGCACGCGGACGCTTCGGGAGCTGGCGGACAAGCGGCTCATCACCGAGCGGGAGCAGAAGGCGGCCGACGAGGCGCTGACCTTCCTCTGGCGCGTGCGCAACGAGCTGCACTTCCTCTCCGGCCACAAGAACGACGTGCTCTCGCGCGACATCCAGCCGCAGATCGCCAAGAACTTCGGCTATGCCCCCGACGAGCTGTCGCTGCCCGTCGAGAAGTTCATGCGCGACTACTACCTGCACGCGCGGGTGATCCATCGCGTGTCGCGGCGCCTGATCGCCCGCTGCCGCGAGACGCTCTCGCGCCGGGCCGGCGTCCAGCGCCGCGCGCGCCAGGAAGCGCTCGCCGACGGGCTCATCGTCCTCGGCGAGCAGCTGCACCTGGCCCAGCCCGACGGCCGCGCGTTCCGCGAGGACCCCATGCGCCTCCTCAACGTCTTCTGGCACCGCCACCAGCTCGGCTTCGAGCTGGGCATCGACGTCGAGCGGGCGGTCGAGGACTCGCTGGACCTCATCGACGATCAATTCCGCGCCGCCCCCGAGGCGCGCGATCTCTTCCTCGGGATCTGCCGGAACTGGGGCCGCGCGGCCCAGACCTTCCGCGAGATGCACGAGCTGGGCGTGCTCGGCCGCTACCTGCCGGAGTGGGGCGCGCTGACCTGCCTCGTGCAGTACGACGTCTACCACCGGTTCACCGCCGACCAGCACTCGCTGCTCGCGGTGCAGAACCTGGAAGCGCTCGCCCCCGGCCAGTCCGCGGACTCCGAGGGCAACGCGCAGGTGGTGAGCGAGGTGGAGCGGCCCGGCCTGCTCATGATGGGCATGCTGCTGCACGACATCGGCAAGGGGAAGGGCCACGGCCACGTGGCCAAGGGCATCCCGCTGATCGAGGCGCTCACCGCGCGCCTGGGCATGTCGGCCGACGACGCCGACAAGGTCGTCTTCCTGGTGGCCCACCACCTGACGATGTCGCACATCGCGCAGCGGCGGGACATCGACGACCCGAAGACGATCGAGTCGCTGGCCGAAGTGTGCAAGACCCCCGAGCGCCTGCGCATGCTCTACCTGCTCACCTGCGCGGACATGCGCGCGGTGGGCCCCGGGGTCATGACCGGCTGGCAGGCTCAGATCCTCTGGGACCTCTACGCGCGCACCCTCGGACGGCTCACCGGGGGCCAGCGCGAGCGGCCCAAGCGCGAGGCGGTGGCGCAGCGGGTGAGCGAGGCGATGCGCGGCGACGTCGCGCGCACCGCGCTGGCCGCGCACCTGGCCCTGCTCTCCGAGCGCTACCTCGCCACCACCGCGCCCCAGCGCATCGCGGCACACCTGCGGCTGCTCGACCGCCTCGCCGAGCAGGGCGTGCTCGCCACCGAGCTGTTCCACCATCCGGACCTCGGCTCCTCCGAGCTGGTGATCGCCACCGCCGACGTCCCGGGCCTCTTCTCGCTCATCGCGGGGACCCTGGCCGCGCAGGGGATCAACATCCTCTCCGCCCAGATCCACACGCGCGCCGACGGCATCGTCATCGACACCTTCCAGGTGAACGATCCCTTCGGCGAGGCGGTCACCGAGGAGGCGCGCTGGCGCCGCACGCTGGAGGCGCTGCGGCGCGTGCTCCGCGGCGAGGTGAGCGTCGAGGAGCTGCTGGCGCGACGGCGCAGCCTGCATCCGGGCGGCGAGGCCGCGGTGGCCGGTCCGCCCAAGATCTCGCTCGATAACCAGCTCTCCGACAGCTCGACGGTGCTGGAGGTGAAGTGCCCCGACCGCGTGGGGCTGCTCTACGTGATCACGCGGACGCTCTCGGCCCAGGGGCTCGACATCCGGAGCGCCCGCATCGCCACCGAGATCGATCAGGCCTACGATACCTTCTACGTGACCGACCGCCAGGGTCGCCGCCTCGAGGACGAGGCGGCGATGGCCCGGGTGCGCGAGAGCCTGGAAGACGCCTTGTTGAAACCGCTCTAGATGCTCAGCCACTACAAGACGCCGCTGGCGCGGCTCGCGGATCCGGTGGCGCGGGCGCTGCTCCGGGCGCGCCTCCGACCGAATCACCTCACGGTGGTCGGGCTCGGGGTCAGCATCGGCGCCGCCTGCGCCATGGCCCAGGGTCGGCTGCGCCTCGCCGCGTTCCTGCTGGTGGTGGCCGGGCTGTGTGATTTCTTCGACGGGGCGCTGGCGCGGCTGGCCAACAGCGTGAGCGCCTTCGGCGCGTTCCTCGATTCGGTGGTGGACCGCTACTCCGACCAGATGATCCTGCTGGGCGGCGTGCTCTACTACGAGCGGCTGGCCGACACCCCGGGCGTCTGCCTGACCCTGGTCACCCTGGTCGGCACGGTCATGGTCAGCTACACGAAGGCTCGCGCGCAGTCCATCGGCGTGTCCTGCGAGATCGGGCTCATGGAGCGCCCGGAGCGGCTGATCCTCCTGATCGCCGGGCTCACGTTCAACCTGCTCACCCCCGCGCTCGTGGTGCTCGCGATCCTCACCAACCTGACCGCGCTCCAGCGCATCCTCTACACCCGGCGCGCGGTGGCCGCGCGCGAGGACGCCCTGCACTAGACGGTGGCAAGGTAACCGGGCACGGGACCGTGAGGGGTGTCATGTGAACTCAGCAGGCCAAGTGGTCGGCGCGAGGTCTAAGTTCACGTTCGACCGGACCGCTGGCTCGCCTTCGATCGCCGCGGCCGGTCAACGTGCGCGTTAGGCTTTCGGGACTGCCGTCGGAGAGGCGACCGTTTCAGGTTCGGGCACGATCCCGAGGGATAGTTCCGGGGAGGAGCGGGACAATTCGCAAGAGGATCATCGGCGGTCTTCTCGGTCTGAGCGTACTCGCGTTGGTTCCTGCTGCTGAGGCGCAGCAGCCCTCGAAGATGGTGCGGGTGGGGTATCTAGAATTCGGATCGGCGGCCCCTGGTACGCCGCACCTGGAGGCATTCCGTCGAGGGCTTCGCGAGCTCGGCTGGCACGAGGGCGAGAACATCGCCATTGACGTTCGCTACGCGGAGGGAAAGCAGGACCGGCTTCCCGCGTTCGCTGCTGACCTCGTGCGTCTCAAGGTTCACCTCATCTTCGCCTCGGCCACACCCGCGGCCCTGGCGGCCAAGCAGGCGACAACGACGATCCCGATCGTTATCGGGTTTGTCGCCGATCCGGTTGGGAGCGGACTCGTCCCTCGTCTGTCGCGTCCCGGCGGCAACATCACCGGGTGGACACACCTGGCAGGTCTGGAGTTGAACGCGAAGCGTCTCGAGATCCTCAAAGAGGCCGTCCCCGAAGCCGCTCGCGTTGGTGCCCTCTGGAATCCCGCCAACCCGATACATGAACCGAGTTTGAAAGTGATCGAAGCCGCAGCCTCGGGGCTCAAGGTGCAGCTGCACCCGATAGGGGTGCGAGATCCCCATGAGCTCGATGGTGCTTTTTCGGCGATGGCCCGAGAGCGCCTGCAAGGTCTCACCGTCCCTCCGGACGGGATGTTCCTGGCTCACCGGGCACGGATCATCGACCTCGCGGCGAAGTACCGAATTCCGACGATGTACGGCGTTCGGGAGCTCGCGCAGGCTGGTGGTCTGATGGCCTACGGTGTGAACTTGCCCGAAATGTACCGACACGGGGCCCTTCTCGTGGACAGGATTCTCAAAGGCGCCAAGCCCGGCGATCTCCCGGTGGAGCGACCGACGAAGTTTGAGCTCATGATCAACCTCAAGACCGCCAAGACCCTCGGCTTGACGATCCCACAAACGCTCTTGATCCGAGCGGACCAATTGATCGAATGATCGCCCTAGTTGAACCTTGGTTAACTTGGTCGCGTCCGTAACAGGGTCTTCGGCGGATCGGCGTGCGGTGGGACAGCAGGATTCTCCGAGCGGTCCCGCCTGCACTGATTCCGCGAGCCACGCTGGGGTACACTGCAGAGTCATGAGGCGGTGGGCGGCAGCAGCCTGTCTCGTGTCGGTCGTGCTGCTGGGAGTGGCGCCGGCGGGGGTGGGCCCCGACCTGCGGGACCGCTTCGTCGCGGCCCTCGCCGCGCAGCAGGCGGGGGACTGGCCGACCGCGGCCAGGGAATTCGGCGATCCGGCGTGGGCGGGAACACCGCTCGAGGACTATGCGCTGCTGTTGCAGGCCGAGAGCCTCCAGCGGCAGGGCGATGCCGCGGGCGCGCGGCTGCTGATCGCGCAGGCCGCGGACCGAAAGCCCGAGACCGGTTTGACCGCGTCGGCGCTGGTGCGGGCGGCCGGCGTGCTCAGCGCGGCCGGCGATCCAAGCGGGGCGGTGGCGCTGCTCCGGCGGGTGCTCTCGCAGTATCCCGACCATCCCGACGCGACGCGGACCCGCTACGCGCTGGGCGAGGCGCTGATCGGAGCGGGCGACCAGACGGAGGCCGCGCGCGTCTTCTCGGCGCTCTGGCTCCAGTCGCCCGCATCGTACGGCGACGTCGCCGAGCGCCAGCTCAAGGCCCTGGCCGACGCGGGTGTGACCATCCCGGTCCGCACGCCGGCCGAGCGGGCCGCGCGGGCCGACCGGCTGCTGAGTGCGGGCTTGCTCGATCGGGCCCGCACCGAGGCTGAGGCGGTGCTGGCCGAGAAACCCGCGGTCGAGACGCGCGAGCGCGCCCTGCGGGTCGTCATGAACGCCTCGCGCCGGGCGGGGCGCGATGATGCCGCGATGGCCGCCGCCAACGAGGCGCTCTCGATCGTACCGACCGAGCGCCGCGCGGTCTGGCTGCTCGACGTCGGCCGTCTCCGCCAGCGCCGGGATCGCGACGCGGCGATCGCCACCCTGGACCGGCTGGTGCGCGACTATCCCAGGAGCCAGGACGCGCCGGACGCCTTGCGGCTCAAGGCCGAGATCTCCGAGGCGGCTGGAAAGCCGGCCGACGCGGAGAAGGCCTACGTCAAGTTGATGACGGACTATCCGGACGACGACGAGGCGGCCTACGCCCTGTGGCGTCTCGGCTGGATGTCGTGGTTCCGGAACAACAACACCGAGACGACTTCCCGATGGGGACGGTTGCATACTGCGAAGGGCGGCCAGAGCCTGCGCGAGGCGACCACCTACTGGCTGGGCCGGGCGTGGGAGCGTCGGGGCGACCGCGACCAGGCCAACCGGCTCTTCACCCAGCTCGTGCGGGATGCGCCGCGGACCTACTACGGCGTCCTGGCCGCCAAGCGGGTGCCCGCCGTCGCGCCCGGCGCGGCGGCCTTCGCGTTCCCGGCCGATCCGCTCGAGGCGCTGCAGGGGGACGCGCGCTTCGCCCGGGCCGAGGCGCTGCGCGGCGTCGGACTGCGCCAGTACGCCGACGAGGAGATGGACGAGATCACCCGCACCTCGGTGGCGGAGCCCAGGCGTCTGTACGCGCTCTCCGCCGCCTACGTGGGGGAAGAGCGGTACCACATGGCCCTGCGCATCCTGCGGCGCTACTTCCTCGGCGTCGCCCGCAGCGCCGCGCCGACGCCGCGCGAGTTCCAGGAGATGTTCTATCCGCTCGGCTGGAAGGAGGCGCTGACCACCGCGGCGGATCGGGCCTCGGTGGATCCGTACCTGGTGGCGGCGGTCGTGCGGGAGGAGTCGTCGTTCCATCCCGGCGCGCGGTCGCGGGTCGGCGCGCGCGGGCTCATGCAGCTCATGCCCGATACCGGCCGCGCGGTCGCCCAATCGCGACAGATCCCGTTCCCCGACGCCGAGGTGCTCGACCAGCCGGTGGTCAACCTGGAGCTGGGCAGCACGTTCCTGGCCGGCCTCATGCGCGAGTTCGGCGACGCCCGGCTGGCCGCCGCGGCGTACAATGCCGGCCCCACGCGCGTGCGCGAGTGGTGGACGAGCCGTCGCACGGACGACCTCGAGGTGTGGGTGGATCAGATCCCGTACAACGAGACGCGCGCGTTCGTGAAGCGGGTGATGCTCTCCTGGGAGGAGTACCGGCGCGTGTACGGCGACAGGACCAAGAGGGACAGTGAATCGTAGCGGCGCAACCCCGGCCGCGCGCTGGCGTCTCCTGGCGGCCGCCCTCACCGACGCGGCCCTCGGCCTGGCCCTCTGGGCCCTCGCGGCCATGTGGCTGCTGGTCGCGGTGCTGCCGTGGCGACGCCATCCGCTCGCCCTGCTCGATCTCGCGCTCCTGTGCGCGATGCTCTTCGGGCTCGCGCTGACGCTGCACGTGGTCTATCACACCGTGCTGGTCGGCGGATGCGGACAGACCCTGGGCAAGATGCTGCTCGGCATCGCGGTGGTGCGCCGGAACGGGGGGCCGACCGGCTACGGCCGCGCGCTGCTGCGCGTGATCGGCGGCGGCCTGTGCGTGCTGACGCTGGGGCTCGGCGAGCTGCCGGTGCTCTTCACGCGCGAGCGCCGCAGCCTCTCCGACATGATCGCGGGCACCCGGCCCGTCTCGGTCACCTGACCCGCTTCACCCGCGCCACCGGGGTCGTTGTCCCGGCCGGCGCCTCGAGCGGCCCGAGCGCCGCCACCCGCTCGTCGAGCGCGGGATGGGTCGCCAGCAATCCCTCGAGCCCCTCGCGCTCCTTCGGGGTGTGCGCGGCGAGCGTCTGCAGCGCGGCGGCGAGCAGGCGTCGCGGCGAGGCATGGCCCATCGCGCGCAGGATCTCGACGGCCTTCTGATCGGCCTGCAGCTCCTGCTGACGGCCGAATGCCCGCACGACGAGCGGGTTGACCAGGAAGTCGAGCATGCCCGCGCCGGGCGCGAAGAGGCCGGCCGCGCTGAAGCTCGCGGTCAGGGCCAGGGATAGCTTGCGACGCGAGCCGACGTGGCCGAGGATCTCGTGGGCCACCTCGTGCGCCACCGCCGCCTCGACGATCGGCCGAGGCTGACGCGCCAGGCCGTCGGTGAAGTAGAAGGTCGCGTCCTCATCGCTGTAGGCCGCCGCGGTCGGGCTCTTGATGAACGCGAAGCTGTAGCGCTGCGGGTCGTCGCCGCCCGCCGCGGCGGCGCGATACAAGATCTGCGACATCACGACGGTGCTCGGATCGGTGGGCGCCGCGTAGTAGGACCCGTCGGGGGCCGTCGCGCAGCCCGAGAGCATCAGGCCCGTCGCGACCGCGGTGAGGCGCGCCCGGATCCACATGGTCGGCCTGCTCATCTTAGGAGGGGGCGTCGGCGAAGCCCGCAGAAATAAGGCCCGCCAGCGCTGGGGGATGGCCGCGCGCCGACCGCATCCGGTGGGGCTGGATTCACACGCCTGTGACATCGCCCCCGCCGGCGCTGATACACTTTGCGACACGGAGGACGGTGACGACATGCTGATCAAGCGAGGCGGCGACATCCGGAGCGGGGAGATCACGGACCAGGCGCTCTATCTGAGCCGGCGCGCTTTCATGGTGGGCGCGGCCGCGCTGGCCTTCGCGCCGATCGGGGCCGAGGCGGCCGCGCCGCCGGCGGCCGGTCAGCCGCTCGCGGCGACGCGCAACCGAGCGTTCGACCTGCCCGATGCGATGACGAAGTTCCAGGACGCGACCACCTACAACAATTTCTACGAGTTCGGGGTGAACAAGGAAGATCCCTCGCAGCTCGCCGGCTCGTTCAAGCCGCGGCCGTGGAAGGTGCAGGTCGACGGCCTCGTGCAGAAGCCGAAGACGTTCGACCTCGACGACGTGCTGAAGATGGCTCCGCTCGAGGAGCGGGTCTACCGCATGCGCTGCGTCGAGGGCTGGTCCATGGTGATTCCCTGGATCGGCTTTCCGCTCTCCGATCTCATCAAGCGGGCGGAGCCCACCGGCTCGGCCAAGTACGTGGAGTTCTCGACCCTGGTGGACCCCGCCCAGTTCCCCGGCCAGAAGAAGGGGATCTTCAACTTCGGCGGCCTCGACTGGCCCTACACCGAGGGACTGCGCCTCGACGAGGCGCTGCATCCGCTGACGCTGATCACCGTCGGCATGTACGGGCAGGTGCTGCCGAACCAGAACGGGGCGCCGATCCGCGTGGTGGTGCCCTGGAAGTACGGCTTCAAGAGCGCCAAGTCGATCGTGCGCATCCGCTTCACCGCCGACGAGCCGAAGACGGCGTGGAACAAGGCAGCCCCGCAGGAGTACGGCTTCTACTCCAACGTCAATCCGAAGGTGGACCATCCGCGCTGGAGCCAGGCGACCGAGCGGCGCATCGGCGAGTTCCGCCGGCGCGAGACCCTCATGTTCAACGGCTACGACCAGGTCGCTTCCCTCTACACCGGGATGGATCTCAAGAAGCAGTACTGAGGTGATCCGGCGCGCCCGCGTCGCGCTGAAGGTCGTCGCGTGGGTCGCGTGCCTGGCCCCGCTGGCCGCGCTCGGCTACCGGGTCTACACCGGTGACCTCACCGCGAACCCGATCAGCTTCATCACCAACTGGCTCGGTGACTGGACGCTGCGCATCCTGCTCGCCAGCCTGGCCATGACCCCGCTGCGGATCCTGTTCCACTGGTCGTGGCCGGTGACGCTGCGGCGGCTCCTCGGCCTCTTCGCGTTCTTCTACGCCTCGCTGCACTTCTCGGTCTGGCTCGTGCTCGACCACTTCTTCGACTGGCGACAGATGGGCGCCGACATCGTCAAGCGTCCCTACATCACGGTGGGCATGACCGCGCTGCTCTTGATGATCCCGCTCGCGGTCACCTCGACCGCGGGGGCGATCCGCCGTCTGGGCGGCGCGCGGTGGCAGTGGCTGCACCGGCTGGTGTACGTGATCGGGGTGTGCGCGGTGCTGCACTATCTGTGGCTCGCCAAGAAGGCGAACCCGGACCCGTACTACTACGCGGCGGCGTTCATCGTGCTGATGGTGATCCGCGCGGTGGGCTGGGCGCGGCGGGTCTCGGCGCGGCTGACCGCGGCGCGCCCCTCGCCCCGGCCCTCTCCCCAGGGGGGAGAGGGAGCCTAGGGGCGGCTACTTCGTCGGCTGGTAGTAGGGGTTCTCGCCCGAGGCGTGATCCGTGGTGTCCAGCACTTCCTCGACCTCGGGGAGCTCCTCCTTGATCAGCCGCTCGATCCCCTGCTTGAGCGTGACGTCGGCGGCTCCGCAGCCCTGACAACCGCCTCCCATCTGCAAGTAGACCTTGTTGTCCTTGACGTCCACCAGCTGCACGAATCCACCGTGGCCGGCGACCGCCGGATTGATCATGTTCTCGATCAGGTCCTGCACCTTGGTCATCAGCTCGTCGCTCATGGGCTCCTCCGCACGGGGTCACGCTACGGCCATACTGTATCACGGCGGGTCTCGCCGAGGACGTCGAGGAGTCCCTTCGCGGCCTGCCGCTCGGCGGTGTCGAAGCCCTCGGTGAACCGGCGGTAGACCGGCGCCAGGAGATCGCGGGCCTCCCCGTCACGGCCCTGCCCGTGCCGGAGCCGAGCCAGGCTCACCGCGCACCGCAGCTCCAGCGACAAGACGTCTTGCCGGCGGGCCCAGTCCAGCCCCCGGCGGAAGTGCTCCTCGGCCGCGGCGACAGCCCGTGCGCCTCGAGCCCGCAGGAGCACGTCGGCCTTCAGCCGCAGCAGCTCGGCGATGCACCATAGCTCCCGGCCTCCCGAAGCTCGTCGAGCGCGGCGCCTGTCGTCGCGCGTCGTCGACGGCCGTGCCGCTCAGTCTCGGGCGAGCCCGCCCTGGCCGATCTCGCCGACGACGCGGACGCGGGTGCGGAGCGAGTTGCCGGGGAGGTAGGCCAGCGGCAGGTCCTCGATCTCCACCACGTTGATGGTGGCCCGGTCCGCGCCGGCGGCGACCGCCTTGTCCTCGGCGGCGCGCCGGGCGCGGGCGATGGCCTCGTCGCGGCTGAGGTCCTGGAAGATCTGGTCCACCTCGCCGCTCACCTGCGCGATCGCGGCCCCGACCGCGTTGGCCACCGCCTGGTGGGGCACGTTCAGGACCTCGGAGACGCCGGCCAGGCGCGGCGGGACCAGGAACGAGCCCCCGCCGACCGCGATCAGCGGCGCGTCGCCCGCGTCGGTCTTCATGCGGTCGACGCCCTCCTCGATCATGGCGCGAATGCGGATGAGCGCCTGCTCCACGAGTGAGGTGGGAAGCCCCGACACGCGGGATCGGTCGCCCAGATCGATGAGCCCGGCCGCCACCGCGACGTCGGTCACGGTGAGCACGTCGCCGCCGAACACGAGGGCCTGCTCGGTGAGTCGATAGCCGACGCTGGCCGGCCCGATGGCGAGCGTCGTGCCGGCCGGCGACACGCGGGTGCCCCCGCCCAGCCCCAGCGAGAGCAGATCGGGCATCCGGAACAGCGTGCGCACGCCGCCGATCTCGACGACGCTGTTGGCCTCGCGGGGGAAGCCGTGGCGCAGGCTGCCGATGTCGGTAGTGGTGCCGCCCACGTCCACCACGAGCGCCTCGTCGCGCTTGGAGAGAAACGCGGCGCCCCGCATCGAGTTGGTGGGCCCCGACGCGAAGGAGTAGACCGGGTACGCCTCCGCGACCTCGGCCAGCATGACGGTGCCGTCGTTCTGGGTGAGGTAGAGCGGCGCCGCGATGCCGCTGGCCCCCAGGGCCGCCGTGAAGGCGCGGGTGGTCTTGCGCGCCAGCTCGATCAGGCAGGCGTTGAGCAGGGCCGCGTTCTCGCGCTCGAGCAGGCCGATGCGGCCGAGCCGGTGCGACAGCGTGATCGCGACGTCGGGGCATTCCTCTCTCAGGACCGCCGCGGCCTCGTCTTCACCCGACGCGTTGAGCGGGGAGAACACCGCGGCGATGGCGACGGAGCGGATGCCCGCGTCGCGGATCCGTCGCGCGGCCGCGCGCATGCCGCGCGTGTCGAACGGGACGAGCGGCCGGCCGTCGAACTCGTGGCCGCCTTCCAGCATCACCACCTCGGCACGGACGATCCCGGCCAGGTCCTCCGGCCAGTCCACGAAGGGCGGCAGCGAGGCGCCCGAGGGCAGGCCGATGCGCACCGCGGCGACGCGGCCGAGGTCCCGCCGCTGCACCACCGCGTTGGTGAAGTGGGTGGTGCCGATCATCACCGCGTCGGCCTTGCGGGCCTCCGGCGCCTGCTGCACCAGGCCGGCGAGCGCGCGGGTGATGCCACCGGTGACGTCCGGCGTGGTCGGCGTCTTGACCGCGGCGGCGACCGCGCTGTCCTCCAGCAGGACCGCGTCGGTGTTGGTGCCGCCCACGTCGATGCCGATGCGCCGTCTCACGCAAACACCGAGCGGAAGTCGAGATCGTAGCCGAAGGCCCGCGGGCCCACGTGCTCGATGCCCTTCGGGGTGAGCAGGATCGGCGGGGCGGGCAGGGCGACGACGGTCACCCGCTGGCCGTAGCGCAGCGTCTCGGTGCCGATCGCGTCGCCGGAGACGGTGTCGAGCACGCAGATCAGGTCGGGCGTCATCACCCGGGGCGCGTCGTCGAGCCAGCCCACCGCGAACTCGTTCTGGAAGGCAAGCCGGAAGCGGTGGCCTCGGAATTGGTCGAGGCCTTCGATGGTCGCGGTGCCGCGCAGGAAGCCCTCGGTGGTGCGGCGCGCGATGTCGTGGATCTTCCCGCTGAAGATCTTGATCCCGGCGGCGACCTCGAGCACCGCGTCGATCGGATCGCGGTGCGCCCGCCGGGCCGCCTGCACCGCGCGCCCGATGCCGATGGCCTTGGTGGTGGAGCCGAGGATCGCGCACTCCTTGATCTCCTTGCCGGTGCGCGGGGCCTTGCAGGTCGACGCGATCGAGCCGACCTCCACGCAGGCCTTGCGGCTGATGCGCTCCATCCACTTCCAGGAGGCGGCCCGCGCCACCACCACCGCGTTGTCGCGCACGTCGGCGAGCGTCAGCGGATACATGCGCAGGTCGTGGATGGCGAAGCTGGTCATCTGGGCCTCGGGGAAGGCGCGCCCCATGCAGTCGCCGTCGATCACGGGCAGGTCGAGCATCGCGGCGCCCATGAACGGCTGGATGGAGTTGCCGCCGCCGATCTCGAGCGACATCAGGGCGCGGAACTTCCGGCCCAGGTACTCCTCCATCATGGTGACCGCGAGCGCCATCGTCTTCGGGTCGGTGAGGCGCTCCTGTCCGACGAGGGGCGCGCCCATGTTGGAGACCACCGCGACCAGGTCGTCGTCGTCCAGCTCGGAGGCATCCATGAGGCGGCACACCACGCCCCGCTTGTAGAGCTGACGCATGTTGAGCAGGGCCAGGTACGGGCTGCCCCCGCCGCCGGTGCCGAGGATCCAGGCGCCGATGGCGAGGCTCTCGATCTCGTCGGCGGTGATCGGTCTCATCGATGAGCTCGCCTCGTCAGAATCCGGTGAACTCCTCGAGGCCCATGAAGCGCGCGATGCCCAGGACGAGCACCAGGGCCACCCCGATCGCGAAGGCGGAGACCGCGGCCGCGGTGGGATCGAAGGAGTATTTGAGATAGGCGAACAGCTCGATGGGCAGGGGGGTCAGCTTCGAGCTGGTCAGGAAGAGCGACAGGGTGAAGTTGTCGAAGGAGATGGCGAAGGCGAAGATCGCGCCCGCCACCACGCCCGGCTTGATCACGCCCAGGGTGACCTCGAAGAACGCGCGCACCGGGTGCGCGCCCAGGTTCTGGGCCGCTTCCTCCAGGGCCATGTCGAAGTGGGTCAGGGTCGCGGTGACGGTGCGGATCACGTAGGGGGTGGTGACCACGATGTGGCCGATGAGCATCGCGCCGTAGGAGGCGTGCATCTTGAGCAGCGTGTAGAACTGCAGCAGGGCGACGCCGGTGAGGATCTGGGGCAGCAGCAGCGGCGAGGTCACGAAGGCGTTGAGCAGGTCGCGGCCGCGGAAGCGCCCCCGCACCAGCGCGAGGGAGGCGGCGGTGCCGATCGCGGTGGAGGCGAGCGCGGTCCAGAACGCCAGCTCGGTGGA
>Ga0209966_1000084_pt1 | contig 40899 bp, 42 predicted proteins | sample RhisoiCoNPM_FD_187575 | JGI IMG/M metagenome (GOLD analysis project Ga0209966, IMG submission 187575) | Arabidopsis thaliana rhizosphere microbial communities from the Joint Genome Institute, USA, that affect carbon cycling - Rhizosphere... | ecosystem: Host-associated > Plants > Roots >... | reverse complement strand
TGCTCTCGTCGCGCCCGCGGCGGTGACCCGCACCGAGGGCTGCTGGATGGAGCAGTTCTTTGTCCTCAAGCGGCACCGGCGGTCTGGCGTGGGGCTTCAACTGGCCAGGCATGTCTTCGCCAGCCACCGTGGCTTGTGGGAAGTCGGCCAGATGCCCGCCAATGCAGCGGCACGGGCCTTCTGGCGCAGCGTGATCGGCACGGCCACCGGAGGGCAGTTCACCGAAGTCCAAGTCACCGAGGGCTGGTGGCAAGGGTTCGTGCAGCAGTTCTGCATCGGTAGGGAGGTCCTGCACGGCGACATCCAGCCGCCCCGACGCGACGCCTAGCGGCTCTGCCGAGGGCCCCGCACGTCCGGCATCCGAACGACCGTCTGTCGCCGGCCCCGGCAGTTCGCAGCGTCGGGGAGGCGGTTCGTCGCATGGGCACCGCGGCGACGGCATGACGTACAGAATTGGCAGGTCCGGCCCCGCCGCCACCGACGCCCAGCCTGCCCACAGAGGAAGCACCGATGAACGAGTCCGTCACGCCGCACCGATCGAGCCTCAGCCTGCAGCCAGGCCCGCCGTCCAGCGCCGCGCTCGTGGGGGTCCGAGGATGGCTCCTCGTTCTGTGCCTGATGCTCACGGTGGTCGGCCCGGCCCTCTCCGTGTGGCTGATGGCCCATGAGTACGCCAGCGCGGCCCCTCTCGGCGCCCAGCCCGAGGGCGTGCAGGCGGCGGTTCTCGCGTCGCTCCTGCTGTCTGCCGCTGCTGTGGCGTTCGGCGCGTACGCAGGCGGGCGCCTCTGGCTCATCCGCCCGAACGCCCTCACCACGGCCAAGCAGGCGCTGCTGTTCGGCCTGGCCGTCGACGTGGTCACCACCACGATCGAAGCGGCGACGGCGCAGGTTCCGGGCGACCGGTTGCTCTTTCAGGTCGAGGTGAGTCTCGTCCCGAGCCTGGTCTTCTTCACGCTGTGCTTTGCGTACCTCAATCGCTCGCAGCGCGTGCACGCCACCTACGGAGCGCAGCCAACGGATGCATGAGCCTTCGAGGAGCACCGCCATGTCGACGGCACAGCTGGTCCGGCGCTTCGCGCTCGCTTACGCGCTGTTGCTGATGGCGACCGTCGGTGGACTCGCTGCGCTCGGCACGTCCCCGAGCTCGCTCAACATGCTGCTCGCGTTCGCGGCAGCGGTGGCCTGGTCCGTTCATCCGGTGCGCCGCGCGACGGCGCCGCGCATCCCCGCCGCCCACATCACGCCGGTGGTCGTTGCCTTGTCATCGCTGGGCGCGGTGGCCATGGGTGCCTACGTCGGCTACGTCCTCGGGTCGTCCGCGCGAGACGAGCTGTGGCGCTCGGTGCCGTTCGCCTACCTGGCGTCCGTCGCCCTGCAGGGACTGGTCGCATACGTGCTCGTCAAGCGTTCGGCGGCGCACCGGTCCCCGCCGGCCAGCGGCGGCTGACCTTCGCTCGCGTGGCCCACACCGGTCAGCCCCTTGCTCCGCTTCAGGCCCCTCACCACCAGCGACCAGGACCAGCTCTGGCATTGGCTGCATGTCGCGCTGTGGGATCCCCCGCCCGCCGCGCTGCGGCCCGTCGAGGTCCTTCGGTCGCCTGGGGTGCGGATCTATGCCGAGGCTTGGGGCCGGCCTTCGGACGTCGGCGTCGTCGCGCAGGTGAGCGGCATCGACGCGGGCGCCTGCTGGCTGCGCCTGCTGCCGGCGGGGACCGGCCTCGCGTCGGTCGACGCCGACACGCCGCAGCTCGGCATCGCGCTCGAGCCGGCGTTCCAGCACCAGGGCCACGGCCGGCCCCTGTTGCGCGAAGCCCTCGACGCGGCCGCCCGGACCGGCTATCGGCAGGTGTCGCTCACCGTCCATCCGGAGAACCCGGCGCGCCACCTGTACGCGCGCTGCGGCTTCGTCGAGGTCGAGCGCCGGAACGGCTACGCCCTCATGGTCGCCCGTGTGGCTTGAACCGCGGGCCGCAGGCGCGCTGTGGCCCGCGGCCTTGGCAGCGACGGCCGCCAGGCCGATAGTCAAGCCTGTGGCGCCCCACCAAGCCACCACGGAGGAAGCCCGCGATGACCCCCGGACGTGCCGCCGACACCTGGGAGCAGGGCGATCCCTATGAGCGCTACATCGGCCGCTGGAGCCGGGGCATCGCCGTGCCGTTCCTCGCGTGGCTGGATCGGCCCGGCGGCCAGCGCTGGCTCGACGTCGGCTGCGGCACGGGCGCACTGTCCGCGGCCATCCTCGAGCGCGCGTCCCCGAAGAGCCTGGTCGGCGTCGAGCCCTCCACGGGCTTCCTCGAGCTGGCGGCTCGGCATCTCGGCGGCCGGGCGAGCCTGCGCGCAGGAAGCGCAGCGGCGCTCCCGGTCGAGAGCCGCACCTGCGATGTGGTGGTGTCGGGGCTGGTCCTGAACTTCGTTGCGGATCTGCCTGCCGCGATGTCCGAGATGCGGCGCGTCACCGTGCCAGGCGGGACCGTCGCGGCCTATGTCTGGGACTACGCGGACCGGATGGAGATCATCCGGCACTTCTGGGACGCGGCGGCGTCCCTCGATCACGCGGCCGCGCAAGGGCATGAGGCTGCACGGTTCCCGCTCTGCCACCCGTCGGCGCTGAGATCGGCTTTCGAGCAGGCCGGTCTCGTCGAAGTCGAGACGACGTCGCTCGAACTGAGCGCCGAGTTCGCCGACTTCGAGGACTACTGGCAGCCGTTCCTCGGCGGCCAGGGACCGGCCCCCGCGTACGCCATGTCGCTGCCGCCGGAGCGGCGTGCGGCGCTGCGCGCCAGGCTGCAGTCGGCCCTTCCGGCTGCGGCGGGTGGCGCCCTCACGCTGCGCGCCGGCGCCTGGGCCGTTCGCGGGGTGTCACGCAGTGATGCCCGGGGCGCATCCGATGCGCGCTGATCCTGACGCGTCCCGCCGCGCCGCCCTGCCACGAGCTTGTTGCAACCCCATCGCCCATGAGCCCTGAACAGAAGCTGCACGCGCTCGGCCTGGCGTTGCCGCCGGCCGGCCCACCCGCCGGCAACTACGCGACGGCGGTGCTGGCCGGCGGTTTCCTGTTCGTCTCCGCGCGGGCGCCTTCGGCGGTGGACGGCCGGCCGCCGAGGGGGCGCCTGGGGCGGGAGTACAGCGCCGACGAAGGCTATGCGCTGGCCCGCTCGGCCTGCCTGGAAGTGCTGGCGGTCATCCGGCAGCACACCGGCTCGCTGGATGCCGTGGCGCGCTTCGTCGAGCTGCAAGGCTTCCTGAACGCGGAGCCGGCGTTCGAGGACCATGCGCGGGTGCTCGATGGCGCTTCGGATCTGCTGGCGCAGGTGTTCGGGCCGGCCGGCGTGCACGCGCGCTCGGTGGTGGGCGTGAGCTCGCTGCGCAAGGGCCTGCCGCTGACGCTGCGCGCGGTCGTTCACGTCGGGCCCGGCTGATGGTCGATCGGGCCCGGCAGCGCTACAGTGCCCGGCCAGGGGCGCGCGACGCGCAGGGAGACCGTCCATGCGACTGAAGACCCGGCTCACCGAAACGCTCGGCATCCGCCATCCGATCCTTCTGGCGCCGATGGGCGTCATCGCCGGCGGGCGGCTCGCCGCCGCGGTGTCCGAGGCCGGCGGACTCGGGATCATCGGCGGCGGCTACGGCGACGCCGATTGGCTCGAGCAGCAGTTCGCCGCCGCCGGGAGCACGCGGGTCGGTTGCGGCTTCATCACCTGGTCGATGGCGAAGAGCCCGCAGCTGCTCGATCAGGTGCTGGCCCGGCAGCCCGCGGCGCTGATGCTGTCCTTCGGCGAGGTCGAGCCCCACGCCTCGCGCATCAAGGCGCGCGGCGTGCCCTTGATCTGCCAGGTGCAGGGCATGCAGTACCTGCGCGAGGCCGTCGACGCGGGCGCGGACATCGTCGTCGCGGAGGGTTGCGAGGCCGGCGGCCACAGCGGCCACCGCGGCCTGTTCACGCTGGTGCCCGAGGCGGCCGACTACCTCGCCAAGCATGCGCCGGACACGGTGCTGGTGGCGGCGGGCGGCGTCGGCGACGGGCGCGGACTCGCGGCCGCGCTGCTGCTCGGCGCCGATGGCGTGCTGGTCGGCACGCGCTTCATCGCGTGCCAGGAGTCGGAGGCGCCGGACGGTTTCCGCCAGGCGATCATCGGTGCCGACGGCGACGCGACGATGAAGTCCAACTCGGTCGACGTCGTGCGCAAGCGCTACTGGCCCAACCCGGAGTTCGTCGTCCGCGTGCTGCGCAACCGCTTCGTGGCCCGGTGGCACGGGCGCGAGCGCGAGATCGAGCAGGTGATCGAGGTCGAGCACGAGCGCTTCTGGAGCGCCTTCAAGGCGGGCGACGCGGAGAATTCCGGCGTGCTGATGGGCGAGGTCTCCGGCCTCATCCAGGACGCGCCGCCGGCGGCGCAGATCGTGGAGCGCATGGTCGCGCAGGCCTGCCGGTTGCTGGGGCCGCGGTCGCCGCACGTCGTCGGCGCGGGCCCCGGCGAGGCCGCCTGAGCGTCGAAGGCCGGCGCGATGTCCGGTGCCGCCCCCGCGCGCAAGCCGCTGGTCCTGCCGCCAGGCGCAGGCCGCCGCTACCCGATGGGCCGCATCCAGGCGGTCTTCAAGGCCGACGGGCCCGAGTCCGAGAACCGCTACGCCATCTCGGAGTGGTGGCTCGAGCCCAGGACGACGGGCCCCGGCGCCCACGCGCATGCCGAGGACGATGTGTTCTACGTCCTGGCGGGAACGATGAGCTTCCTGGTGGGCGAGGACTGGGTCGATGCCGAGGCCGGTTCGTTCGTCCTCGTGCCGGCCGGCATGACGCACGACTTCGAGAACCGCGGCAGCGTCAGGGCCGGGGTGCTGAACTTGTCCGTGCCGGGCGGGTTCGAGCCGCACATGCCGGCCATCGGCGCGTGGTTCGCCGAGCATCCGGCCGCCGACACGGACGCCTGACGCGGCGCCCGCCACCCCGGCGCGATCCGTGCTTCAGCCAGGGCCCCGCAGCCACTACGGAGAGCCTCATGTTCCTCGGTCTCACCCCGCTCGGCGTCGTCCACACCGCCATCAGTCTCGTCGCCATCGCGGCCGGCGTCTCGGCGCTGCTCAGCTACAGGGTCCTCTCGCCGCGCAACCGCGCCGGACGGCTCTACCTCGTGGCCACCTTCCTGACGGCGGCCACCGGCCTGGGCATCTTCCGGCATGGCGGCTTCGGCCCGCCCCATGTCCTGTCGCTCCTGACCCTGCTCGCCCTGGGCGCGGGCGCGGCGGCGTCGCTGTCGACGGTGTTCGGCACGTGGTCGCGCCAGGTCGAGGCGGTCTGCTACTCGACGACGATCCTGTTCCACATGATTCCGGGCTTCACGGAGTCGCTCACGCGGCTGCCGCTCGGCAATCCGGTGCTTCCGAGTGCGGAGGCGCCCCAGTTCGGGCCGATCTACGGCACGCTCTTCGTGCTGTTCGCGATCGGGCTCGGCCTGCAGCTGCGCTGGCTGCGCTCGCAACCGGCCGGGCCGGCCTGAGGCCACCGGCCGCGGCGCCCCCGCGGTACATTGGCGCGATGGGGTCCGATGCCAGCATCCGCTTCTTCGAGACGCAGTTCCAGCGCCAGGTGCGCGAGGCGGAGCTGGCGCTGAACCCGTTCGAGCAGCAGGCGCTGCCCTATCTGCACGGCACGGTGCTCGACTATGGCTGCGGCCTGGGCAATCTCGCGCTGGCCGCGGCGCGCCGGGGCTGCAGCGTGGTCGCGCTCGACGCGAGCCGCGCGGCCATCGAGCACCTGCGCCAGGTGGCGCAGGCCGAGTCGCTGCCGATCACGGCCGCCGAGGCCGACCTGCGCCGCTACGAACTGCGCGACGAGTACGACGCGGTCAGCTGCATCGGGCTGCTGATGTTCTTCGACTGCCCGACCGCCTTCGCCCAGCTGCAGCAGCTGCAGTCGCATGTGCGGCCGGGGGGCGTCGCGGTGGTCAACGTGCTGGTCGAGGGCACCACCTACCTCGACATGTTCGACCCCTCGGGCCACTGCCTGTTCGCGCGTGACGAGATGCTCGGGCGCTTTGCCGGCTGGGAGATCCTGCGCTCCGAGTACCAGGACTACCCGGCCGCCAACGACACGACCAAGTCCTTCGTCACGGTCATCGCGCGCAAGCCGGCGCTGCGCGCGGCGGCCTGACGTCTTGTGCGCGCGGCCCGTGCAGATCCGCCCGGCTCGAGCGCATGAACTCGAGGCCGCTCGCCAGTTGCTGGCGGCCAATGGCTGGGGGCACCGCGCTGCGGACCCCGAGCGCTTCCGGCAGCTCGTGGCACGCTCGCAGGTGGCGCTGGTGGCGGTCGGCGACGACGCGCGGGTCGTCGGCTTCCTGCGCGCGCTGACCGACGGGCTGTCGAACGGCTACATCGCGATGGTGGTGGTCGACGAGGCCCATCGTGGCCAGGGCATCGGCGCCGCCCTCGTGCACGCCTGCATCGGCGATGATCCGGCGATCACCTGGGTGCTGCGCGCCGGGCGCCCCGGCGTCGCGGCCTTCTACGAGAAGCTCGGGTTCCGCGTGTCGCAGGCGGCGATGGAGCGGCCGCGCCGCGAATGAGCGCGGCGCCGGCCCTCGCCGCAAAGGAACAGCCATGACCGCCGTCTCCCTCGGTTCCTGCCTGTGCGGTGCGGTCCGCGTCACCGCGGCGCTGCCGTCGAAGTGGGTCGCGCACTGCCACTGCAGCTACTGCCGCCGTGCTCATGGCGCGGCCTTCGTCACCTGGGCCGGGTTTGCCGAGGCGAACGTGCGCATCGACGACGCCGAGGGCCGGCTGCACTGGTACGCGTCCAGCCCGGGCGCGCGCCGCGGCTCGTGCTCGCGCTGCGGCACGCCGATGCTGTTCACCGCCGATCGCTGGCCCGGCGAGGTGCACATCGCGCGCGCGCTGCTCGACGATGCCGTCGACAAGCCGCCGGCCGCCCATGTGTTCTACGAGACCCACGTGCCCTGGCTCGACGTGGCGGACGACCTGCCCAAGAAGTGCAGCAGCGGCTGAGGCTGCCCGCCGCCGATGCCGCTGCCCGCCATCGCCCCCATCCGCTGCCCGCGCCTGACGGTGCGGCCGGTCACCGCGGCGGACCTGCCCGACCTGCTCGCCGTCAACGGCGACGACGAGGTGACGCGCTTCCTGCCCTATGCGACCTGGCGCGGCCTCGACGACGCGCGCGCCTGGCTGGCGCGCATGGAGGCGCTGCGCGCGGCGGGCGGCGCGCAGCAGTTGGTGATCGAGCGCCGCGCCGACGGCCGGGTGGTCGGCACCGTGCTGCTGTTCAAGCACGACGAGGGCAGCGCGCGCGTCGAGATCGGCTACGTGGTCGGCCGCCCGCACTGGCGCAACGGCTACGCACGCGAGGCGCTGGCGGGCGTGTGCGGCCATGCCTTCGCCGAGCTGGGCCTGCGCCGCATCGAGGCCGAGGTGAACCCCGACAACATCGCCTCGCACCGGCTGCTGCTGGCGCTCGGCTTCGTCCACGAGGGGCGGCTGCGCCAGCGCTGGGTGGGCAAGGGGCGGGCTTACGATACGAACGTCTACGGTTGCCTGGCCGGCGAATGGCCGGCGCCCCCCTGACGGAGCCGATGCCATGAACGCCCCCCGATTGCTCGGTGTCGACCATGTCCATGTCTTCGTCGAGGACCGCGCCGCGGCCGAGGCCTGGTACGCCCGCGTGCTGGGGCTGGCACGCAGCCCCGGCCTGGCGTTCTGGGCCAGCGGCGGCGGCCCGCTGACGCTGCAGGACCGCGACGACACGGTCCACATCGCCCTCTTCGAGCGGCCGCGCCAGCCGAACCGCGCCACGCTGGCGCTGCGCGTCGGCGCCGAGGCCTTTGCGGCCTGGCGCGCGCACCTCGCGGCCGTGCCGGCGCTGGCGGTCACGGTCGAAGATCACGAGATCGCGCTGTCGCTGTACTTCAGCGACCCCGACGGCAACCCCTACGAGATCACCACCTACGAGCACGCCGCCGCACGCGCGGCGCTGGGCCGCGCCTGAGCCCCCCGGCGGGGCGGGCGGCGCGACTAAAATTCAGCGCTTCCTCGCGCGCCGCCCCGGCGCCGGCCGCCACGGCGGCCCAGCCACCCCCGAAAGCCCTCCCGATGAGCCTCAAATGCGGCATCGTGGGCCTGCCCAATGTCGGCAAGTCCACCCTCTTCAACGCGCTGACCAAGGCCGGCATCGCGGCCGAGAACTACCCGTTCTGCACGATCGAGCCCAACGTCGGCATCGTCGAGCTGCCCGATGCGCGGCTGCAGGCGCTGGCGGCGATCGTCGAGCCCGAGAAGGTGGTCCCGGCGATCGTCGAGTTCGTCGACATCGCCGGCCTGGTGGCGGGCGCCTCCAAGGGCGAGGGCCTGGGCAACCAGTTCCTCGCGCACATCCGCGAGACCGACGCGATCGTCAACGTGGTGCGCTGCTTCGAAGACGAGAACGTGATCCACGTCGCCGGCAAGGTGGACCCGATCGCCGACATCGAGGTGATCCAGACCGAGCTCTGCCTGGCCGACCTGGCGACGGTGGACAAGACGCTGCAGCGCTCGATCAAGGCCGCCAAGTCGGGCAACGACAAGGAGGCCGCCAAGCTGGTGGACGTGCTGCAGAAATGCCAGGCCGCGCTGAACGAGGCCCGGCCGGCGCGCAGCATCGACTTCTCCAGGGAGGAGCTGGCGATCCTCAAGCCGCTGTGCCTGATCACCGCGAAGCCGGCGATGTTCGTCGGCAACGTCGACGAGGGCGGCTTCGAGAACAACGCCCACCTCGACCGCCTGCGCGCCTATGCCGAGACGCAGAACGCGCCGGTGGTGGCGATCTGCGCCAAGACCGAGTCCGAGCTCGCCGACATGGCCGACGAGGACAAGCTGATGTTCCTGCAGGAGATGGGGCAGGACGAGCCGGGCTTGAACCGCCTGATCCGCAGCGCCTTCAAGCTGCTCGGGCTGCAGACCTACTTCACCGCCGGCGTGAAGGAGGTGCGCGCCTGGACCATCCACATCGGCGACACCGCGCCGCAGGCGGCCGGCGTGATCCACGGCGACTTCGAGCGCGGCTTCATCCGCGCGCAGACCATCGCCTTCGACGACTTCATCGCATACAGGGGCGAACAGGGCGCCAAGGAAGCCGGGAAGATGCGCGCCGAGGGCAAGGACTACGTCGTCAAGGACGGCGACGTGCTGCACTTCCTGTTCAACGTCTGAGGCCGCCGCGGCGGTGCCGGCGCGAGCGTCGGCAGCGCTGAAACGTGGCAAGCTCGCGCGCCATGCGCCCCGAGGACGCCGCCCCCGCCCGCCTGCGCTTTGGCCGCTTCGAGCTGCAGCCCACCGAGCGCCGTCTGCTCGCCGACGGTGCGCCGCTCGCGCTGGGCGCGCGCGCCTTCGACATGCTGTGTCTGCTGGCCGCGAGCGGCGGCCGGCTGGTGAGCAAGGACGAACTGCTCGACGCCGTCTGGGCCGGCCTGGTGGTCGAGGAGAACAACCTGCAGGTGCAGGCCTCGACGCTGCGCAAGCTGCTCGGCGCCGACGCGATCGCGACCATCCCCGGCCGCGGCTACCGCTTCGCGCTGCCGGTGCGCTCGGACGATGCCCCCGCCGCCGCGCCGCCACCGGCGCCGGTGGCCGCGGTGCCGCGCGGCAGCGCGCTCCTGCAGCGGCTGCCGGCGCTGATCGGCCGCGACGCCGAGCTCGGCGCGCTGCGCGGCCTGTGCGACGACGCGCCGCTGGTCACGCTGCTCGGCCCGGGCGGCATCGGCAAGACGCGGCTCGCGCAGGCACTGGCGCAGGAGCGGCTGGACCGCGCGCCCGAGGCGGTGGCCTGGGTCGAGCTGGCGCCGCTGGCGGTACCGGCACTGCTGCCCGGTGCGGTGGCGGCCGCCGTCGGGCTGGCGCCGCACACCGGCAGCGACCCGCTGGCGGCGCTGGCCGCGGCGCTGCGCCCGCTCGATCTGCTGCTGGTGCTCGACAACGCCGAGCACCTGCTCGACGGCGTGGCGCGGCTCGCGCAGGCGCTGCTGCGCGGCACGCGCGGCGTGCGCCTGCTGGTCACCAGCCAGGCGCCGCTGCGGCTGGAGGAGGAGCGCGTGCTGCGGCTCGACGCGCTGGCGCTGCCGCCGGCGGCCGCCGGCGCGCCGCTGACGCCCGAGCAGGCGCTGGACCATGGCGCCGTCGCGCTGCTGGTCGAGCGCGCGCGCGCGGCGGACCGCCGCTTCGCGCTCGACGCCCACAACCTCGACGCGGTGCTGGCGGTCTGCCGCCGCCTCGACGGCCTGCCGCTGGCGCTGCAGCTCGCCGCGGCACGGCTGCCGGCGCTCGGCGTGCAGGCGCTGGCCGACGGGCTGGACCGGCGCTTCGCGCTGCTCAACGCCGGCTCGCGCGGCGCGCCGGCGCGCCACGGCACGCTGCAGGCGGCGCTGGACTGGAGCCATGGCCTGCTGGCGCCGGAGGACCAGGCGGTGCTGCGGCGCCTCGGCGTGTTCGCCGGCGGCTTCACGCTCGAGCTGGCGGTGGACGTGGCCGCACCGGGCACGCCGGGCTTCGATCGCTGGGAGCTGGTCGACCGGCTGGCGGCGCTGGTCGAGCGCTCGCTGGTCGCCGCCGATGGTGGCGACGTGCCGCGCTACGCGCTGTCGGAGACCGGCCGCGCCTATGCGCTGGACCGGCTCGCCGAGGCCGGCGAGGCCGACGCGCTGCGCCGCCGCCATGCCACCGCGCTGCGCGCTCGCTTCGCCGCCGCGCAGGACGACTGGCTGCGCCTGCCCGACGACGCCTGGCTGGCGCGCTACGCCCCCGAGCTCGACAACCTGCGCGCCGCGCTGGCCTGGGCACTGGCGCAGGACGCCGAGACCGCCGTCGCGCTGGTCGGCGCGGCCGCGCCGCTGTGGCACCACCTCGGCCTCGACGGCGAGGCGCGCCATGCGGTCGAGGCGAGCGCGGCGCTCGTCGGGCACGACGGCATGCCGGCCGCGCTGGCCGCCGCCTGGTGGCGCGGCGCGCAATGGGCGTGGGCAGAGACCGAGCCGGTGCGCTCGCGCGCGGCGGCCCAGCAGGCGCACCGGCTCTACCGCGAACTCGGTGACGCGCACGGCCTGTACGCCCAGCTGACCGGCGAGGCCGGACTGTGGACCACGGCGGACGAGCAGGCCCAGGCCGCGCTCGACGCCGCGCTGCTGCTCGAACAGCCCGACTGGCCGCCGCGCGAGCGCGCCTGGGGCCAGCGTGCGCGCGCCGATGTCGCGCGCGCCGCCGGCCGCCTGGCCGCGAGCCGCGCGGCGCGCGAGGCCGAGTTGGCGCTGCGCATCGCCGCCGGCGACGAGCGCGGCCGCCAGCGGGCCCTGGCCCACCTGGCCGACCTGGCGCTCGCGCTCGGCGAGCCGGCCGAGGCGGTGGCGCGCGGCCGCGAGCTGCTCGCGGTGCTGCAACGCCAGCGGCCGTCGTCGACGCTGGCCGCGACGCTGCTGAACCTGGTGCATGCGCTGCTCGTGCAGGGCGCTGCCGACACGCTGGCCGAGGCTGCCGCGCTGGCGCCGCAGCTCGCCGCGCGCTCGCGCGACTGCGGCCTGCTGCGCCAGGCCGCCGACGACCTGGCCTGGCTCGCCGCCGCCCGGGGCCGGCACGACCGCGCCGCGCGGCTCGCCGGCTGGTCCGACGCGGCCCATGCAGCGCGCGGCGCCGAGCGCGGCGCGCACCGCGCGCGCGCCCGCGCCGAGGCCGAACGGCTGGCGCGCGCGGCGCTCGGCGACGCGGTCTACGCCCGCGAGGGCGCCATCGGCGCCGCGGCCGACGACGCGACCGTCGTTGCGCTGGTCGGCTAAGGCTGGTTCTTGATCGTCGGGTCGACGCCGGCGGTCTGGCCGGTGGCCGGGTTGACCACCTGCACGGTGTAGCTGTAGCTGGTGTTGTTGTCGTCGGCGTCCTGGATCACGACCTGCTGGCCGTTGCCGCTGCGCGTGGCGCCGGAGAACTCGCCGCTGCTGTTGCCGTTGATCGAGATGCCGTACATGTCGCCCGCGCTCGGCGTGCTGTCGGGGAACTGCCAGCCGGCGGTGTCGCAGGTGAAGGTGATCGGCACGTTGCCCTGACCGGCGCTGCGGCTCACGTTCAGGGTGTCGGGGTTGCAGGCGACCACCGGGTTGCTCGGGTCGCTCGTGTCGACGGTCACGCTCACGCTGTTCGGGTTGGGCATGTCGGGGTCCTCGTGGCTGGGGGTTGCGCGGCCGGCCCCGGAGCGGCAGCGGCAGGGTCGATCAGAGCCGTCCGGGCGGCCAGAACAGGGTGGGCGCGGCGGCTCATCGGCCGGCCCGATCGAGCGCGGCGCGCAGCGCCATGACATCGGGGTGTCGGTAGGCGGTCGCGTCGATGCGCGCGACGAGCTCGCGCGCCTCGGCCGCGTCGCCGAGCGCGAGGCGGGCGCGCGCGTGCAGCGTCAGCAGGCGGCCGTCGCGCGTGCCGGCGAGCGGGCGCAGCTCGGCATCGGCACGCTGCTGGGCGGCCTGCGCGCGCGCGGGGTCCGCGGTCGCGAGGCGATCGGCGAGCGCGAGCGCGACCGCCGCGACGGCGGCGGCGCGTTCGCGCGCCCGCGAGGCGTCGGCGACCGGCTGCGGCGGCGTCGCGGCGAGGAAGCGCTCGAGCTCGTCCACCGCCGCGCTGCCCAGCCGCGCGGCGAGCGCGAGGCGCTGGCCGTCGAGAACGACACGCCAGCTTTCGCGCGCGCTCGGGTCGGCGGCCAGGCGGCGGATCGCCGGCGTCGCGCGCCGCAGCCAGGCCGCCGCCGCGGCGGCATCGCCGCCGGCGCGCTCGAGCCGCGCCTGGGCCAGCCACAGGTCGCAGGCGTTGGCGAGCCAGAACAGGTTGCTCGGGTCGGCGGCGATCAGCGCATCGGCCAGCGGCAGTGCGGCCGCGAGCGTCGCGCGCGCCGCGTCGACGCGCCCGAGCGCCAGCTCGGTGTCGCCGATCTCGCCGAGCGCGTTGACGATGTAATGGTCGACCTGCCGGTTCTTCTGCGCGTCGGGCAGGCCGCGCACCAGCGCGAGCTTGGCCTGCTGCTCGGCCAGCGCGCGCTCGGGCTGGCCGAGCTCCTCGTAGGCACGCGCGCGCCAGCCGTGCGTCTGCGACAGGTCGGTGGCGAGGCCGGGGCGGGCGTCGCGCAGCGAGCGGTGCACGGCGACGGCGGCGTCGAGCGAACGCAGCGCGTCCTGCGCGCGCCCGAGCCCGAGCCGCACGGTGCCGAGGTTGCTGTGCGCGAAGGCGAGCTCGGCGCGCCAGTCGGGGTTGGCGGCGTCGAGCGTGACCAGCCGCTCGGCCAGCGCGAGGTAGTCCTCGAAGCGCGCCTCGGCGGCCCGCCCCTCGCCGCGCAGCCAGGCGACGTAGCCGACCCAGTAGGTGCTCTGCGCATGCTCGAACACGCGCCGGCCGTCGGCCGGGCGGCCGGCGAGCAGCCGTGCGGTGGTGGCGGCGGCCTGCTCGAAGGCCTGCTGCGCCTCGGCAAGGTTGCCGCGCAGCTCGCGGATCTCGCCGACCAGGTGCTGCGCGCGCGCGCGGTGGCCGAGCGCGGTCGCGTCGAGCTGGCCGGCGTCCTGCGCGGCGTAGTAGGCCAGCGCCTTGACGCCGACCGCGTCGAGCGCGTCGAGCCGGCCGACCGGCTCGAGCCGCCCGCGCAGGTCGGTCAGCATGAACTCGATCAGGTCCTGCGCCTGCGCGCGCTGCTGCCGGGCCTCGTCGCGCGCGCGCAGCGCCAGCACCGTCAGCACCGTCAGCACCGCCATGCCGGCCAGCGAGCCGGCGGTCACCGCCGCCAGCCAGCGCGCGCGCCTTGCCGCATCCCGGCGCACCAGTTCGTCGAAGCCGACGCCGACCATGCCGGCCAGCAGCTTCAGCGGCGCGCGCTTGGGCCCGTCGCCCTGCGCACGCAGGTCCGCGGCGATCGGCTCGAGCGCCGCGCCGCAGGGCTCGCCGCGTTCGTCGAGCGCGTGGCGCAGCGCGTTCGGGAAGCACTCCCCGGGCTCGCCGGCGGCGATCAGCGCCAGCACGCGGCGCTCGCCGTGCAGGCGCTTGAACTCGACGATCTCGCGCTCGACCCACGGCGAGCGCGCGGCGTCCGGGCTGCACACGACGATCAGCCAGCGGCTGGCCGCCAGCGCCTGCTGCACGTGGGCCTTCAGGTCGGCGCCGGCGTGCAGCTCGTCGCGGTCGCGGAACAGCGGCCGCACGCGCGCCGGCACCGGGCCTTCGGGGCCCTCGCGGCCGACCAGCTTGCGCGGCAGGCGGTAGGTCTCGAGCCGGCGCTGCAGGCGCTTGGCGACCGCCTCGTCGCGGTGGCTGTAGCTGATGAAGGCCCAGTAGCGCGGGGCCGCGGCGTCGCCGCTCATCGCGGCGCGCCGCCGGCCAGCGCGGCCTGCAGGGCCTCGCGGTCGCAGGGCCGGCTGTCGGCGGGGCCGCTGGCGGCCAGCAGGGTCGCCGGCGCGTCGCTGGAGCTCGAGAGGTGCACGACCGGCACGCCGCGCCGGCAGGCTTCGGCCACCACCTCGGCGGTGCCGCCCGGTCCCTGCGCCGGCGCGCCGTCCCAGACGGCGCACAGCAGGTCGGCGCCGTCGAGCAGCGCCGGCACCAGCGCGCCGTAGGCCGCGACCGGCGTCGCACGCCGGCCCGGCAGCTCGGTGCAGCGCGCGGCGCGGCCGAGCAGCTGCTCGAACTCGCGCAGCGACGCGGCGCCGCCGAAGTCGGCCAGGTAGTCGGCGCGCGCGAACGGCAGCAGCGCGTGCAGCGCGCAGCCGCGCGCGAGCGCGAGCCGGGCCAGCTGGCGGTCGGCCCCTTCGGCGAGTGCCGAGCGCACCGCGATCGTCGCAGCGAGTGCCGCCAGATCGTCGAAAAGCTGACCGGCCTGCGCCGCCAGGCGCTCGGTCTGGGCATGTCGCAACCGGTGCGGCCGGTGGCCGGTGACCGCGACCACGAGTGCGGCGGCTTGCTGGGCTGTCATCGCTCCTCCCCGCGCTCGCGCGGCGCGGCGATGATAGGTCGGCCACCGCGGTCGGCCACGCCACGCGCGGCACTCAGAACAGCGGCCCGGCGCCCGGCCGCGGCGCGAGGCCGGGGCCGCGGTCGCAGGCGAGCGGCACGCCGTCGCCGAGCAGGTGGTGCGTGAAGAAGCGCAGCACGACGGCGCAGTAGGTGCCGGGGTCGTCGCGCAGCGAGCCGGCATGCGAGCGGCTGGCGGTGACCCACAGCCGCGACTGCGTCGCCTGCGCCAGCGCCAGCCCGTGGGCGACCGGCACGACCGGATCGTTGTCGCCGTGGATCACCAGCACCGGGCGGCCGCGCAGCCGGCCGACATCGGCGCCCGGCGCGCCGCCGAACGCGGCGAGCAGCCGCCCCCAGGAGCCGCGCCGCGGCGCACGGCGCGGCCGCGCCGCGAGGCTGATGACGCCGGGCTCGACGCGGGCGCTGTCGGCGATGACGGCGCCGATCGCCGCGTCCTGCGTGGCCGCGTTCAGCGCCGCGGCGGCGCCGGCCGACGCGCCGAGCACGCCGATGCGGCCCGCCGCGCAGCCGCGCTCGAGCAGGTAGTCGACGGCGCCCAGCAGTGCCGCCGCGTCCAGCGGCGGGCCGTCACGGCCGGGCCGTTCGAGCACCAGCACCGAGAAGCCGAGCCGGCGCAGTTCGTCGATCAGCCGCGGCGTGCGCTGGGCGACGCCGCGACCCGGCGGCACCAGGACCACCGCCGCCTCGCCATCGCCGGCCGCCAGGAAGCGCGCCGGCACGCAGCCGCGGGCAGCGCGCAGCGGCACATGGATGCGGTCGAGCGCCTCGTCGCCGGGTGCGCGCCGCAGCCGGCGCTGGCCGTGCACCAGGCAGGCGGTGAGGCGGCGCAACCAGGCCATCGGCGACGGCGACGGCGGGGCCGACGAGTAGGCGTGCAGGGTCAGGCTCATGGCGGGTCGGCGGGCAGCGTTGCAGCGGTGGGGCGGCGCTCGTCGGCCGCGATGCAGGCACTGTCCGCCGCGCGCGGCCATGGCGTCCTGAAGCTGTCCTGAAGCTTCCTGAAGTCAATCCTGCGGGCGCGCGGTGTTAGGCTCTCGGCGGCTGCCCCGACCCATGCCGCCGAACGCCACCACCGCTCCCGCCACCCCGACGCGCGCCGGGCCCGGCCTGCTGGCGACCGCGGCTGCGGTCGCCCTGCTGTGTGCGCTGACCGGCTGGGCGGCCCTGCTCTTCGCGATCCCGCCCGGCCATGCCTCGCCGCTCAACCCGGCCACCGGCGTGGCGCTGGCCGCGCTGCTGGCCTTCGGCCCGCGCTGCGCCTGGGCGGTGGGGGCCGGTTCGTTCGCGGTCCACCTGCTGCTTGGATGGCAGCGCGGCGAGAGCGCCGGGGTCCTCGGGCTGCTGCCCTTGGTGATCGCGCTCGGCGCGACGGCGCAGGCCCTGCTCGGCGCCGCCCTCGTGCGGCGCTGCGTCGAGGCGCCGCTGACGCTGGACAGCCCCGGGGCGATCGCACGCTTCTACGGCTGCGGCGGCCTGCTGGCCTGCACCGTGGGGGCGACGGTCGGTGTCGGCGCGCTCGCGGTCGCCGGGCTCGTGCCCGCAGGGCAGCTGGCGCTGACCTGGCTGATCTGGTGGAGCGGCGACACGCTGGGCGTCGTCGTCATGGCGCCGGCGGCGCTGGCTTTCGTCGGCCAGCCGGCGCAGGCCTGGCGGCCGCGCCGCAGCGCCGTGGCGCTGCCGCTGCTGGTCGCGCTGGGCCTGCTGGCCGCGGCGATCTGGCAGGAGGGCCGCTGGCAGCGCGCCCGCGACAACGCGCGCTTCGAGCGCGACGCCTTGGCGGTGATCCGCGGCGTCGAGCTGCGCCTGAGCAGCCACCTCGATGCGCTGGACGCACTGCACGGCCTGTACATCGCGTCGGACAACGTCGACGCCGACGAATTCCGCCGCGCCACCGCGGTATGGCTGAGCAAGCTGCCGAGCGTGCAGGCGCTCGGCTGGCACGAGCGCGTGGCGCGCGACGCGCTGCCGGCCTTCGAGGCGGCGGCACGCGCCGAGGGCCACGTCGATTACCGCGTCTACGACCGCGAGCCGATGCCGGCGTCCGAGCCGGCGGTCTACGCCCTGCGCCGCATCGAGCCGCGCCGCGGCAACGACATCGCGCTGGGCGTCAACCCGCGCTCGATCCCGGCGGCGCGCACCGCGATCGACCTCGCCGAGCGCAGCGACGCGGCGGTGGCGTCGGCGGCGTTCCGCCTGACGCAGACGTCTGATCAGCAGGCCGGCGTCGTGGTCTACCGTGCGGTGCATGGCCCGCAGGGCCCGGCCGGCGGGCCGCCGCTGGGCATGGTGTTCGTGACGATGCGCATGGAGGACGCGCTGGCAAGGCTGATCGACCGGGCGCCGGAGTACCTGCAGATCTGCCTGATCGACACCGACGCGCTGCCGGCGCAGCGCCGCCTCGCCGGCCCCGCCGCCTGCGCCGACGCGCCTGGCGGCGCAGGGCTGCAGCGCAGCGCCCTGCCCTTCGCCGGGCGCCACTGGGAACTGCGCGTGCTGGCCGACGGCGGCATCGGCGCACGCTCCGGCAGCGACCGCGGCGCGGCCTGGCTGTTCTCGCTGACCGCGCTGGCGGCGGCCGGCATGATGGGCGCGCTGCTGCTGATCGTGACCGGCCGCGCGCGCCGCACCGAGGCGGCCGTCACCGACCGCACCGAGGAGCTGCGCGAACAGATCGCCGAGCGCCGGCTGGCCGAGCAGGCGCTGCGGCAGAGCGAGCGGCGCTTCCGCGACATCTTCCAGGCGGTGCCGATCGGCGTCGCCTACACCGACCTGAACGGTCGCATCGAGCAGCCGAACGCAGCCTACTGCCGGATGACCGGCTACAGCGAGCCGGAGCTGCTCGGCATGGCGGTCAGCACGCTGACCCATCCCGAGGACCGCGCCGCCGACCGGGCCGCGCTCGACGGCCTGCTGGCCGGCCGCCTGCCGCTGGCCCGCCTGCGCAAGCGCTGCCTCACCAAGGACGGCGCGGTGCTGCAGGTGCTGTCCACCGTCAGCCTGCTGCGCGACGACAGCGGCGCGCCGCACCGCATCGTCGGGCTGATCGAGGACATCAGCGAACAGCTGAAGCTCGAGGCCGCCGAGAGCGCGCGCGAGCGGGCCGAGGCCTCGAGCCGCGCGAAGAGCGACTTCCTGTCGCGCATGAGCCACGAGCTGCGCACGCCGCTGAACGGGATGCTGGGCTTCGCGCAACTGCTCGAGCTCGACCGCGAGGCACTGCTGTCGGAGCGCCACCAGCGCTGGGTGGCGCAGATCCAGCAGGCCGGCTGGCACCTGCTGGACATGATCAACGACGTGCTGGACCTGTCGCGCATCGAGTCCGGCACGCTGCAGCTGCAGCCCGAGCCGCTGGCGCTGGAGCCGCTGATCGTCGCGTCGATGGCGCTGGTGGCGCCGCAGGCCGCGGCGCGCAACATCGACCTGCGGCGCGAGCTCGAGACGCATGCGCCGCTGCAGGTGATGGCCGACGCGACCCGGGTCAAGCAGATCCTCACGAACCTGCTGAGCAATGCCATCAAGTACAACCGCGACGGCGGCAAGGTGCTGATCGCGACGCATGTCCCGGCGCCCGACGGCGGCGGCGCCGAAGCGATGGTCGAGCTGACCGTCACCGACACCGGCGTGGGCATGACGCCGGCGCAGCTCGCGCAGCTCTTCCAGCCCTTCAACCGCCTCGGCCGCGAGCGCGGCGAGACCGAGGGCACCGGCATCGGCCTGGTGATCGCGCGGCTGCTGGCCGAGCGGCACGGCGGTTCGCTCGACGCCACCAGCACGCCCGGCAACGGCTCGACCTTCCGGCTGCGCCTGCCGCTGACGGCCGACTTCGCCGCGCACAGCGAGTCCGGCGCGCTCGACGAGGACGGCGGCATCGGCTACCACAGCCGCCACGTGCTCTACATCGAGGACAACGACATCAACATCGAGGTCATGCGCGGCATCCTGACGCGGCGGCCCCAGGTGCTGCTGTCGGTGGCCGCCAGCGGGCTCGACGGGCTCGCGGCGGTGCGCACCACGCCGCCCGACCTCGTGCTGCTCGACATGAACCTGCCCGACATCAGCGGCATGGCCCTGCTGCAGCACCTGAAGGCCGACGAGCGCACCGCCGAGATCCCGGTGGTGGTCGTGTCGGCCGACGCGATGCCGGCGCAGATCCAGGCCGCGCTGGCCGCCGGCGCGGCGCGCTACCTGACCAAGCCGGTGTCGGTGGAGGACACGCTGGCGGTGATCGACGAGCTGCTCGGGCAGGCGGTGACGCGGTTCGGATGAGCGGCGCGAACTCCGCCCCCATGACGACGCCTCGCCCGCACTTCCGCGACGCCGGCTGCGGCCCTGCCGTGGTCTGCCTGCACGCGAACGCCAGTACGTCCGCGCAGTGGCGGCTGCTGACGGAACAGCTGTCCCCGGGCTGCCGGGTGCTGGCGCCCGATGCCTACGGGTCCGGCAAGAGCCCGGACTGGCCCTCGCGCGACGAGATCACCCTGGGCGACGAAGTCGCCTTCATCGAGCCGGTGCTGCGCCTCGCGGGTTCGCCGCTGGCGCTCGTCGGCCATTCCTACGGTGCGGCGGTGGCGCTGATGGCCGCGCTGGCGAATCCCGCCCGCGTGCGGGCGCTGGTCCTGTACGAGCCGACGCTGTTCTCGCTGGTCGATGCACGCGGCGCCCCGCCCAATGGCGCGGATGGCATTCGGCAGGCGGTGCGCGCCGCGGCGGCCGCCCTCGATCGGGACGATCGACACGCCGCCGCGCAGCACTTCATCGACTTCTGGATGGGGCCGGGCAGTTGGCAGGCGACGCCGATCGCCCGCAGGCAGCCGATTGCCGACGCCGTGGCGAACGTCCGCCGCTGGGCCCACGCGCTGTTCACCGAACCGACGCCGTTGCCGGCGTTCGCATCGCTGGACATGCCAATCCTGTACCTGCTGGGACAGGACTCGCCCGCGCCCGCTCACGCGGTGGCCGAGATCCTGCTGCCTGCCCTGCCGCGCGCGCGCCTCGTGGCGCTCGCCGGCGTCGGGCACATGGCGCCGATCACGCACCCCGAGGTCGTGAACGCCGAGATCGCGCGCTTCCTCGCCGAGACCGCGCCGCGCGCGCCTCAGGCCGCCGGCAACGTCACCCTCACCCTCAACCCCCGGCCCTCCTCCCCGTCGGCCAGCGCCACCTCGCCGCCATGCGCGAGCGCGATGTCGCGCACGATCGCCAGCCCCAGCCCGCTGCCCGAGCCGCCCGAGCCGGGCAGTCGGTAGAAGCGCTCGAACACCTGCCCGCGCAGCTCGGGCGCAATGCCGGGGCCGTTGTCTTCCACCTCGAGCAGCACGCGGCCGTCGTCGAGGCGGCCGGTGCGCACGGTGATGCGCGCCGCGCGGCCGCCCTCGTGGGCGTACTCGAGCGCGTTGTGGATCAGGTTGCCGAGCAGCTCGCCAAGCAGGTGGCGGCGGCCGCGCACCGGCGCGGCGTCGAGCTGGAAGCCGAGGTCGGCGCCGCGTTCGAGCGCGCGCGGCACCCAGTCCTGCGCGGCGTCGTGGGCCACCGCCTTCAGGTCCACCCGCTCGGTGCCGCCGGGCTCGCGGCTGCTCGCCTCGGTGCGCGCCAGCGCCAGCAGCTGGTCGGCCAGCCGCGCGACGCGCTGGGCCGAGCGGTGCACGCGCAGCAGCGTTGCGTGCACGGCCGGCGGGTGCGGTTCGAGCAACGCCAGCTCGGCCTCGGTGCGCAGCGCCGTCAGCGGCGTGCGCAGCTGGTGCGCGGCGTCGGCGATGAAGTGGCGCTGGCGCGCGGCATCGCCGGCGACGCGCCGCAGCAGCTGGTCCACCGCGTCGAGCAGCGGCTGCAGCTCGCTGGGCACCTTGCCGCGCCGCAGCGGCCGCAGGTCGTCGAGCGAGCGCTCGGCGAGCTGCGCGTTCAGCGACGCGACCGGCCGCATCGTGCGCGTCACGACGACCCAGATCGCCAGCGCCAGCAGCGCGGCGCCGCCGGCCGACAGCGAGGCGGTGAGCAGCACGGTGTCGTCGCGGGTGCTCTCGCGCTTGAGCAGCGTCTCGGCCACGCGCACCTGGCAGATCGCGCGGCCGCACTCGACCGCATGAACCGCCATGCGCACCGGCTGGCCCTGGTGCACCGCGTCGAGCAGGCGGCGCTCGCCGCGCTGCAACTGCATCGGCGGGTCGGCAAGCGGTGCGTCGCCGGCCAGCACCTGCCCGCGCGGGCCGATCACGACGTAGTAGATGTTGTCGCCCGTGCCGGTGGTGCGCAGCAGCTCCTCGGTCTGGGTGTTGAGCTCGAAGCGCAGCTCGCCGTCGGCGCCGGCATCGACCAGGTTGCCGAGCGCCACTGCCCAGTCGCCGAGCGCGACGTCGTAGGCCGAGTCGTTCAGCGCCACCTGGCCGAGCAGGCCGAAGTAGGCGCGCACCGGCACGATCACCAGCATCACCAGCACCACCCAGACCATCAGGGTGGCCTTGAGGCTGCGCAGCATCAGCCCGCCGGCGCGGCGTTGGCCGCTTCCTCCACCAGGTAGCCGAAGCCGCGCACGGCGCGGATCCTCAGGCCGGCCGGCTCGATCTTGGGCCGCAGGCGCGAGACGTAGACCTCGACGGCGTTCTCCGACAGCGCGTCGTCCCAGCCGCTGATCGCCTGCAGGATCTGCTCCTTGCCGACGACGTGGCCGACGCGGCCGAGCAGGTACTCGAGCACCGACCACTCGCGCGCCGACAGCTCGAGCGCCTGATCGCCGATCCAGGCGCGGCGCGCCTCCAGGTCCATGCGCAGGCTGCCCATCGCGAGCACGCTGCCCTGGCGCGCCTGGTGGCGGCGCGTCAGCACGCGCACGCGCGCGATCAGCTCGGCCAGCGCGAAGGGCTTGACGAGGTAGTCGTCGGCGCCCATCTCGAGGCCGCGCACGCGGTCCTCGATCGCGTCGCGCGCGGTCAGCATCAGCACCGGCAGCGTCGAACCCTGGGCGCGGATGCGCTGCAGCGTCTCGAAGCCGTCGATGCCGGCCAGGCCGATGTCGAGGATCACCAGGTCGTAGGGGTCGGCCTTGACCGAGGCCGGCACCGGTTCGCCGCGCGGCGTGTGGTCGACCACCCAGCCCTGCGAGCGCAGCGCGCGGGCCGTCGACTCGGCGAGCGCGGGGTCGTCTTCGGCAAGCAGGATGTGCATGCCCGGCACTGTAAGCGTCCCCCGGCGGCAGCCGCGCTGCGGCAGCGGCGGCCTCAGCCCCGCGTCAGGAGAAGGCCGCGATGCCGGTGATCGCGCGGCCGAGGATCAGCGCGTGCACGTCGTGCGTGCCCTCGTAGGTGTTGACGACCTCGAGGTTGACCAGGTGGCGGGCCACGCCGAACTCGTCGGAGATGCCGTTGCCGCCCATCATGTCGCGCGCCGTGCGGGCGATGTCGAGCGCCTTGCCGCAGGAGTTGCGCTTCATGATCGAGGTGATCTCGACCGCCGCCGTGCCCTCGTCCTTCATGCGACCCAGCCGCAGGCAGCCCTGCAGGCCGAGGGTGATCTCGGTCTGCATGTCGGCGAGCTTCTTCTGGATCAGCTGGTTGGCCGCCAGCGGGCGGCCGAACTGCTTGCGGTCGAGCACGTACTGGCGGGCGCGGTGCCAGCAGTCCTCGGCGGCGCCGAGCGCACCCCAGGCGATGCCGTAGCGGGCGCTGTTCAGGCAGGTGAACGGACCCTTGAGGCCGCGCACCTCGGGGAAGGCGTTCTCCTCGGGGCAGAACACCTTGTCCATCACGATCTCGCCGGTGACCGAGGCGCGCAGGCCGACCTTGCCGTGGATGGCCGGCGCGCTCAAGCCCTTCCAGCCCTTCTCGAGCACGAAGCCGCGGATCTGGCCCTCGTCGTCCTTGGCCCAGACCACGAACACATCGGCCAGCGGGCTGTTGGTGATCCACATCTTGGCGCCGCTCAGCTCGTAGCCGCCGGGCACGGCGCGCGCGCGCGTGACCATGCTGCCGGGGTCGGAGCCGTGGTCGGGCTCGGTCAGGCCGAAGCAGCCGATCCATTCGCCGCGCGCGAGCTTCGGCAGGTACTTCTGCTTCTGCGCCTCGGTCCCGAAGGTCTCGATCGGCACCATCACCAGCGAACTCTGCACGCTCATCATCGACCGGTAGCCCGAGTCGACGCGCTCGACCTCGCGCGCGACGAGGCCGTAACAGACGTAATTCAATCCGGCGCCACCATAGGCCTCGGCGATGGTCGCGCCGAGCAGGCCGAGTTCGCCCATCTCGCGGAAGATCGCCGGGTCGGTGCGCTCGTGGCGGAAGGCCTCCAGCACCCGCGGCGCAAGCCGGTCCTGGCAGTAGGCGTGCGCGGCCTCGCGCACCTGGCGCTCGTCGCTGGTCAGCTGGGCGTCGAGCAGCAGTGGATCGGCCCAATGGAAGGCAACAGCCATATACGTCTCCGGTGGCCTGCTAAGTTTAAAAGGCCCTCTGCCGCCGCGACATGCGGCCCTCCCGACGAAAGGCTCTCGATGAACGCCCTGCGCCCCCTGCCGATCCCCGTCCTGTTGCTCAGCCTGACGCTGGCCGCCTGCGGACAGTCGTCGACCCCCACGCCGCCGCCCGCTGCGCCAGCGGCCGCGCCGGGCTACGACACCGGCAGCCCACCGCCGGCCGCCGAACCTGCCCCTGCGCCCGCGCCCGCGCCCACGACGGCACCCACCGCCGGCGCCGCGCTGTACCAGGTCGTCGACGGAAACAAGGTCGACCCCGGAACGCTGAAGGGCTTCCGTACCTGGCGCGCCGCCGCCTGCGACCGCTGCCACGGCGCCAACCAGGAGGGCATGGTCGGCCCGTCGCTGATCGCCAGCCTGAAGGTGCTGAGCGAGGCCGAGTTCAGCAAGACGGTCCTCGAAGGACGGCTCGAAAAGGGCATGCCCAGCTTCGGCGGCAACCCCGACGTGGCCAACAACATCCACCAGCTCTATGCCTACCTCAAGGGACGCTCCGACGGCGCGATCACACAGGCGAAGGTCGAGGCGATGCCTTGACGCCTTGAAGGGGTCAAGACGAGTGCGAGTGTTCACACACTTCAAGCCGGAAATGGCAGTTGCGCCTTTAGCACTCGGATTGCATGAGTGCTAATATGAGCGGAACGAAAGGAGCTTCTGGATGTCCATGGCCTCCATGACCGCTGCACTGCCGATGATCCCCGCCGCCGGCGCCACCCAGGCGCTGGCCGTGCGCGACCCCTGGGCGCTGGTGCCCTCGCTGGGCAACCTCGACGCCTACATCTCGGCCGTGAACCGGCTGCCGATGCTGACGCTCGAGGAAGAGCAGTCGCTCGGTCGGCGCCTGCGCGAGGCCAACGACCTCGAGGCCGCCGGCCGGCTGGTGCTGTCGCACCTGCGGCTGGTGGTGTCGGTGTCGCGCCAGTACCTGGGCTACGGTCTGCCGCAGGGCGACCTGATCCAGGAGGGCAATGTCGGCCTGATGAAGGCCGTCAAGCGCTTCGACCCCGAGCAGGGCGTGCGCCTCGTCAGCTACGCGCTGCACTGGATCAAGGCCGAGATCCATGAGTACGTTCTGAAGAACTGGCGCATGGTCAAGCTCGCAACGACCAAGGCGCAGCGCAAGCTGTTCTTCAACCTGCGCTCGAAGAAGCAGGGCCTGAAGGCCGATGCCGCCGATCGTGACCTGCACCGCACGACGCTCACCGACGCCGAGATCGACATCGTCGCGCGCGACCTGAACGTCAAGCGCGAGGAAGTCATCGAGATGGAAACGCGGCTGGCCGGCGGCGACGTCGCGCTCGAGCCGCAGACCAACGACGACGGCGAGGAAAGCTACGCGCCGATCGCCTACCTGGCCGACGAGCGCAGCGAGCCGACCCGCGTGCTCGAGGCGATGCACCGCGACGCGCTGGCGAGCGACGGCATCCTGCGGGCGCTGGACGCGCTGGACGCGCGCAGCCGGCGCATCGTCGAGCAGCGCTGGCTGAAGGTCGAGGACGACGGCTCGGGCGGCATGACGCTGCACGAGCTGGCCGCCGAGTACGGCGTCAGCGCCGAGCGCATCCGCCAGATCGAGGTGGCGGCAATGAAGAAGATGCGCAAGACGCTGACGGTCTGAGCCGGCGGCGCGGTGCCATGAAAGAAGGGGCCCGCGGGCCCCTTCGTCATTTCAGTCGTTTCAGCCCAGCAGCTGCTTCAGGTCGGCCACCCACGCCGTGAGCGGGGTGCCGTAGCGCACGAACAGGCGCACGCGGCCCTCGGTGTCGAACACATAGGCGCCGGCGGTGTGGTCGATCGAGTAGCTGCCCGGCTCCTTGCCCGGCACCTTCTGGAAGAAGACCTTGTAGGACTTGGCCGCGGCCTGGGTCTGCTCGGGCGTGCCGCGCAGCGCGACGACGCCCGGGTCGAAGGTCGCGACGTAGTTCTTCAGCAGCTCGGGCGTGTCGCGCTCGGGGTCGAGCGAGACGAACACGGTCTGGATGCGCTCGCCGGCCGCGCCGAGTTCCTTCTTGACGGCGGCGATCTCGGCCAGCGTCGTCGGGCACACGTCGGGGCACTGCGTGAAGCCGAAGAACACCACCACCGCCTTGCCGCGGAACTCGGCCAGCGAGCGCGCGCGGCCGTCGAGGTCGGGCAGCGGCAGCTCCTTGGCGTAGTCGGCGCCGGTGATGTCGATGGCCTGGAAGGCAGCCGGCGCCGGGGCGCGGTCGCAGGCGGCGAGCAGCGCGGTCGCGCCGAGGGCGAGCAGAAGGCGTCGCAGCATGTCAGCCCCGCAGCAACGGGTCCAGGTAATGGTCCACCAGCAGCGCCGCGAACAGCAGCATCAGGTGCCAGATCGAGAAGCGGAAGGTCTTGCGCGCCAACGCCTCGCTGTAGCGCCGCCACAGCGCGAAGGCATAGCCGCAGAAGCCCAGGCCGAGCAGCAGGGCCGCGGCCAGGTAGATCGGCCCGCTCATGCCGTGCACGAAGGGCAGCAGCGTCGCGGCCAGCAGCACGAAGGTGTAGAGCAGGATCTGCAGCCGCGTGAAGTCGTTGCCGTGGGTCACCGGCAGCATCGGCAGCCCGGCGCGCGCGTAATCCTCGGCGCGATAGAGCGCCAGCGCCCAGAAGTGCGGTGGCGTCCACAGGAAGATGATCAGGCACAGCATCCACGGCTCGGCGCCGAGTTCGCCGCGCATCGCCGCCCAGCCCAGTACCGGCGGCATCGCGCCGGAAGCGCCGCCGATCACGATGTTCTGCGGCGTCGCCGGCTTCAGCAGCACCGTGTAGACGATCGCGTAGCCGACGAAGGTGCCGAAGGTCAGCCACATCGTCAGCGGGTTGACCCAGACCCAAAGCACCGCCATGCCGGCCGCGCACAGCACGCTGGCGAAGCTCAGCGTCTGGGTGTTGGACAGCTCGCCGCGCGCCGTCGGGCGCCAGGCGGTGCGCTTCATCTTGGCGTCAATCTGCTGCTCGACCAGGCAGTTGAAGGCCGCCGCTGCGCTGGCCACGAGCCAGATGCCCACAGTGGCCGCCAGCGCCGTGCCCCAGGCCGCGGCCGACGGCCAGCCGGGCACCGCGAGCAGCATGCCGATCGCGGCGCAGAACACGATCAGCTGCACGACGCGCGGCTTGGTCAGCGCGGCGAACTGGCGCCAGCGCGATGGCAGGCGGCTCGGCGCGGTCATGGCGGGCACGACGGTCTCGGACATGGGGGCGTGATTGTACGAAGGGGGTTCAGCGCGCGCGGCCGGCGGTGACGATCAGCGCCCGCGTCAGCAGCAGCGCCAGCGCGGCCGCGCCGCCGGTGTGGCCGACGGCCGCCAGCAGCGGCCAGTCGAGCACGACGTTGCTCAGCCCGGTCGCAAGCTGCCACAGCGCCACCGCGGCGAAGCCGAGGCCGAGACGGCGCAGCGCCGGCGCGCGCATGAGCCGCCAGGCCAGCGCCGCCAGCACCGCCAGCAGCACGACGGCGCCGAGCCGGTGCGCCATGTGGATCGCGACCAGCGCCTCGAAGGGCAGCCCGCCGCCGTCGGGCCCGAGGCCGAGCGGGCGCAGCACGTGGAAGCCCTGTCCGAAGTCCATGTCGGGCCACCAGCGGCCCTGGCAGGTCGGGAAGTCGGGGCCGCAGGCCAGCACGGCGTAGTTGGTGCTGACCCAGCCGCCGAGCGCGGTCTGCGCCAGCGCCAGCGCCGCCACCGCCCACAGCGCGGCGCGCAGGCCGGCACCCGCCGCGACGCGCGGCCGCTCGGCCCAGGCCATCGCGCCGAGCAGCACCAGCAGGCCGAGGCCGCCGAGCAGGTGGGCGGTGACGATCGCCGGGTAGAGCTTCAGCGTCACCGTCAGCGCGCCGAAGGCGCCCTGCATGCAGACCCAGACCAGCGTGACCGTCGCCCACCAGGGCGACACCGCCGGCGAGCGCCCGGCTGCGCGCAGCCGACGCCAATCGAGCCAGGCGGCGAGCGTCATCACGACGATCAGCACGCCGACGCCGGTGGCGAGGTAGCGGTGGATCATCTCGATCCAGGCCTTCGAGAAGGTCACCGGCCCGGTCGGCAGCGCCGCCTCGGCGGCGGCGATCTCGTGGCGTGCGCCGAGCGGGCTGGCGTTGCCGTAGCAGCCGGGCCAGTCAGGGCAGCCGAGGCCGGAGTCGGTGAGCCGCGTGAAGGCGCCGAACAGCACCAGGTCGAAGGTCAGGAACAGCGTCAGCAGCGTCAGCGCGTGCAGGCGCTTGGCCGGGTCGGCGCCGCGGTGGCGCAGCCACACCCAGGCCAGCGGCCCGATGGCGAGCACGAGGCCGAGCCCCGCGAGGCGCAGCAGCGGGTTCAGGTCGACGAGGGCCTGGGTGTCCATCCGGGGTGCGAACTCAGCGGCCGGGCTGGTCCCAGGACGTCGAGGCGCGCAGCAGGCGCTCGAGATCGCGCTTGATGCCGCTCGCGTCGCTGGGCGCCGGGAAGCGCATCATCCAGTGGCCCATCGGATCGACGACGTAGAAATGGGCGCCGAGCGTCTGGCCGGCGGCCGGCGCCAGCCAGGCCGTGAGTGCCTCGCGCGGTACGCGCAGCACCGTTGCGCCCTCGAGCGCCGGCTTCAGGGCCTCGCGCACCGGGAGGGTGTCGTCGACCAGCCAGACGCGGTCGAGCCGGTCCTTGTTCTTGCCGAGCGCCTCGCGCAACTGGCGCTGCAGGTAGAGCTGGCGCTCGCAGGTCGCGTCGCAATCGCCGCCGCCGACGACGACCAGCAGCCACTGGCCGCGCAGGGCTGCCGGGTCGACCGTGCGGCCCTGCAGATCGGCGAGCGGCAGCGCGCCGGGGCCGGGCAGCGGCCGCTGCGGATCGATCAACTCACCATGCGCGGTGCGGCCCTGCGGCCGGATCACGTAGTAGGTGAAGTAGGACGCGATCACCGGCGCGGCGCAGACCAGCAGCACCAGCAGCATCTTCAGCCGCCCGCGCGCCACCGCCGCCGGCTCGATCGACGGCGTCGGCAGGCTGTGGACCGCGAAACTCAGCGGCTCGGCGTCAGCCGCGCGCGGCGGCTCGCCGTTCGCGCCACGGGCCGAGGAGTTGGAACCAGACATAGAGCCCCGTCAGCAAGGCGGCCAGCGCGAACCATTGGAACGCGTAGCCATGGTGTTTGTGGAGGTCGACCGCCGGCGCGGGCCAGCGGCGGGCGAGCCCGTCGTCGGGCGCGCCGGCGGCCTGCTGCTGCAGCGACCACGGCCGCAGCGCGACGCCGATCTCCTGCGCGTACGCAGCCAGGTCGAGATTCTGCCGGAGCGGGCCGCTGCCGCCGCTGCCGAAGTCGTAAAGCCGGGCTGGCGGCGGCATCACGCGGCCGACGACTCGCACCGTCGCGTCGGTCGGCGTCGGCACCGCCGGCACGCGGGTGCGGTCCAGCAGGTCGCGTGGCACCCAGCCGCGCTGCACGATCACCGCGTCACCGGGCTTCAGCTCCAGCGGCGTCAGCACGAAGAAGCCCGGTCGGCCGTCCATCTGCCGGTTCTCGAGGAAGACGGTGCGCGCGGCCAGCCAGCGGCCTTCGAGCACGGCATAGCGGTGGTGGACGGCGTCGGCCGCGCCGCGCGGCAGTTCGGCCACCGCGAGCAACGGCAGCGCGCCGCGCTCGTCCAGGCTGGCCTGCAGGGCCTGCTTCTCGGCCGCGCGCGACAGCTGCCACGCGCCCAGGCGGGCGGTCAGCGCGACGCTGGCGAGCGTTGCCAGCAGCACGATCCCGCGACGCATGCGGGGTGTCATCGCACGGCCCCCGCGCTCGGCTTGCCATACAGTGCGGGCATGAAATGGATCGTGGGACTCGCCTTCGTCGGCATCCTGTTCGCGTTGGCCAGCGCCGGCCGCGCGATGCTCAATGACGGCCGCGACGGCGCGCCGAAGACCAACCGCATGCTGCACGCGCTGGCCTGGCGGATCGGGCTGTCGGTGGCGCTGTTCCTGTTCATCCTGCTCGCCTGGCGGCTCGGCTGGATCCAGCCGACCGGCCTGCCGCTGCAGCCGCGCTGATCCAAAAGCAAAGAGCGCCGGACGGCGCTCTTCGTTCCCTGCGTCGGCGGCCACGCGGGCCGCCGAGGCGCATCACATCCAGTAGACGACGATGTACAGGCCGAGCCAGACGACGTCGACGAAGTGCCAGTACCACGCCGCGCCTTCGAAGCCGAAGTGGCGCTCCGGCGTGAAGTGGCCCTTCATGATGCGGATCGTGATGAACAGCAGCATCAGCATGCCGACGAACACGTGGAAGCCGTGGAAGCCGGTCAGCATGAAGAAGGTCGAGCCGTAGACGCCGCTGCTGAGCTTGAGGTTCAGGTCGCTGTAGGCGTGGGCGTACTCGTAGCCCTGCACGCACAGGAAGGTCGCGCCCAGCAGAACCGTGAGCCACATCCACACGATGGCCTTGCCGCGGTGGTTCTCGCGCAGCGCGTGGTGGGCGATCGTCAGCGTCACGCCGGAGGTGAGCAGCAGCGCGGTGTTGATGGTCGGCAGCCAGAACGGACCCATGGTCTGGAAGGGCTCGACGATGCCGGCCGGCGAGGTGGTGGCGCCGGGCGAGACGCTCGGCCAGACGGCCTTGAAGTCGGGCCACAGCAGCGCGTTCTCGAGGTCGCCGAGGTTGGGCACCGAATGCGCCCGGGTCCACCACAGCGCGCCGAAGAAGGCCGCGAAGAACATCACCTCGCTGAAGATGAACCAGCTCATGCTCCAGCGGAACGAGACGTCGATGCGGCTGCCGTACAGGCCGCCTTCGCTCTCGCCGATCGCCTCGCGGAACCAGGCCTGCAGCACGAAGGCCAGCCACAGCAGGCCGCCGAACAGCGAGTAGGCGCCCCAGCCATGGCCGTTGACCCACTGGCCCGCGCCGAGGATGACGAAGAACAGGCCGATCGCGGCCATGATCGGATGACGCGACGGCGCCGGGACGAAGTAGTAGGGCGTCTGCCCGTGGTGGGTCGCTGCCGACATGATTTCTCCTGAGGAACCTTGATCTGTTGTCTTGCTGAAGCCTACTTCGCTACCCCGCTGGCGATCACCCAGTTGACCACCAGCACCAGAAACACGATGAACACCGCCGCCGCCGCCACCCCCGCGATCACCAGATGGACCGGGTTGAGCTTGCCGACGTCGGCGGCGTAGTCGCTCGACTTGCGCACGCCGAAGAAGGACCACGCGACCGCGCCCAGCGTCTGCGTAAACGAGCCGCGCCGCTGCACCGCCTGCTTGAGCCCGTCGCTCACGAGCGCGGCTCCTGCGTGACGACCGCCGCGTGCGGTGCCGGCGCCATCTTGCCGCCCACCTCGAAGAAGGTGTAGCTCAGCGTGATCGTGCGCACGTCCTTCGGCAGCTTCGGGTCGATGTAGAACACCACCGGCCATTGCTTGGCCTCGCCCGGCTGCAGCTGGTACTCGTTGAAGCAGAAGCACTCGAGCTTGTTGAAGTGGCTGGTGGCCTGCTTGGGTGCGTAGCTCGGCACCGCCTGCGCCGCCATCGCGCGGTTCTGCACGTTGCGGAACTCGTACATCACCGTCGCCAGCTCGCCCGGATGCACGTCGACCGAGCGCACCGCCGGCTTGAACTCCCAGGGGCCGCGCACGTTGGCGTCGAACTCGACGGTCACCGTGCGGCTGCGATCGACCTGGCTGTTGGCGGGCCGGGCGCCGGTGGCGCCGGTCGCGACGCGCTCGCTGACCGACAGCACGTTGATGCCGAGAGCCTCGCAGATGTGCTTGTACAGCGGGATCAGCGCCCAGCCGAAGCCGAACATCGCCAGCGCGACGACGCCGAGCTTGAGCATCATGCGCCGGTTGTCGCCCAGCAGGCGCAGGGCGGCCGCGGTGGAACGGTCGGTGGCCATCGCCTCAGCCGCCGAGCAGCGCCATGCGGACCACGAACCCGACCATGAAGACCACCGTCACCGTCGCCAGGATCAGGCCCAGACGGCGGTTGGCCTTGCGCTGTTCGGGGGACATGGCCATGGCAGGGCTCGAGCGATCGATCTCAGCCGACGATCTTCGTCGCCGTCGCGTTCAGCTTGGGCGGCGTCTCGAAGGTGTGGAAGGGGGCCGGCGACGGCACTTCCCACTCGAGGCCTTCCGCGCCCTCCCACGGCTTCTGCGTCGCCTTCTCGCCCTTGCCCATCATCGCGGGGATGACGATGAAGACGATGAAGTAGACCTGCATCAGACCGAAGCCGAAGGCGCCGATCGAGGCCAGCATGTTGAAGTCGGCGAACTGCATCGGGTAGTCGGCATAGCGACGCGGCATGCCGGCCAGACCCAGGAAGTGCATCGGGAAGAAGGTCACGTTGAAGAAGATCAGCGAGCCCCAGAAGTGGATCTTGCCGCGCGTCTCGGAGTACATCACGCCGGTCCACTTCGGGCTCCAGTAGTAGTAGCCGGCGAACATCGCGTACAGCGAGCCGGCCACCAGCACGTAGTGGAAGTGGGCCACCACGTAATAGGTGTCCTGCAGCTGGATGTCGACCGGGGCCACCGCCAGGATCAGTCCGGTGAAGCCGCCCATCGTGAACACGAAGATGAAGCCGACCGCGAACAGCATCGGCGTCTCGAAGGTCATCGAGCCCTTCCACATCGTCGCGATCCAGTTGAACACCTTCACGCCGGTCGGGATGGCGATCAGCATCGTCGCGTACATGAAGAACAGCTGGCCCGTCACCGGCATGCCGGTGGTGAACATGTGGTGCGCCCAGACGATGAAGGACAGGATCGCGATCGACGAGGTGGCGTACACCATCGACGTGTAGCCGAACAGCGGCTTGCGCGCGAACGCCGGGATGATGGCGCTGACGATGCCGAAGGCCGGCAGGATCATGATGTAGACCTCGGGGTGCCCGAAGAACCAGAAGATGTGCTGGTACATCACCGGGTCGCCGCCGCCCGCCGGGTTGAAGAAGTGCGTGCCGAAGTGGCGGTCGGTCAGCGTCATCGTGATCGCGCCCGCGAGCACCGGCATCACCGCGATGAGCAGGTAGGCGGTGATCAGCCAGGTCCAGCAGAACAGCGGCATCTTCATCAGCGTCATGCCGGGCGCGCGCATGTTCAGGATCGTGACGATGATGTTGATCGAGCCCATGATCGACGACGCGCCCATGATGTGCATCGCGAAGATGCCGGCGTCCATCGACGGGCCCATCTGCAGCGTCAGCGGCGCGTACAGCGTCCAGCCGGCCGCCGGCGCACCGCCGGGCATGAAGAACGAGCCGACCAGCATCAGCGCCGCCGGGATCAGCAGCCAGAAGCTGAAGTTGTTCATGCGCGCGAACGCCATGTCGGCCGCGCCGATCTGCAGCGGCACCATCCAGTTCGCGAAGCCGACGAAGGCCGGCATGATGGCGCCGAACACCATGATCAGGCCGTGCATCGTGGTGAGCTGGTTGAACAGCTCCGGGTTCACGACCTGCAGGCCGGGCTGGAACAGCTCGGCGCGGATGCCCAGCGCCAGGATGCCGCCGATCATCAGCATGGTCAGCGAGAACAGCAGGTACAGCGTCCCGATGTCCTTGTGGTTGGTCGCGAACAGCCAGCGCCTCCAGCCGTGCGGATGGTGGTCGTCGTGCGCGTGGTCGCCTGCGTGGCCGTGTTGGTCAAGTACTGCGCTCATGGCTTTCCTCTCGAAGGCAGGCGATTACTGGCGCGCGGCGACGATGTCGGCCGGCTGCACGATCTGACCGGTCGTGTTCGACCAGCTGTTCTTGGTGTAGGTGATCACGGCCGCGATGTCGGTGTCCGACAGCTGCTTCCAGGCCGGCATCGCGCCGTTGGCCGCGCCGTTCAGCAGGATCGCGATCTGCTTGGCTTTGTCGGCGTCGAGCACGACGGCCGAGGCATCGAGCGGCTTGATCGGGCCCATGCCCTTGCCGTTGGCCTGGTGGCAGGCGGCGCAGTTGGCCGCATAGACCTGCTCGCCCTTGGCGAGCAGCTCGGGCAGCGCCCAGACCTTGGACGGGTCCTCGGCCTTGGCGGCCAGGGCCTTCTGCTTGTCGGCGACCCAGGCGGCGTAGTCTTCCTGCGACAGCACCTTCACGTGAATCGGCATGTAGGCGTGTTCCTTGCCGCACAGCTCGGCGCACTGACCGTAGTAGTCGCCGGTCTTCTGGGCGCGGAACCAGGTGTCGCGCACGAAGCCGGGGATCGCGTCCTGCTTGACGCCCAGCGAGGGCACCATCCAGGCGTGGATCACGTCGTTGGCGGTGGTGATGATGCGCACCTTCTTGTCGACCGGCACCACCAGCGGGTTGTCGACCTTGAGCAGGTAGTCGTCCATCGGCGCGGGCTTGCCCGAGTCGGACGCGAGGCGGTGCGTGTTGTCGAGCGTGGACAGGAAGGCGATGCCTTCGCCCTCGCCCTTCAGGTAGTCGTAGCCCCACTTCCACTGGTAGCCGGTGGCCTTGATGGTCAGGTCGGCGTTGGTGGTGTCCTTCATCGCGACCACGACCTTGGTGGCCGGCAGGGCCATGGCGATCACGATCAGGAAGGGCACGATGGTCCAGACGATCTCGACCGTGGTGGACTCGTGGAAGTTGGCCGGCTTCGCGCCCTTGCTCTTGCGGTGCTTGAACACCGAATAGAACATGACGCCGAACACGGCGATGAAGATCACCGTGCAGATGATCAGCATGAACCAGTGCAGCCACTGCTGCTCGGCGGCGATGCTGGTCACTGCGGGATGCAGGTCGAGCTGGTTGACGGCCGGACCGCCGGGCAGGTCATTGACCGCCCAGGTCAGCGGGGTGGCCGCCAGCATGCTCAGCGCGAGGCCGGCGCGCAAGGCGCGGCGCCGCAGGGCGTCGATCGAATTCATCATGGCTCGTTTCCCAACACTTCCGTTTCAGACGCCCCCCGCGACCACCCCCGACGGCCAGCGCCGCAGGGTCGCGCGGAACTCCTCCGCCAGCGCCCGCCTCAACTCCGGGCGGACATGCCGCCCCACCGCTATCACCTGCCCACGCCCCGACAGCTCGATCAGCGACCGATCATCGTGACGGGGTTCGACCCGGACCCAATCGGTGCGGAACTCCGCGCGCTCGATGCGCCCGCCGTTCCTCAACTCGACCGTCAAGCGCCCGGGCTGCAGCGCGATGAGCTCCATGTCCGCGGCATGACGCGCATACAGCAGCAGCGCCGCACCGACCGCCAGGAGCTCCAACCAAGCGAACGGCATGACCAGGGTCATGCCGAGCACCCAAAAGTATGTCGCGATCGCCAGCGAGATCACGCACAGGGATGCATAAACCGCCAGCAACTGCTTCGGGGAAAAAGAGCAGTTGCGCTTCAGCTCCCATTCGATCAGGACGGCGCCGTGGTCCGGCACCGCGCAGCTTCCGCAGACCCGGCCGAATCGCAGCGGGGCAGGAGCCTTCTCGAAAGGGGTGGACGCTGACATACAACCACAGCCTGCACACCGAGAGCCCACCGATCGTCACGGACGATACCGATCCGATGGCGTGCTCGGGCGCGGAGTTTATCTCAGGCCGAAAGCCCCACGACACATTGCGTCACGATCGCCGTCGATCACGCGCCGTGCGCCGCAGCGCCTCGACCGATACCGTCGTCTCGCGCGCCGGCATCGCGACGCGCGGCGCCGGCTTGAAGGCATGCCCGTAGACGATCTCGAAGCTCAGCGCGGGCCGTCCGTCCGGGCCGGCGAGCGCCGCGATCTCGCGGCACAACGCGTCGCGCCAGCGCGGCGTGCGCAGCCCGGCGCGGCGGCCGGCGGCGGCGTTGCCGCCGAGCGTGCGCAGCTCGGCCAGCAGCGCATCGGCATCGGCCCAGGTCAGCGTCAGGCGCTCCATGTCCATCACCGGCTCGGCGAAGCCGGCGCGCAGCATCGCGTCGCCGAGGTCGTGCATGTCGATGTAGTCGTGCGCCGGCGCACCCCAGCCGAGCCGGCGGTAGAGCACACGCAGCTCGCGCAGCGTGTCGGGGCCGAAGCAGGAGAACATCACGAAGCCGCCGGTGGCCAGCGCGGCGTGCCAGCGCCGCATCGTCGTGAGCGGCTCGGCGTCCCAGTGCAGCATCATGTTGGCCCACACGAGGTCGGCCGCGCCCTCGTCGGGCGGCCGGCCCGGGTGGCGCGCGGGCTGCGGCCGCCAGCGCTGCGGCGACCACCAGCGCGCCGCGGCGCTGCTGCGCGCGGCCAACTCGGCATCGTCCTCGTAGCGCTCGAAGCGCGCGCCGCGGCAGCGCTCGTGCAGCATGGCGCCTTGGCCGAGCGCCGGCCACCACTCGAGCACGCGCTGCGGCTGGGCACGGATCATCGCGAGCCGTGCCGCCATGCGCGCGGCGACCTCGCCATGCAGCCACGGCGCCTCGGCGCTGCGTGCCGCTCGGCGCAGGTGGGCAGCGACGGCCGCCCACTGCGCGCCGCCGGGAGCTTGGGCTTCGTCCATCGCCGCAGCAGTATATTGAGCCGACCATGCCGCAGCGTCGCGTCGCGCCCTGGACCGGCCGCCTCGGCGCCGCGCTCGCGGCGCCCTGGCCGAACCAGTGTGCGGTGTGCCGCGCGGCGACGCGCGGCCTCGGCCAGCGGCTGTGCGAGGATTGCATCGAGCGCTTCGCGGCATCAAGGCGGCGCTGTACGCGCTGCGCGCTGGCGGTGCCGGACGGCGTGTCGGTGTGCGGGCGCTGCCTGCGCGAGCCACCCCCGTGGTCGCGCGCGGTCGCGGCCTGCGACTACGGGCATCCCTGGGACGGCGTGCTCGCCGACTTCAAGTTCCGCGCTGCGCTCGATCTCGCGCCGTCGCTCACCGCCCTGCTGGCGCGTGCGCTCGGGCCGGCCCCGCCAACCGTCGACCTGCTGCTGCCGGTACCGCTCTCCCCGGCGCGGCTGCGCGAGCGCGGCTACAACCAGGCGGCGCGGCTGGCCGTGGCGCTGGGTCGCCGGCTGCGGCTCGCGGTGCGCGACGACCTGCTGCTGCGCATCGTCGACACGCCGCACCAGCTGTCGCTGCCGCGCGAACGCCGCATCGCCAACCTGCGCGGCGCCTTTGCCGTCGAGCCGCTCGCGCTGGCGGCCGTGCGCGGGCGGCGCATCGCCATGCTCGACGACGTGATGACCACCGGCGCGACGCTCGCCGAGGCGGCCCGCACGCTGCGCGCCGCCGGCGCGGCCGAGGTCGAGGCCTGGGTCGTCGCGCGCACGCCGGACTGAGCGGGACAATCGGCGCCCGACTCGAGCGCCACGCGCCCATGTTCCACATCGTCCTCGTCGAACCCGAGATCCCGCCGAACGCCGGCAACGTGATCCGGCTGGCGGCCAACACCGGCTGCACGCTGCACCTCGTCGAGCCGCTCGGCTTCTCGATGGAGGACCGGCTGCTGCGGCGCGCCGGGCTCGACTACCACGAGCACGCCGCGGTGCGCCGCCACGCCTCGTGGGACGCGCTGGTCGACCGCGAGCAGCCAGACCCGGCGCGCACGTTCGCCTTCACGACCCAGGGCAGCCGCCCGCTCGCGCAGATGCGCTGGCAGCCGGGCGACTGGCTGGTGTTCGGCGGCGAGACGCGCGGCCTGCCCGCCGCGCTGCGCGAGCGCTTCGCCCCGGCTCAGCGCGTGCGCCTGCCGATGCGCACCGGCCAGCGCAGCCTGAACCTGTCGAACGCGGTCGCGGTGGCGGTGTTCGACGCCTGGCGCCAGCTCGGCTACGCCGGCGCCACCTGAGCGACGGCGCAGTAGCGGCCGATCAACCCGAGCAGTTCCTCTTCGCTGTAGGGCTTGCCGAGGTAGTGGTCGACGCCCAGTTCGGCCGCGTAGTCACGGTGCTTCTGCGCGATGCGCGAGGTGATCATGATCACCGGCAGCGACGCCAGCCTCGAATCGGCGCGGATGTTGCGCACGAGGTCGAAGCCGTCCATGCGCGGCATCTCGATGTCCGACAGCACGACCGCCGGGCGCTCCTCGCCGAGCTTCTCGAGCGCGTCCAGGCCGTCCTTGGCGAGCGCGACGCGGTAGCCCTCGCGCGCCAGCAGGCGCTGCGTGACGCGGCGCACCGTCAGCGAATCGTCGACCACCAGCACCAGCGGCGCGACCGGCACGGGAGCCGCCATGGATTCGATCAGCCTCGTCTCGGCCAGCGTCGCCGCCGCGCCCGCCATCAGTGCGCGCGCCGTGTCGACATAGACCGTCGCCAACGCGACCGGGTTGTAGATCAGCGCGACGGCGCCCGAGGCCAGCAGCGTCATCCCCGCCAGACCCGGCAGGCGCGACAGCTGCGGCCCGAGGTTCTTGACCACCACTTCCTGGTGGCCCAGCACCTCGTCGACGTGCAGCGCGATGCGCTGTGCGGCCGAGCGGATCACCACCACCGGCTGGGTGCGCGCGCCGAGGTCCTCGCCGCGCGAGCTCATCTGCAGCAGCGCGCCGAGCCAGAAGAACGGCAGCGTGTGCTCGCCGTAGACGTAGCCGCCGCCCGCGTAGCCGGCGTCGATCTCGGCCGGCTTGGCGCGGCGCACGATCTCCACCAGCGTCGCCGGCACGGCCACCGTCGCCTGGCCGCAGCGCAGCATCACGACCTGCGTGACCGCCGTCGTCAGCGGCAGCACGAGCTTGAAGCTGGTGCCCTGGCCGGGTGCGCTGGCGGTCTCGATGCGACCGCCGAGCGCGTTGACCTCGGAGCGCACGACGTCCATGCCGACGCCGCGGCCGGCCAGCTCGGTCACCGTCGCGGCGGTCGAGAAGCCCGGCGTGAAGATCAGGTTGGCGAGCTCGGCATCGCCGTGCGGCTGCGCGGGATCGAGCAGGCCCATCGCGACGCCCTTGTCGCGGATGCGCTGCAGGTCCAGCCCGGCGCCGTCGTCGCGGAACTCGACGCTGACCTCGTTGCCCTCCTGGCGCAACGCCACGACGATGTGGCCGCTGGCGTCCTTGCCGGCGGCGCTGCGCAACGCCGGCGCCTCGATGCCGTGGGTCACGCAGTTGCGCAGCAGGTGCTCGAAGGCACCGGTCATGCGGTCGAGCACGCCGCGGTCGACTTCGATCGAGCCGCCGACGATGTCCAGCCGCACCTGCTTGCCGGTCTCCTTCGACGCCTGGCGCACGACGCGGTACAGGCGCTCGGACAGCCCCTCGAACTCCACCATGCGGGTGCGCAGCAGGTCGTCCTGCAGGTCGCGCGTCAGGCGCGCCTGCGCCGCCAGTTCGTCCTCGGCGGTCTCCAGCGTGCGCTGCAGCGTGCGCTGCACGGTGGCGACGTCGTTGACCGACTCGGCCATCATCCGCGTCAGTTCCTGGAAGCGCGTGAAACGGTCGAACTCGAGCGGGTCGAAGGACTGCGCGGCGGCCTTGGCGGCCTCCATGCGCGTGCTCATCTGCGTCTCGGCCTGCAGCTCGATGTCGCGCAGCTGGCCGCGCAGGCGCTCGAGGTTCTCGGTCAGGTCGCCGAGCGAGCCGCGGATCTGGCCGACCCCGGCCTCCAGCCGCGCGCGGGTGATGCTCACCTCGCCGGCCTGATTGACCATGCGGTCGAGCAGCTGCGGGCGCACGCGCACCGCCGCCACCGAGGCCTGCGGCGCGCGCTCGGCGGCCGCCAGGGGCGTCGCCGCAGTGCCGGCCGCGGCGAAGCGCGACCAGTCGATCGCCACCGTGGCCGCCGCGGGCGGGGCCGGCAGCGGCTCGACGGCCGCGGGCTCGTCGGTCGGCGGCGGCTCGAAGCGGGCCGCCAGGGCTTCGGCCTGCGCCTCGGCGGGGGCCGGCACATAGGGCACGAGCGGCGCCGGCGGCTCGGCCTGCGGCTCCTCCAGCGGCGGCCAGGCCGTGCTGACCACATGGCTCTCGGCGGTGTCGTGCAGCGGCTCGACGGCCGCCTGCGCCTCGGCATAGGCCTGGCTGTCGCGCAGCCGCAGCCGCTCGAAGCCGGCGGTGATCACGTCGGCACGGCCGAGCAGCGCGTCGATGTCGGCCGCGCCGGCCTGCTCGCGCTGCAGCAGGTGCTCGATCGCCGTCTCGAGGCGGTGCGCGAGCTCGCCGAGGCGCATCGCGCCGGCCAGCCGCGCGCCGCCCTTGAGCGTGTGCAGCGTGCGCATCGCCGCGCTCGCGTGGGCGGGCTGCTCGGGGGCGCCGACCCAGTCGCGCAGCTGGGCGGACAGCGCCGGCAGCAGTTCCTGCGCCTCTTCCTCGAAGAACGGGAAGAGGTCGACATCGACGGCGTCGACCGCGTCGATGTCCTCGTCGCTGTCGAGCGCACTGGCCGAGACCGGCCGCACCGGCGTCTCGACGATCGGCACGAAGGGCTTGAAGCCGGCCTGGCCGAGTTCGCCATAGGTGGGCTCGGCGACGATCGGCACGGCCGGGGCGATCGCCGCCGGCACCACGACCGGCGGCGCCTCGACGGCGGCGACGCCTTCGTCCGGCGCCTGCAGCTCGGCAAACGGCGTCGCGCTCGGCGCCTCACGGCGCCGCTCGATGTCGATCGCCTGCGCGTGCAGCCGATCGGCCAGGGTCGGCGGCGGGGACTTCAGGAAGCCGGCGGCGAACTGGTGCAGCAGGCGGCGGATCTCCTCCGCCGCCTCGACGAACAGCGCCGCGTCCTCGGCGCTGCCGCGGCCCAACGCCTGCGACGGCTCCAGCGTGTGTTCGAGCTGGCGCGCCAGCGCCGACAGCTCGGCGAAGCCGACCGTCGCCGAGCTGCCGGCCAGCGAATGCGCCAACGCGATCACCGTCTCGCCGACCGGGCGGTGCAGCTCCAACGCCCACTCGGACAGCTCGGTGACGAGCCGGCGGGACAGTTCGTCGGCCTCGTTCAGGTAGATGTTGAACAGCGGGATGCCGATGCGCAGCGGCCCGACGATCTTGACCGGCTCGCCCTCGGGCTCGGCAGCGGCCTCGGCGACCGGCTCGGCCATCGCCGGCAGCGGCTCCAGCGCGGCCGGCACCGAGGGCTCGAGCGGCTCGACCATCGCACTGCCTTGGCCGGTCGGCGCCGACCACGCGGCCTCGATCACGCCGGCATCGGGCGCGTCGCGCGCTTCGTCCGCCGGCACCTCGGCCAGCGCTTCGCTGAAGACATCGGCCACCGGCACCGACGGTTGCAGCGGCTCGAACACCGCCGGCTCGTCGGGCGGCGCGGTCTCGGCGTGTCCGGCCGGGATGTCGAGTTCGATCGAGGTGATCTGCGCGTCCTCGAGCGCCGCCGACGTGCTGGTCGCGTCGAGCGGCGCCGGCGTGGTCGGCGCGATGTCGAAGCCGTGGTCGACTTCGAACACCGGTTCGGCAGGCGCCGGCTCGGGCGCGGCCGGCGGCGCCTCGAGCGGCTCGCCGAGGTCGAAGCTGAAGTCCATGCCGGGGAAGGCCGGCGTCGGGGCGGCTTCGGCGGGCGCCGCAGGCTCGGCGACCGGCGTCGCGGCAGGCGGCGCGACGAGGTCGAGATCGCTGGCCGGCGGCAGCACCAGCGTCAGCGGCGGCAGCG
>Ga0209966_1000078_pt1 | contig 42139 bp, 43 predicted proteins | sample RhisoiCoNPM_FD_187575 | JGI IMG/M metagenome (GOLD analysis project Ga0209966, IMG submission 187575) | Arabidopsis thaliana rhizosphere microbial communities from the Joint Genome Institute, USA, that affect carbon cycling - Rhizosphere... | ecosystem: Host-associated > Plants > Roots >... | reverse complement strand
CGGTGAAGGCGCCGATGGCGGCGCTCGGCCTGAGCAACGGCGCGCGCAGCGGGCTGACCGGCTTCGTCGCCGGTCTGGCGCGCCAGACCGCCGCGCACAACGTGACGATCAACAACCTGCTGCCCGGCCCCTTCGACACCGAGCGGCTCGGCAAGACGATGGAAGGCGCCGCCGCGGCCAGCGGCCGGCCGCTCGCCGAGGTGATGGCCGAGCGCGCGCTGCAGAACCCGGCGCGGCGCTTCGGCACGCCGGCCGAGTTCGGCGCCGCCTGCGCCTTCCTGTGCAGCGCGCAGGCCGGCTACATCAACGGGCAGAACCTGCTGATCGACGGCGGCGCCTACCCGGGCACGTTCTGAACGCTCAGGAGGCCGCGATGGTCACGCTCTACGGTGCCAAGGGGTCGGGGTCGGCGGCCATCGAGGTCGCGCTCGAATGGACCGGCGCGCCCTGGACCCTCGTGCAGGGCGCGACCTGGGAGCCCGGTCCCGGCTACGAGGCGCTGAAGCAGACCAACCCGCTCGGCCAGGTGCCAACGCTGGTGCTGCCCGACGGCACGGCGATCAGCGAGAGCGCGGCCATCCTGATCCACCTCGGCCTCGCGCACCCGGCGAGCGGCCTGCTGCCGGCCGACGCCGCGGCACGGGCGCGCTGCCTGCGCGGCCTGGTCTACGTGGTGGCCAACTGCTATGCGGCGATCGGCATCATCGACTACCCCGAGCGCTGGCTGCCCGCGGGCACGCGCAAGCCGGCGCGCGAGCGCCTGCGCGCCGGCACGCGCACGCGGCTGCACGGGCTGTGGGAGCGCTTTGCCGATGCCTTCGATGCCGGCACGCCCTTCCTCGGCGGCGCCGCGCCGGACGCGCTGGACCTGCTGGCCGGCGTGGTGTCGAAGTGGTCGGGCGCGCGGGCGCATCTGGCCGCGGCGCGGCCGGGCTTCAGCGCGCTGTTGAATCGCATCGACGCGCACCCGCGCATCGCGCCGGTGTTCGCGCGCCACTGGCCCTGAGCCTCGCTCAGCCGCGCGGCGTCGAGACCACGATGCCGGCACCGATCAGCACGAAGGCCACGCCGTGGAACCACTGCGGCCACTCGCCCAGCAGCGCGGCCGACAGCAGCGCCGCGAAGATCGGCGTCAGGTTGCCGAACAGCGCTGCCATCGCCGGTCCGGCGCGCTGCACGCCCAGCCCCCAGCAGCGGTAGGCGATCAGCGCCGGGCCGATCGCCACGTAGGCCAGCGCGGCGAACACGGCCGGGCTCCAGTGGATCGGCGCGGCACCGGCGGCCTGCTCGAGCCCCGCCGCGCCAAGCGCGAACACGAGGCCGAACAGCACCTGCACCAGCAGCGTCTCGGACCAGTCCCAGGGCCGTTCGGCGCCGCCGTCGCGCAGCCGCGGGCTGGCGTCGCCGCGCAGGTGCGCCGGCGGCCGCGCCAGCATCCAGCTGTAGAAGGCCCAGGCGACGACGGCGACGAGGATGTAGAAGTCGCCGACGACGAACTGCACCCTTGCCAGCGCCGCCGGGTCGCCGCGCGCGATGACCAGCGCGACGCCGGCCAGCGACAGCGCCGCGCCGGCGAGCTGGCGGCGCTGCGGATGCACGCCGTAGAGCAGGGCGCCGATCGCCAGCATCCAGGCCGGCATGCTGGCGGCGATCAGCGTCACGTTGATCGGCGTCGAGCTGACCAGTGCGAGGTACTGGAAGGCGTTGTACATGCCCACGCCCAGCGTGCCGAGCAGCAGCAGGTGCGGCCAGCGCGCCGCCAGCGCGCCGGGTGCGCGCAGCACGCGCCAGCCCAGCGGCAGCAGCAGCGCGAACGCGATCGTCCAGCGCAGGCCGTTGAGCGTCAGCGGCGGCACCTGGCCGACCAGCGCGCGGCCGACCACCGCGTTGCCGGCCCACAGCAGCGGCGGCAGCGTCATCAGCAGCGCGACCTTCGGGCTCAGGCGAGACATCAGGCTCCGTCCGGCATCGGCGCGCCGCAGTTCCAGCATTCCTCGAACGGGCCCTCGACGCGCTCGCCGCAGCCCGCGCACACCCAGCTGCGCTGCGGCGCGCTCGCCAGCTCGTCGAGCAGCGTGCGCGCGCGGGCGAACTGCTCGTCGTGCTGCACCCACAGCTCGGGCAGCGCCTGGTCGGGTGGGATCTCGCCGGCCAGGCCGCTGGCGAACACGCGCTGCAGCGTCACGGCGATGCCGGCCTCGCGCAGCAGGTCGGCCCAGATCGTCGCGATCGCGAGGTTGGGGGCTTGGGTCAGTCGCTTCATCGGAGCCTAGGATGCTGCCATGCTCTGGTCCTGGCTCGCCGATGCGCTGCTGCTGCTGCACGGCCTGTTCATCGCCTGGGTCGTGCTCGGCGGCCTGGCGGTGTGGGCGCGGCCGCGGCTGGTCTGGCTGCACCTGCCCTGCGCGGCCTGGGGCGCGGCGATCGAGCTGGCCGGATGGGTCTGCCCGCTGACGCCGCTGGAGCAGCGCTGGCGCGTGGCCGCCGGCGAGGCGGGCTATGCCGGCGGCTACATCGAGCATTACCTCACCGCGGCGATCTACCCTGACGGGCTGACGCGCGACGTGCAGGTGGCGCTGGGGCTCGCGGTCGTCGCGATCAACGCCGCGCTCTATGGGGCCGCGTGGCGGCGCGCTGCAAGGCGGCGCCGGGCGGGCTAAGCTCGCCGCCTTCGTCCCCAGGAGCGACCATGCCACGCGCGATCCAGATCACCGAGTTCGGCGGCCCCGAACGCCTGCAACTTGCCGAGGTGGCCGTCGGCGAGCCCGGCCCGGGCGAGATCCGCATCCGCCACCAGGCCTGCGGGCTGAACTACATCGACGTCTACCAGCGCACCGGCCTGTACCCGCTGCCGCTGCCGGTGACGCTGGGCATGGAAGGCGCGGGCATCGTCGAGGCGGTCGGCCCCGGCGTGACCCACCTCGCGGCCGGCGACCGCGCCGCCTACGCCAGCCAGCCGCCCGGGGCCTACAGCGAGGTGCGCGTGATGCCGGCCAAGTGCGTGGTCCGGCTGCCCGACGCGATCGCCTTCGACACCGCCGCGGCGATGATGCTCAAGGGCCTGACGGTCCACTACCTGCTGAAGAAGACGCTGCCGGCCGGTGGCCTGCAGGCGGGCGACACGATCCTGTTCCACGCCGCGGCGGGTGGCGTCGGCCTGATCGCCTGCCAGTGGGCGAAGGCGCTCGGCCTGCAGCTGATCGGCACCGCCGGCAGCGACGAGAAATGCGCGCTGGCGGCCGCGCATGGCGCCGCGCACACGATCAACTACCGCCGCGAGGACTTCGTCGCGCGCGTCAAGGAGATCACCGGCGGGCGCGGCGTCAAGGCGGTGTACGACTCGGTCGGCAAGGACACCTTCGAGAAGTCGCTCGACTGCCTGTCGCCCTTCGGCCTGATTGCCAACTACGGCAACGCCTCGGGCAAGGTGCCGCCGATCGACCTCGGAACGCTGGCGGCCAAGGGGTCGCTGTACGTCACGCGGCCGACGGTGTTCACCCACCTCGCGACGCGCGAGAGCACGCAGGCGATGGCCGACGACCTGTTCGCGATCGTCGCCTCGGGGCAGGTGAAGATCCGCATCGACCAGCACTACCCGCTGGCCGAAGCGGCGCAGGCGCACCGCGATCTCGAGGCGCGTGCGACCACCGGTTCGTCGGTGCTGCTGCCCTGAGCCGCAGCGGCCCGCTCAGGCGGGCTCGACCGCCGCGCGGTAGGCATGCCAGGAGGCATGCCCGAGCACCGGCGCGACGACCAGCAGCCCGACGAAGCCCGGGAGCATCGCCAGCACGACCAGCGCGGTGATCAGCGCGCCCCAGCACAGCATCACGCCGGGCTGGCCGAACACCAGCTGCAGGCTCGCGAGGCCGGCGCTGATCGCGTCGCTGCCGCGGTCCAGCACCATCGGGATGCTGATCACGCTGACGGCGTAGATCAGTCCGGCGAACACGCCGCCGACGGCGAGGTAGGCCACCGCGAACCCGAGGTTGGCGGGGTCGAACAGCGCCAGCAGCGAGCCGCGGAAGTCCGGCATGCCCTGGAAGCTGACCGCGAACACCACCAGCGCGGCGCGCGCCCACAGCATCTCGAGCACCAGCAGCACGAAGCCGAAGATCGCCAGCGTGCCGGTGTGGCGCTCCCAGGCGAACAGCGAGTCGCCGAGGTCCGGCGCCTCGCCGCGCTCGAGGCGGCGGCTCGCGTCGTAGAGGCCGAGGCAGAGGAAGGGGCCGACCAGCAGGAAGCCGGCCGCCAGCGCCAGCACGTAGGCCGGCGCATGGCGGAACACCAGCGTCAGCGCCCAGCCCATCGCCATGAAGCAGGCGCCGTAGAACAGGCCGATGCCGGGGCAGCGCCGGAAGTCGCGCCAGCCCAGCCGCAGCCAGCGCAGCGGGTCGAGCCAGCGCAGCGTCGCGAGGCGGATCGCGGCTGCGCGGGGCGTGTCGGTAGGCGTGTTCATTCGTCGCGCGGATGCCCGCTGCGCCAGATCGCGCGCACCAGCCACAGCCCGCCGGCCACCGCGCCGGCAAAGCCGAGGAAGCCGAAGGCCGGCAGGCCGAACAGCGTCGGCCCGGCCTGGACCGTCATCACGATCGACGAGCCGATGATCAGCGCCGCGATCACCAGCGCCAGCGCGAGCCGGTTCGCCGCGCGGTCGAGCTGGTCGCCGACGCGCCGCAGGTGGGCCAGCTCGATCGCCACCTGCACGCGGCCGCGGCGTGCGTTGCGCAGCAGCTTCGAGAGGTCGCCGGGCAGCTGCTCCAGCGTGCCGAGCGCCTGCCGCAGCGCCGCCCAGCCGCGCTTGGCCAGCGCGCGCGGCTGGTAGCGCGCGCGCAGCACGCGCTTGAGCAGCGGCAGCGCCTCGGCGGCCATGTGGAAGCCTGGGTCCAGCCCGCGGCCCATGCCTTCGAGGGAGACGAAGGCCTTGACCAGCAGCGCCAGGTCGGACGGCAGGCCGAGCCGGTGCTCGCGCAGGATGGCGCTCACGTCGGCCAGCATCTGGCCGAGGTGCAGCTCGGCGAGCGGCACGCCGTGGTACTGGTCGACGAAGGCCTCGATCGCCGATTCGAGCTTGCCGACGTCGACGATGTCGTGGTGGTCGGTCCAGTCGAGCAGCACGTCGGCCACCGCCGCCGGCTCGCGCTCGACCAGCCCGAGCAGCAGCGCCAGCAGTTCCTCGCGGCGGCGCTGCGACAGCCGGCCGACCATGCCGAAGTCGATGAAGGCGATGCGGTTGCCCGGCAGGTAGAACACGTTGCCGGGGTGAGGGTCGGCATGGAACAGGCCGTCCTCGACGATCATCTTCAGCACCGCGCGCGCGCCGCGCTGCGCGAGCAGGCGGCGGTCATAGCCGGCCTCGGGCGTCAGGCGCTGCAGTTCGTTGCCCGGGATGCCGTCGATCCAGTCCTGCACGTTGACGCGCGTGCCGGTGTGGGCCCAGTGCACCTGCGGGATCACGATCTCCGGCAGCGCCGCGAGGTTGGCGGCGATGCGCTCGGCATGGTGGCATTCGGCGGCAAGGTCGAGCTCGCGCTTGAGCGAGCGGGCGAACTCGCGCACCAGCTGCTGCGGCCGGTAGGGCTGCAGCGTCGGCAGCTCGGCCTCGGCCAGCGCGGCCAGGCGCTCGAGCAGCCGCAGGTCGGCCTCGATCACCTCGACGATGCCGGGCCGGCGGACCTTGACGACCACCTCGCGGCCGTCGGCCAGCGCGGCGCGGTGCACCTGGGCGATCGAGGCGGCCGCCAGCGGCGCGGTGTCGAAGCGCGCGAACACCTGCTCGGGCTCGCCGCCGAGGTCCTCAAGCAGCTGCGGGCGCAGCACGTCCAGCGGCACGGCCGGCACGCGGGCGTGCAGCTTCTCGAACTCGGCGATCCACTCGGGGCCGAACAGGTCGGCGCGGCCCGCGAGGATCTGGCCGAACTTGACGAAGGTGGGCCCGAGCTCCTCGAGCGCGAGCCGCACCTGCACCGGCGGCTCGACGCGCGCGAGGTCGGCGGCGTGCTCGCGCTTGAGCGCGTGGCCGGCGCGTTCCAGCGCGTCGGCCAGGCCGAGCCGGCGCACGCTGTCGCCGAAGCCGTGGCGCACCAGCACGCCGAGGATCTCGTTGAGCCGACCGAGGTCGCGGGCCGTGCCGAGGGCTTCGAGCAGCATGGCGGCCATGATAGGAGGGCGCAGACGCCGCGCCTTGAGAATGCGCAGATGAACGCGATCCGCTGCACCCGCCGCGACTGGCTCGCCCTGCTGGCGGGGCTGGCCGGCACCGCGGCGGCCGGGCCGGCCGACGACGCGGCGCCTTGGTTCGATGGCCGGCAGCCGCGCGCCGTGGCCCACGAGGCGGTGGCGCTGCTCGTCGATGCGGCGCGCGACGGGCTCGATCCGCGCGACTACGGCGCCGCATCGCTGCAGGCCGCGCTGGCCGCGCCGCCGGTCGATGCCGCCGCGCTCGGCCGGGCCCTCACGCTCGCGATGGAGCGCTACCTGGGCGACCTGCACGAGGGGCGCATCGACCCGCGCAGCATCCACCACGACTTCACGGTCACGCGCGGGCGGGGCTTCGATCCGGCTGCGCGGCTGCAGGCGGCGCTGCAGGCCGGGCGGCTGGCCGACGCGGTGCGCGAGGCGGCGCCGTCGCTGCCGCTCTACGCCCGCTTGCGCGAGGCGCTGGCGCTGGTCCGCGCGCTGGCCGGCCATGAAGCCTGGAACGCGCCGCTGCCGCTGCCGCCCGGCGGCCGGCTCGACCCCGGCCAGCCCTACAACGGCCTGGAGCGCCTGGCCGAGCGGCTGGCCGCGCTCGGCGACCTGCCGCCCGGCACGCCGCTGCCGCCGGTCTATGAAGGCGCACTGGTCGACGCGCTGCGCGCCTTCCAGCGCCGCCATGGCCTGACCGACGACGGCATCCTCGGCCGCGCGACGAGGGCCCAGCTCGAGGTGGCACCGTCCGCCCGCGCGCGCCAGATCGAGCTGACGATGGAGCGCCTGCGCTGGACGCCGCTGATGCAGGCGCCGCGCATGATCGTCGTCAACATCCCCGAGTTCATGCTGCGCGCCTACGAGGTGCAGGGCGGCCGCATCGCCGTGCAGCAGGAGATGCGCGTGATCGTCGGCAAGGCGCTGGACACGCGCACGCCGCTGTTCGACGAGGCGATGCGCGCGATCGAGTTCAGCCCCTACTGGAACGTGCCCGCGTCGATCGCGCGCAAAGAATTGCTGCCGCGGCTGCGGCGCGATCCGGGCCACTTCGATCGGCAGGGTTTCGAGTTCGTCGCCGGCGACGGCCGCGTCGAGACGGTGCTGACGCCGGCGCGGCTCGACGCGCTGCGCGACGGCCGGCTGCGGCTGCGCCAGCGCCCCGGCCCGGCCAACGCGCTGGGCGACATCAAGTTCGTGTTCCCGAACCGCGACGCGATCTACCTGCACCACACGCCGTCGACCGGGCTGTTCGCGCGCGACCGGCGCGACTTCAGCCACGGCTGCATCCGCGTCGAGCGGCCGGTCGATCTGGCGCGCTTCGTCCTGGCCGGTCAGCCGGAATGGACCGAGGAGCGCATCCGTGCGGCGATGGCGGCGCGGGAATCGTCCACACTCCGGCTGTCCGAGCCGCTGCCGGTGCTGATCGCCTACGGAACCACGCTGGTCCGAGACGGTCGCATCCACTTCTTCGACGACCTCTACGGCCACGACCGCGCGCTCGACGCCGCCTTGCGCGAGCGCGTACCGCCCCCATCTCTGCCGACCCTGCCATGAACGACCGCCGCCGCTTTCTCCGCCACTCCGCCGCCTGGGCCGCCGCTGGCGGTCTGCCGGGCGTCGCCCGCGCGGCCGTCGCCGACACACGGTCGCTGTCCCTCGCCCACACCCACACCGGCGAGCGCCTCGAACTGGTCTATGCGTCCGGCGGCAGCTACGACGCGCAGGCACTCGGCGCGCTCGACCATTTCCTGCGCGACCACTACAGCGGCGAGGTCGGTCGCATCGACCCGGCGCTGTTCGATCTGCTGCACCGCGTCCGCACGGCGGTGGGCGGCCGCGCGCCCTTCGAGGTGATCTCGGGCTACCGCTGCGGGGCGACCAACGAGCGCCTGCGCCAGACCCGCGGTGGCGGCGTCGCCAAGACCAGCCTGCACACCCAGGGCCGCGCGATCGACGTGCGGCTGCCGGGCGTGGATCTCGCCGACCTGCGCGACGCGGCCGGCTCGCTCGGTCTCGGCGGCGTGGGCTACTACCCGCGCGAGCGCTTCGTGCACCTCGACACCGGCCGCGTGCGGCGCTGGTGAGCCCCGGCTGACACGAAACCGGCGCCGCGGCGTCACGCGGCTGCCATCGACGCTTCCTACCGTCTCGGACTTCGGCGGGGCATGTCGCCCCGCGAGCAGCGAAGGCGAGGAAGTTCATGCGTCAGAAGATCCTTTCCCTGGGCCTGGCCCTGCTGGCCGGCGTGAGTTTCGCGACGGCCGCCTCGGCCGGCCGCGGCGAGTCCGACGGCCGCCAGCGCGTCGAGCTTGGCCCGCGCCCCTTCTTCCTGGTCGACGACCTGCGCGACGGGCCGCTGAAGCGCTCGCTGCAGCAATGCGCCAAGCGCGGCGAGTTCACCGCGCGCGACTGGTCGATCGGCCACCGCGGCGCGCCGCTGCAGTTCCCCGAGCACACCCGGGAGTCCTATGTGGCGGCCGCGCGCATGGGCGCCGGCATCGTCGAGTGCGACGTGACCTTCACGAAGGACAAGGAGCTGGTCTGCCGTCACGCGCAGAACGACCTGCACACGACCACCGACATCCTGCTCAAGCCCGAGCTGGCCGCGAAGTGCACACTGCCCTTCGTGCCGGCCACCTATGACGCGGCCGGTACCTTGGTCGCACCGGCGCGCGCCGAATGCCGCACCAGCGACATCACGCTGGCCGAGTTCCGGACCCTGCGCGGCAAGATGGACGCCTCCGACCCGCGCGCGCGCACGCCGCAGCAGTACGTCGGCGGCACCGCCAACTGGCGCACCGACCTCTACGCAGGCCCGACCAGCGGCACGCTGCTGACGCACAAGGAGAGCATCGAGCTCTTCAAGCAGCTCGGCGTGAAGATGACGCCCGAGCTCAAGAGTCCGAGCGTCGTGATGCCCTTCGACGGCTTCACGCAGGAGGCCTACGCGCAGAAGCTGGTCGACGAGTACCGCGCCGCCGGCGTGCCCGCTGCCCGCGTCTGGCCGCAGTCCTTCGACAAGAACGACGTGCTGTACTGGGTGCGCCGCACGCCGGACTTCGGCCGCCAGGCGGTCTACCTCGACGACGCGAACACGGTCGCCGACCTGCCGGGCTACGGCGAGCTGGCCGGCTACCGCGCCGACGGCATCCGCATCGTCGCGCCGCCGATCTTCGCGCTGCTGGCGACCGACGGCGCCGGCCGCATCGTGCCCTCGGACTACGCGCGCAACGCCAAGGCGGCGGGGCTGGACATCATCACCTGGACGCTGGAGCGCTCGGGCATCCTGGCCGACGGCAACAACGGCTTCTACTACCAGAGCTTCGACAGCGCGATCCGCCGCGACGGCGACGTCTTCCAGGTGCTCGACGTGCTGGCGCGCGACATCGGCATCCTCGGCATCTTCAGCGACTGGCCGGCGACGACGACCTTCTACGCCAACTGCGCCGGGCTGCGCTGAGCCCCCGGTGGCGCCTCATCCGCGCCACTTGATCGAGCAGCCGATGCTGGCGGTCTGCTCGGTCGGGCCGAGGCCGCTGCGCGCGACCTCGGCCATCGCCTCGTAGAGCTCGCGCCGCACGTCGGGCGGCGCCGGCTGGCGGCCCGAGGCGTCGAGGCGGCCGCGGTACTGCAGTTCGAGCGCTGCGTTGTAGCCGAAGAAGTCCGGCGTGCAGACCGCGCCGTAGGCATGCGCCACGGCCTGCGTCGCGTCGTGCAGGTAGGGGAAGCCGAAGCCGTGCTGCTGCGCGAAGGCGGGCATGCGCTCGGGCGCATCCTCGGGGTAGGCGGTCGCGTCGTTGGCGTTGATCGCCACGCAGCCCACGCCGAGGGCCTGCAGCGCATGGGCGTCGCGCACCAGCCGGTCGGCGACCGCCAGCACGTAGGGGCAGTGGTTGCAGATGAACATCACCAGCAGCCCCTTCGGGCCGGCGCACTGGTCGCGTGTCCACAGGCGGCCGTCGGTGCCGGGCAGGGCGAAGTCGGGCGCGGCGGCGCCGCGGGCGATCGGGTGGGCAGTGGCGGCCATGCGGGTCCCTCGGAAATGCGTCGCGGTCAGCCCATTCTGGCCGAGGCCATGCGGTACCCTTCGCGCCTTTGTCGCCACCGCCGCACCCGCCATGAGCACCTCCAACGCCATTGCCCCGCTGAAGAAGATCCAGTTCATGCAGACGAACAACGCGTCGGTCTGCGGCCTGGAGCTGACCGACTTCAACGACACCACCTTCATCGCCGGCGTCGACGCCGGCGGCCTGGCCTTCGCGATCGGTGCGCTGCTCGAGCAGGCCAGCCACCCGGCCTTCGCCGCCGCCTCGGCCGACGCGCATGAGCGTCCCGCGCTGGCCAGCGTGGCCGGCAGCGCGATGACGGTGGTGCCCGGCCGCGAGGACGGTCAGCTCGCGGTGATGCTGACCGTCGGCAGCGTCGAGCTGGCGATCCACCTGCCGCGCGCGGTGGTCGAGAACGCGCTCGCCGCACCGGCCGCCTGAGGCCGCGGCGCGACAATCGCGCCATGAGCAAGGCCTTCACGAAGGAAAGCGACGCGGCGGCCGACGAGGACGACGATCCCGGCCTGCCGCCGCTGCCCGCCGGCGCGAAGAACTACATCACCCCGGCCGGCTACGCGCGGCTGCGCGCCGAACTGCTGGCACTGATCGACGACGAGCGGCCCAAGGTGGTCGAAACCGTGTCCTGGGCCGCCAAGAACGGCGACCGCTCGGAGAACGGCGACTATCTCTACGGCAAGAAGCGGCTGCGCGAGATCGACCGCCGCATCCGCTTCCTGACGAAGCGGCTCGAGATCGCCGAGGTCGCCGACCCGAGCGCGCACTTCGGGCACGACCAGGTCTTCTTCGGCGCCACCGTCACCTACGCGACGCCCGACGGCGCCGAGCGCAGCGTCACGATCAAGGGCATCGACGAGGCCGACAGCCTGGCCGGCGAGGTGAGCTGGATCGCGCCGATCGCGCGTGCGCTGCTGAAGGCGCGCGAGGGCGACGAGGTCACGCTCGTGACGCCGGCCGGGCCGCAGACGCTCGAGGTGATCGAGGTCAGCTACCCGTCGCCTGGCGCAGCAGCGTGACGGCCAAGCCGGCCGCCGCACACCCGCCGAGCAACGGCATCACGCCGACCTTGTAGCGAAACAGCGCCACCGTCGCGGCCACCGCGATCGCCGCCGAGACGGCATCGAAGCGGCCGCCGAAGCCCTGCGGCCACAGCACGTGGTAGGCGAAGAACAGCGCCAGGTTGACGATCACCCCGACCACCGCGGCCGTGATGCCGGTCAGCGGCGCCGTGAAGCCGAGCCGGCCGTGCGTCGCCTCCACCGCCGGCCCGCCGGCGAGGATGAACACGAAGGACGGCAGGAAGGTGAAGAAGGTCGCCACGCTCGCGGCCAGCGCGGCGCCGAGGAACAGCGCGTCGGGCCCGAGCACCTGCTTCGCCCAGCCGCCGACGAAGCCGACGAAGGCCACCACCATGATCAGCGGCCCGGGCGTGGTCTCGCCGAGCGCCAGCCCGTCGATCATCTGCGGCGCGGTCAGCCACTGGTGGTGGTCGACCGCGCCCTGGTAGACATAGGGCAGCACCGCGTAGGCGCCACCGAAGGTCAGCAGCGCCGCCTTGGTGAAGAACCAGCCCATCTGGGCCAGCGTCGCGTGCAGGCCCTGCGTGGCCACCAGCGCCGCCATCGCCGCCCCCCACAGCGCCAGCCCGACCGCCAGCACCTTGGCGAGGTGCACGCGCGAGAAGCGCGCATGCGCCGGCGTGGGCGTGGCGTCGTCGATCAGTGCCGGGCCGTAGCTCGCTTTCGCGGCACCGTGCCCGCCGCCCATCGCGAACACCTGCGGAGCATGGCGCCCGCCGAAGTGCCCGATCACCGCCGCGGCGGCGACGATCGCGGGGAAGGGCGTGTCGAAGGCAAAGATCGCGACGAAGGCCGCCGCCGCCAGGCCCCACAGCGCCGGGTGCTTCAGTGCCCGCGTGCCGATGCGGTGCGCGGCATGCAGCACCAGTGCGGTGACGGCCGGCTTGATGCCGTAGAAGAGGCCTGCGACTACCGGCACGTCGCCGAAGCGCAGGTAGATCCACGACAGCGCGATCAGGATGAACAGCGAGGGCAGCACGAACAGCGCGCCGGCGACGATGCCGCCCCAGGTGCGGTGCATCAGCCAGCCGATGTAGGTGGCGAGCTGCTGCGCCTCGGGACCGGGCAGCAGCATGCAGTAGTTCAGCGCGTGCAGGAAGCGCCGCTCGCTGATCCAGCGCCGGCGCTCGACCAGCTCGGTGTGCATGATCGCGATCTGCCCGGCCGGCCCGCCGAAGCTGATGAAGCCGAGCTTCAGCCAGAAGCGCAGCGCCTCGGCGAAGGACACCGCGTCGGGCGGCGCGTCGGCCGGCGGCGCGCTCACAGCAGCGCGCGCCAGAGCGGCAGGTCGGCGGGCGCCGGCCGCTGGTCTTCGGGCAGGTCGGCGAGCAGCCGGAAGTCGGCGAAGTCGAACCCGGGGCCGACACTGCAGGCGACCAGCGTGTACTCGCCCTCGGTGCGAGCGCCTTGCCAGTGGCCTGCCGGCACGACATGCACCGGGGCACTGCCGGCGGCGACCGGGCCGAGCGTGACATGACGTCCGCCACCCCCGGCGGCCGGGAACTCGGAGAGTTGCAGCGGAGCGCCCTCGATGAAGTGCCAGGCCTCGTCGGCCTGCACCTGGTGCCAGCGGCTGACGCTGCCGCGCGCCAGCAGGAAGTGGATCACCGTGAGCGCGCTGCGCGGCACCGCGTCGGCGCCGCGCGCCACGCCCGTGGCCGAGCGGTAGACCTCGCGGTAGTGCCCGCCTTCGGGGTGCGGCTGCAGCTGCAGCGCGGCGATGAGTTCGCGGGCGCGTGGGTGCATGGCGTCAGCGGATCACGCCCTGCGCGCGCAGCGCGGCGATGCGCGCCTCGTCGTGGCCGAGCTCGCGCAGCACCGCGTCGGTGTGCTCGCCGAGCCGCGGCGCGCGCTGCTGCACCGCGCCCGGCGTGGCCGACAGCTTGGGCACGATGCCCGGCACGGCGACGGTGCCGCCGGCCAGCGCCGGGATGCGCTCGAGGTTGCCGCGCGCCGCGTAGTGCGGCTCGGCGGCGAGGTCGGCGATCGAGTAGATGCGGCTCGCCGGCACCTCGGCCGCCGCCATCGCGGCGAGCACCTCGTCCTGGCCGCGCTGCGCGGTCCAGGCGCCGATCGTGGCGTCGAGTTCGGCGGCGCGTGCCGCGCGGCCGTCGTTGCGCGCCAGGCCCGGGTCGTCGGCCAGATCGGCGCGGCCGATCGCGGCCATCAGGCGCTTGAAGATGCTGTCGCCGTTGCCCGAGATCAGCACGAAGCGGCCGTCGCCGCAGGGGTAGGCGTTCGACGGTGCGATACCCGGCAGCGCGCCGCCGGCCGGTTGGCGCACATCGCCGAAGGCGTCGTACTCCGGCAGCAGGCTCTCGGTCAGGTTGAACATCGCCTCGTACAGCGCCAGGTCGATCATCTGGCCCTGGCCGCCACGCGCGTCGCGCTGGTACAGCGCCATCAGCACGCCGAAGGCGCCGGTCAGCCCGGCCACCGTGTCGCCGAGCGAGACGCCGGCGCGCACCGGCGGGCGGCCCGGCTCGCCGTTCAGGTGGCGCAGGCCGGCGTAGGCCTCGGCGACCGCCGCGAACCCCGGCTCGCCGGCGCGCGGGCCGGTCTGGCCGAAGCCCGACAGGCGCAGCATGACGAGCCGCGGGTTCAGCGCGTGCAGCGCGTCCCAGCCCAGTCCCCACCCTTCGAGCGTGCCGGGACGGAAGTTCTCGATCAGCACGTCGGCCTCGCGCACGAGCTCGCGCACGATCGCCTGGGCCTCGGGGCGGCGCAGATCGAGCGCGACCGACTCCTTGTTGCGCGACTGCGCGTCCCACCACACCGAGGTGCCGTCCTTCAGGCGGCGCCAGGTGCGCAGCGGGTCGCCGCCCTTGGGCGGCTCGATCTTGATCACGCGCGCGCCGAAGTCGGCCAGGGTCTTGGCGGCGAACGGGCCGGCGATCAGCTGGCCGAGCTCGACGACCTTGATGCCCTGCAGGACCTGCATCGCCGTCAGGGCTTCACGCGCGCGACGCGCAGCACCGCCGGCGAGCGCTTCAGCGCCCGCAGCGTGTCGGCCAGGTGCAGGCGGTCGCGCACGGCGATCAGCAGGCGCAGTTCGGTGGCCTCGGTGGCGTGTGCGTCGCCCATGTCGATGTGGACGATGTCGGCCTCGGCGCCACTGACGGCCGCGGCCACCTGCGCGAGCACGCCCTTGCCGTTGCTGACCAGCACGTTGACCGCCGTCTCGAAGGGCCGCACCGGCGCCTCGGCCCATTCGACGGTGATCCAGGACTCGCTGTCGCGGCCGTACTGGCGGCGGCCGACGCCGCAGTCGGCGGTATGCACCATCAGGCCCTCGCCGCGGCCGAGGTAGCCGACGATCGCGTCGCCCGGCACCGGCCGGCAGCAGGTGGCGAGCTGCACGGTCGCGCCCTCGCTGCCGTCGATCGTCACCGAGCCCTGCGAGGGCAGCGCCTCGTCGGCGGCGTAGCGGCCCATCGTCAGCGTCAGCGCGTCGGGGCGGGCGCCGCGCTCGGCCATCAGGCCGGCCAGGCGCTTGGCGACGATGGCGGGGATCTTCTTGCCCAGGCCGATCTCGACCAGCAGGTCGCCGCGCCGTTTCAGCCCGCTCCAGCGCAGCACGGCCTGCCACAGCGCGGCCTGCTCGGTGCCCTCGGTCTCGTCGCCGGGCGGCAGCTGCAGGCCTTCGGCGCGCATCGCCTGCGCGAGCAGCTTCTCGCCGAGCGCGAGCGACTCCTCGGCCTCCATGTTCTTCAGGTAGTGGCGGATGCGCGAGCGCGCCCGGCCGGTGCGCACGAAGTTCAGCCACGCCGGGTTCGGCCGCGCGCTCGGCGCGGTGATGATCTCGACGACGTCGCCGCTCCTGAGCGGCGTGCGCAGCGGCGCGGCCTCGCCGTTGATCTTGGTCCCGACGCAGTGGTCGCCGACGTCGGAGTGGATCGCGTAGGCGAAGTCCACCGGCGTCGCGCCGCGCGGCAGCGCGAGGATCTTGCTCATCGGCGTGAACACGTAGACCGAGTCCGGGAACAGGTCGATCTTGACGTGCTCGAGAAACTCGGCGGCGTCGCGCGTCTCGTCCTGGATGTCCAGCAGCGACTGCAGCCACATCGCGCCGAGGTGCTGGGCGTCGGCGCTGCCATGCGCCTTGTAGAGCCAGTGTGCGGCGATGCCCTTCTCGGCCACCAGGTGCATGGGCTCGGTGCGGATCTGGAACTCGACCGCGGTGCCGAGCGGCGACACCAGCGTCGTATGCAGCGACTGGTAGCCGTTGGCCTTGGGGATCGCGATGTAGTCCTTGAAGCGCCCGGGCAGCGGCTTGTACAGCTGGTGCAGCACGCCGAGTCCGAGGTAGCACTCGGGCAGCGTCGTGACGACGACGCGGAAGCCGAAGATGTCGTTCACCTGCGCGAAGCTCAGGTGCTTCTCGTCCATCTTCTTGTAGATCGAGTAGATGGTCTTCTCGCGGCCGCTGACCTGCACCGCGAGCTTGGCGCCCTTGAAGGCACGCTCGACGTCGTGCTGCACCCGCTCGACGATGTCGCGGCGGTGGCCGCGCGCGCGCGTCACCGCCTTGTTCAGCGCGGCGTGCCGCCAGGGGTGGAGGTACTCGAAGGACAGTTCCTGCAGCTCGCGGTAGGTCTGATTCAGCCCCAGCCGGTGCGCGATCGGCGCGTAGATGTCGAGCGTCTCGCGCGCGATGCGGCTGCGTTTGGCCGGCTGCACCGCGTCCATCGTGCGCATGTTGTGCAGCCGGTCGGCGAGCTTGACGAGGATCACGCGCACGTCGCGCGCCATCGCCAGCAGCATCTTGCGGAAGCTCTCGGCCTGCGACTCCTCGCGGGTGCTGAACTGCAGCTTGTCGAGCTTGGTGAGGCCGTCGACCAACTCGGCGGTCGGCGCGCCGAAGCGCTGGATCAGCTCGGCCTTGCCGATGCCGCAGTCCTCCATCGCGTCGTGCATCAGCGCGGCCATGATCGCCTGCGCGTCGAGTTTCCAGTCGGCGCACAGGCCGGCCACCGCCAGCGGGTGGGTGATGTAGGGCAGGCCGCTGGCGCGGAACTGGCCGAGGTGCGCCTCGTCGGCGAACTTGTAGGCCTCGCGCACGCGCTTGATGTCGGCGGCGTCGAGGTAATCGAGCTTCTTCGTCAGCGACGCGAACGACGCGGCTTCGGCATCCGACGCGGCGTCCTGCGTGGCGGTGCCGCCGAGCATGAAGGCCGGCAGGGCCTGGCTCAGCTTCTTGCGGACGGCTTGGACAGCGCGGGAGGGCATGGCTTCATGGTAGCGCGCCGCCCAAAAACGCCGACGGCCCGCCGAAGCGGGCCGTCGGGCCGTGGGGGCGTCCTTTAGACGGGCACCTTCTTCAGCATCTCGAGGCCGACATGGCCTTCGGCGATCTCGCGCAGCGCGGTCACGCCCGGCTTGTTCTTGCTCTCGACCTTGGGCGCGTGCCCCTGGCTGAGCATGCGGGCGCGGTAGGTCGCAGCCAGCACGAGCTGGAAGCGGTTCGGGATCTTCTCGAGACAGTCTTCGACGGTGATGCGGGCCATGGGCGGGGATCCTTCGGGGTTCGTTTCAGTCCAGGTGGAGGGCCTGGAAGACGGCCGCCTTGCTGCGGCGCTGCGACGCGTATTTTAGCCGCTGGGCGTGGACGACCGCCTGGAGGTCGGCGACCGCGTCGTCGAATGCGGCGTTGATCACGACGAAATCGAAGCGCGGCGCCTGCGCGACCTCCTCGCGGGCGTTCTCGAGCCGCTTGGCGATGACCGCCTCGGCGTCCTCGCCGCGGCCGCGCAGACGGCGCTGCAATTCATCCCAGCTGGGCGGCAGGATGAAGACGAGCACGGCCCCGGGGAACAGGCGCTTGATCTGCAGCGCGCCCTGCCAGTCGATCTCGAGCACGACATCCTCGCCGGCCAGCAGGCGCCGCTCGATCGCCGGGCGCGACGTGCCGTACAGGTTGCCGTGCACCTCCGCCCACTCGAAGAAGGCGCCATGCATGACCATGTCGCGAAACGTCGTTTCGCTGACGAAGTGGTACTCGCGGCCGTCGACCTCGGCGCCGCGCGGCGCGCGCGTCGTGTGCGAGACCGACACCGCGAGCCCCGGCTCGCGCTGCAGCAGCGCGTTGACGAGGCTGGACTTGCCGGCGCCGCTGGGCGCGGCGACGACGAACAGGTTGCCCGGCGCGTCCAGCGGTGTCGGGGTGGCGGCGGCGGACGTCATTCGATGTTCTGTACCTGTTCGCGCATCTGCTCGACCGCGACCTTCATCTCGACCGAGATCCGTGTCAACTCCAGCGCTGCCGATTTCGAGCCCAGCGTGTTGGCTTCGCGCTGCAGTTCCTGGATCAGGAAGTCCAGCCGCTTGCCGACTTCGCCGCCGGCGGCCAGCAGGCGTTCGATCTCGTCGAGGTGCGAGCCGAGCCGGGCCAGTTCCTCGGCGACGTCGATGCGGATCGCGAAGGCGGTGGCCTCGGCGAGCGCCCGTTCGTGCAGGGTCTGGGTCGGGATCGACGCCGTGTTGCCGGCGTCGAGGGCCTCCTGCCAGCGCTCGAGGAAGCGCTGGCGCTGGCGCTCGACCACCTGCGGCAGCAGCGGCCGTGCTTCGTCAGCCAGTTCGCGCAGCCGGCCGACGCGCTGCATCAGCACCTCGACCAGGCGCGCGCCCTCGCGCGCACGCGCTTCCACGAGCCCCGCGACGGCCCGCCGGGCCACGGCGAGCACGGCGTCGTCGGCCGGCCCGGCCGAGGCGCCGCCGCGGCACCACTGCAGGATTTCGTGGACGGTGAGTGCCGCGGCCTGCGGCAGCCGCGCGTGCACCGCCTGCTGCAGGCCCGCCAGCGTGTCGAGCTGGTCAGGCTGCGGCTGTGGCCAGGCGCTCGCGGCCTCGTCGCGCGAGGCCAGCCGCAACTCGACCTTGCCGCGCCGCAGCTGCGCGGCGATCAGCTCGCGCAGCGCCGGCTCGAGTGCGCGCAGTTCGTCAGGCATGCGAAATGCAACATCGAGAAACCGGCTGTTCACCGAACGCAACTCGACGTGCACTGTCGAGCCCGGCGACGAGGGGGTTTCGGCGCTACCGGCGGACGCATTTGCGTAACCGGTCATGCTGTAAACTGGCATCGAATTTATCGCATTGCAAAATCCGATTATGTCAAAGAGCAAACCCGCCCCCCTGCCTGCGGGCACGGTGGTCGGGGGCTACCAGGTCATCAAGAAACTGGCAGCCGGCGGCTTTGGCGTTGTCTACCTGTGCGAAGACGCCGAACGCCGGCTGGTGGCGCTCAAGGAGTACCTGCCGGCCTCGCTGGCCGACCGGGCCCCGGGCGAGCTGACGCCGCGCGTCAAGCCCGAGAAGCAGCCGCTGTACCGCCTGGGGCTGAAGAGCTTCTTCGAGGAAGGCCGCTCGCTGGCGCAGATCAGCCACCCGAGCGTGGTGTCCGTTCTCAATTTCTTCCGCGAGAACGAGACCGTCTACATGGTGATGAATTACCTGCAGGGCGACACGCTGCAGGACTTCATCGTCACCGCCCGGGACCTCAAGCGCGACAAGGTTTTCAGGGAATCGACGATTCGTTCACTGTTCGACGAGATCCTGCGCGGCCTGCGCATCGTCCATCAGCACAAGATGCTGCACTTGGACATCAAGCCGGCGAACATCTTCATCACCAACGACAACAAGGCGGTGATGCTGGACTTCGGCGCCGCGCGCGAGGTCCTGAGCAAGGAAGGCAACTTCATCCGACCGATGTACACGCCCGGCTTCGCCGCGCCCGAGATGTACCGCCGTGACGGCACCCTCGGCCCCTGGACCGACATCTACGCGATCGGCGCGTGCATCTACGCCTGTATGCAGGGTTATCCACCGAACGACGCGCCGCAGCGCAACGACAAGGACCGGCTCGGCCTGAGCCTGTCGCGGCTGCGCAGCGTCTACTCGGACAACCTGATCGAAGTCACGGAATGGTGCATGTCGCTCGACCCGCTGTCACGGCCGCAGAGTGTGTTCGCGCTGCAGAAGGAACTGGCGCGCGAGACCGAGCGCCGCTACACCAAGCTCAGCTTCAGCGAGCGGCTGAAGCTGCAGCTGGAAAACATCAAGACCGGCGTCAAGGCCTAGGCCGGCGTTCCGCCATGCGTTTTTCCGTCTACCAGATCAGCCGCAAGGGCGGCCGCGAGAAGAACGAAGACCGCATGGGCTATTGCTACACGCGGGACTCGGGGCTGTTCGCGCTGGCCGACGGCATGGGCGGTCATCCCGAGGGCGAGGTCGCCTCGCAGCTCGCGCTGCAGACGCTGGCGGCGATGTACCAGCGCGATGCCAAGCCGGTGCTGAAGGACCCGCTGCGCTTCCTGCACGACGCGGTGATCGCCGGCCACCACCAGCTGATCCGCTACGCCACCGAGAAGGCGCTGATCGACACGCCGCGCACGACCGTCGTCGCCTGCGTGCTGCAGGGCAACGCCGCCTACTGGGCGCACTGCGGCGACTCGCGGCTCTACCTGGTGCGCGGCGACAAGCTGATCGCGCGCACCCGCGACCACAGCTACTCCGAGCTCCAGGAGACGATGTCGCAGGTCGTGCCGATGGGCGACCGCTTCAACCGCAACGTGCTGTTCACCTGCCTCGGCAGCCCCAGCAAGCCGGTCGTCGACACCGTCGGCCCGCTGATCCTGCACAAGGGCGACCGCCTGCTGCTGTGCTCCGACGGCCTGTGGGGCAGCCTGAGCGACGACATCATCACCGCGCAGCTCGCCAGCCATGCGATCTCGGACGCCGTGCCGGAGCTGGTCGAGCAGGCCCTGCGCGCCGGCGGCGCGAAGAGCGACAACGTGACCGTGCTGTCGGTCGAATGGGAATCGGCGACCGACGACGTGCCGGCGATCTCCACGCAGACGCTCGGCGAGGAAGTGTTCGCTTCGACGATCCAGGCCAGCATGGGCGGCGGTCCCGGCGATCCCGACGAGCTCGACGAGGCCGAGATCGAGCGCTCGATCCGCGAGATCAACGACGCGATCCGCCGCTCGTCGCAGAAGAAGTCCTGATCCCCGCCGGGCCGCGCGCCCGACCGACAATGCGGCTGCCTCCGGGCAGCCTTTGTTTTTTCCTCACCCCAGGATCCCCATGAGCTTCGTTCGCACCCGCGACCGCGCCGCCGACGCGCTGCGCCCCATCACGCTGACCCGCCGCTACACGGTGCACGCCGAAGGCTCCGTGCTGGTCGCCTTCGGCGACACCAAGGTTCTGTGCACCGCCTCGGTCGAGGAGAAGGTCCCGCCGCACAAGCGCGGCAGCGGCGAGGGCTGGGTCACGGCCGAGTACGGCATGCTGCCGCGCGCGACCCACACGCGCGGCGACCGCGAGGCCGCGCGCGGCAAGCAGAGCGGCCGCACGCAGGAGATCCAGCGCCTGATCGGCCGCTCGCTGCGCGCGGTGTTCGACCTGAAGGCGCTCGGCGAGCGCAGCATCCTGATCGACTGTGACGTGCTGCAGGCCGACGGCGGCACCCGCACCGCGGCGATCACCGGCGCGTATGTGGCCGCCGCGGATGCGGTGAACTGGCTGCTCGCGCAGGGCCGGATCGCCGCCTCGCCGATCCGCGACGCGGTCGCCGCGGTCAGCGTCGGCCTCGTCGAGGGCACGCCGCTGCTCGACCTGGAGTACGTCGAGGACGTGGCCTGCGACACCGACATGAACGTCGTGATGACCGGCGCCGGCCACTTCGTCGAGGTGCAGGGCACCGCCGAGGGGGTGGCCTTCACGCGCACGGAGATGGACCAATTGCTGGCCCTGGCCGAGCGTGGCATCGCCGAGCTCGTGGCGCTGCAGGCGGCCGCCCTGAAGGGCTGACGTGCGCCTCGTCCTCGCGTCGAACAACGCGAAGAAGCTCACCGAGCTGCGCGCGCTGCTTGGCGCGCTGCCGCTCGAGCTGGTCGCCCAGGGCGCGCTCGGCATCGCCGAGGCCGAGGAGCCGCATGCGACCTTCGTCGAGAACGCGCTCGCGAAGGCGCGCCACGCGGCACGCGCGGCCGGTGGTGCGGCGATCGCCGACGACTCCGGCCTGTGCGTCGACGCGCTCGCCGGCGCGCCCGGTGTCGCCTCGGCGGTTTACGCGCCGCTCGCGCTGCCGCCCGGCGAGCGCGAGGCGCGGCGCGCCGCTCAGGACGCCGCCAACAACCGGCTGCTGCTCGAGCGCATGGACGCCGTCGACGACCGCCGCTGCGCCTTCGTCAGCACGCTGGTCGCGCTGCGCCATGCCGACGACCCCGAGCCGCTGATCGCCTTCGGCCGCTGGAACGGCGAGATCCTGCGCGCGCCGCGCGGCGACGGCGGCTTCGGCTACGACCCGCTGGTGTTCGTCCCGACACTCGGCCGCAGCGTCGCCGAGCTCGACGCCGCGACCAAGAACGCGCACAGCCACCGCGCCCTCGCCGCCGCCGAGCTGCTCGCGCGGCTGCGCACGAGCTGGTTCGCGTGAACGCCCAGCGCATCGACGTCAGCGGCCTGCACCGCCGCAGCGGCGCGCTGAATCTCGCCGCGCTGCCGCCGCTGGCGCTCTACGTGCACTTGCCCTGGTGCCTGAAGAAGTGCCCGTACTGCGACTTCAACAGCCACGAGGCGGCACGGGGCGTCGAGCAGGAGGCCCGCTACCTCGACGCGCTGCGCGCCGACCTCGAGGCCGCGCTGCCGCTGGTCTGGGGCCGGCGCGTCGTCAGCGTCTTCATCGGCGGCGGCACGCCCAGCCTGTTCTCGCCCGAGGCGATCGAGCGGCTGCTCGCCGACGTCCGCGCCTTGCTGCCGCTCGAACCCGGCTGCGAGATCACGCTGGAGGCCAACCCCGGCACCTTCGAGCGCGAGCGCTTCCGCGCCTTCCGTGCCGCCGGCGTGACGCGACTGTCGGTCGGCGTGCAGAGCTTCGACGACGCGAAGCTGAAGGCGCTCGGCCGCGTGCACGACCGCGCCCAGGCCGTCGCCGCCGTCGAGGAAGCGCAGGACGCCTTCGAGACCTTCAACCTCGATCTGATGTACGCGCTGCCGGGCCAGACGCTGGCCGCGCTCGACGCCGACCTGCGCCAGGCGCTCGCGTTCGCACCGCCGCACCTGAGCGTCTACCACCTGACGCTCGAGCCCAACACCCGCTTCGCCGTCGAGCCGCCGCCGGGCCTGCCCGACGAGGACCTCGCCGCCGCGATGCTCGACCGCATCGCCGAGCGCAGCGCCGCCGCCGGGCTGGAGCGCTACGAGGTCTCGGCCTACGCGCGCCCCGGCCATCGCTGCCGCCACAACCTCAATTACTGGCAGTTCGGCGACTACCTCGGCATCGGCGCCGGCGCGCACGGCAAGCTGAGCTTCGCGCACCGCATCCTGCGCCAGACGCGCTGGCGCGACCCGGCCACCTACATGGCCAAGGCGCTCGAGGGCGCGGCAGTGTCGAACGAGCACGAGGTCGCGGCCGCGGACCTGCCGTTCGAGTTCATGCTCAACGCACTGCGGCTGCGCGAGGGTTTCGAGCTGGCGCGCTACGGCGAGCGCACCGGGCTGCCGCTGACGACGATCCAGCGGGCGCTGCAGCAGGCCGAGGCGCGGGGGCTGCTCGAGCGTGACCTGCAGCGCGCGTGGCCGACGGCGCGCGGCTTCGACTTCCTGAACGACCTGCAGCAGTTGTTCCTGGCCTGAGGCCGGGGGCGAAGCTCAGACCCGGTTCAACGACAGCCCCGCCGTGCTCCGCAGCCGGTCCAGCAGCGCCGGCGCGATCTTCTGCAGCGGCAGCACCTCGTGCGCCGCGCCGGCGGCGATCGCCTCGCGCGGCATGCCGAAGACGACGCAGCTCGCCTCGTCCTGCACCAGGTTGTAGCTGCCGGCATCGCGCATCTCGCGCATCGCCTTGGCGCCGTCGGCGCCCATGCCGGTGAGCATGAGGCCCAGCGCGTTCGGGCCGACGACGCGCGCGGCGCTCTTGAACAGCACCTCGACGCTGGGCTTGTGGCGATTGACCGGCTCGCCGTCCTGCACGCGCGCGATGTAGTTCGCTCCGCTGCGCTCGACGCTCAGGTGCAGGCCGCCGGGCGCGATGTAGGCATGGCCGGGCAGGATGCGCTCGCCGTCCGTCGCTTCCTTGACGCGGATGCGGCACAGGCCGTCGAGCCGCGCCGCATAGCTCGTCGTGAAGCCGGGCGGCATGTGCTGGGTGATCACGACCGCCGGCGCGTCGGGCGGCAGGCCCAGCAGCACTTCCTTGGTCGCTTCGGTGCCGCCGGTGGAGGCACCGATGAAGATGATCTTCTCGGTCGACAGCCGACCCAGGCTGGGCGCAGGCATCGGCGGGGCCACCGCGGCGCGGCCGGCGGCAGCCGGCGTGGCGGTAGCGGGGCGCCGCACGTGGGCGCGCGACGCCGCGCGGATCTTGTCGGTGATGTCGGCGCCGAGCTGCTTCAAGCCGTCGGCGACGCCGATCTTGGGTTTGGCGACGAAGTCGACCGCGCCGAGTTCCAGCGCCCTCAGCGTGACCTCGGCGCCGCGCTCGGTCAGCGTCGAGACCATCACCACCGGCATCGGGCGCAGGCGCATCAGGCGCGACAGGAAGTCCAGCCCGTCCATGCGCGGCATCTCGACGTCGAGCGTGATCACGTCGGGGTCGAGGTCGCGGATCATCTCGCGCGCCACCAGCGGATCGGCAGCCGCGCCGATGCACTGCATGTCGCTCTGGCGGTTGATGATCTCGGCCAGCAGGCCGCGCACCAGCGCCGAGTCGTCCACCACCACCACCCTGGTCTTGGCCATGCGTGTTTCCGGAAGGTCCTGGTTGCGGCGTGCTCAGAACAGGTCGATCGAGCCGCCCGCGCTCGCCGCCGGCACCGCGCTGGCCGCGGCGGCGCGGTCCTGGGCCGCCAGAGCCTCGGTGTTGCCGCTCGCCAGGCGCTTGACCATCGCCTTGCCGCTGGCCGGGAAGAAGCAGACCTTGCGCGGGTAGACGTCGAGCACGTCCTTGCTGACGACCGGGATGCGCTCGGTCTTCAGGTAGTCCATCACGAAGCGCGTGTTGCGCTCGCCGACGTTGATCGAGTTCATGCCGCTGATCACCGCGCCACCGCCGAACACCTTGGCCTCCATCGCCAGGCGCGAGGCGCCGCGCTTCATCATTTCGTTGATCAGCAGCTCCATCGCGAAGGAGCCGTAGCGCCCGCCGTCGGCCGCGCCGCCGCCGTCGGGCAGCATGAAGTGGTTCATGCCGCCGATGCGGCGCTCGCGGTCCCACAGGCAGCAGGCGATGCACGAGCCCAGCGTGGTCATGATCAGCAGGTCCTCGTCGTGGACGAAGAACTCGCCGGGCAGCACCTTCACGGCGTCGGCCTTGAAGTGCGCCTCGTAGAAGAAGAACGAGGCCTCGCCGGCGCGCTTCGGCCGCGCCTTGAGCTGCTCGAGGCGCGAGGCGGGGCGGGCGGCGGCCAGAGCGGCGGTCATCGCGGGCCTCAGGCGCCGAGGCGCTCGTAGACGGTCTTGCCGCGCAGGCGGAACAGCTCGCGCGCGTCGCTGAAGTTCTCGGAGTGGCCGACGAACAGCGCGCTGCCGGCCTTCATCGTGCGGTGGATGTTCTCGAGCACGCGGCGCTGGGTCGGCGCGTCGAAGTAGATCATCACGTTGCGGCAGAACACGATGTCGAAGGACTCGCCGAACGACCACTGCGGCGACATCAGGTTGAAGGCGCGGAACTCGATCAGCCGCGCCAGCTCGGGCTTCACGCGGATCGCGCCGGCGTTGGCGCCGGTGCCGCGCAGGAAGTGCGCCTTCAGCCGCTCGGGCGACAGGCCGCGCGCCGAGGCGTCGTAGACGCCGCGCGCCGCGGTGGCGAGCACGTTGGTGTCGATGTCGGTGGCGAGGATGCGGCAGTCGGCGCCGCTGCCCAGCGTCTCGGCCACCGTCATCGCCAGCGAGTAGGGTTCCTCGCCGGTCGATGCGGCGCTGCACCAGATGCGCACCGGCTTGCCGCGCCGCGCCTGCAGCGCCTGGGCCAGCAGCGGAAAGTGGTGCTCCTCGCGGAAGAAGCTGGTCAGGTTGGTGGTCAGGCAGTTGATGAACTCCTGCCACTCGGCATCGCCGCCGGCGCCGCGTTCGAGCCACTGCAGGTAGTCGGCGAAGGAGCCGTGGCCGGTCTCGCGCAGGCGGCGCGACAGGCGGCTGTAGACCATCGCCTGCTTGCCGGCCTGCAGGTTGATGCCGGCGCGCTGGTAGATGAGCTGGCGCACACGCTCGAAGTCGGCCGTCCCGAAGCTGAACTCGCGCTCCGAGTCGGCGACGGACGGCGGCAGCGCGCGGGCGGGCGAGGTCGGGGCGGCGAGGGCGGCGTTCATCGTGCGGCGTGGGGCGGCGGTGAGGGATGGGGGGTCGGGTCGAGCAGCACGGCGCTCGGCGGGACGAGCCCCGCCGCTGGAGCACTTATCGGCGCCAGTCTGCCGGTCTTGAGGGCGTCGAGCGGCCGGGAAAGCGGGGCCTTCGCCCGCCAGTTCGCCGTCACGCACGGTGTCGCCGGCCGCTAGACTGGCCTGACAGTGAAGACCGCTCCCAAAGCCGTTCCCGCGCCGAGTGCCGAAGCGCTGCGTCTCGACGCGGCGCTGCGGCTGCTGCAGCGCGCCGGCCACGACCTGGGCGACGGTCCGCGCGATACCGCCTGGCTGCAGCGCATGCTCGACGCGCTGTGCGACCTGTCCAGCCGCGATCCGCTGACCGGTCTGGCCAACCGGCGCCAGTTCGAGGTCGCGCTGGAGCGCGAGTGCGACCGCGTCGCACGGTCCGGCGAGTCCGCCCTCGTGCTGCTGCTCGACATCGACCACTTCAAGCGCGTCAACGATGCCCACGGCCACGGCGCCGGCGACCTGGTGCTGCAGGCCGTGGCGCGCTGCCTGCAGGGCTGCGTGCGGCCCATGGACACCGTGGCGCGCTACGGCGGCGAGGAGTTCGCCGTCGTGCTGCCCAACTGCCCGCCGGCGTTCGCCCGCACCGTGGCCGAGCGCGTGCGCCGGCAGATCGCGGCCCTGCAGATCACCGTCGGCGCGGGCGCCGAACTGCAGATCACCGTCAGCGTCGGCGGCGCCTTTGCACCGCCCTGGGTCCGGTCCTCGGCACGGCTGTGGACCGAGCGCGCCGATGCCCAGCTCTACCGCGCCAAGGCCGACGGTCGCAACCGCATCTGTCTCGAACCGCAGGCCGTCTCGCTGGTCAGCGCGGAGGAGAAGGGGCTGCTGTTCGCCGCCACCGCTCCGGCCGTTCTCGACGCCGACGTTCTCCATCCCGAGCCGACATGACCGCCCCGTCCCCTGCTTCCGCCGCGCGCGCCCGCATCCTCGCCGTCACCAGCGGCAAGGGCGGCGTGGGCAAGACCTTCGTCTCGGCCAACCTCGCCGCCGCGCTGGCGCGCCGCGGGCTGAACGTGCTCGTGCTCGACGCCGACCTCGGGCTGGCCAACCTCGATGTGGTGCTGAACCTTCACCCCAAGGTGACGCTGCACGACGTCTTCACCGGCCAGGCCACGCTGGAGCAGGCCGTGCTGCCGGCGCCCGGCGGCTTCTCGGTGCTGCTGGCCGGCTCCGGACTGGTCGAGTACTCGCGGCTCACGCCCGAGGTGCGCGACCAGTTGCTGGCCGTGATCGACGAGGTCGCGCCGCGCTACGACATCGTGCTGCTCGACACCGGCGCCGGCATCTCCGACGTGGTGCTGTACACCGTCTCGCTGGCCGGCGAGGTGCTCGTCGTGGTGACGCCCGAGCCGACCTCGATGACCGACGCCTACGCCACCATCAAGGTGCTGGCGATGCAGCAGGAGCGTCGCGACGTGCGGCTGGTCGTCAACCAGGTCGCGCGCGCCGGCGACGGCAAGGGCGTCGCGGCCCAGCTCCAGCAGGTGGTCGACCGCTTCGTCTCGCCGAGCGTCGGCGTGCCGGTGCGCGTCAGTCTGCTCGGCGACGTGCCGACCGACCCCGCGGTGCGAGAGGCGGTCAAGAAGCGCCAGTTGGTCGTCGAGACGCAGCCTGGCACGGCGGCGGCGCAGTCGATCGCGACGCTCGCGGCCCGCCTGAACCCCTGACCCGGCGCAAGGCCGGGCCGGATGCGGCCGGCTATGCTTGCACCCATGTCCGATTTCGCCCCGCCGCAGGAAGCCCAGCCTGCCACGCCCTATGCATGGGTCGGCGGCGAGGCCGCCGTGCGCGCCCTCGTCGACCGCTTCTACGACCTGATGGACCTCGAGCCGGCATTTGCCGAGTTGCGCGCGCTGCACCCGAGCACGCTCGACGGCTCGCGCGACAAGCTGTTCTGGTTTCTCTGCGGCTGGCTCGGTGGGCCTGACCTCTACCAGCAGCGCTTCGGCCACCCGCGGCTGCGCGCGCGCCACCTGCCGTACCCGATCGGCATCCGCGAGCGCGACCAGTGGATGGCCTGCATGACGCAGGCGATGGAGTCCTGCGACCTCGACCCGCTGCTGGTCACGCGCCTGAAGGCCTCGTTCGCGAACACCGCCGACTGGATGCGCAACCGGGGCGTGTAGCCCCGGTGCGCTCCGCGCGGTCTTCGCCGCCTTCCCAGGGAAGGGTTCCCGTCAGGCTGACGAAGCCGTGCTGCCGTCCAGAAGGACCACCAGCGCTCCGGCGCCCCCCTCGCTGCCACGCGCCTGCACGAAGGCCAGCACCTCGGCCTTCTGCACCAGCCAGGTCTGCACCTTGCTCTTGAGCACGGCTCGCCGGCCCGGCGAGCCGTTGCCCTTGCCGTGCACGACGCGAACGCAGCGCAGCCCGTGGCGCTGCGCCTCGCGCAGGAAGCCGCCGAGCCGCTCGCGCGCAGCGTCGCGGCGCAGGCCGTGCAGGTCGACCTGGGCCTGGATCGACCAACCGCCGCGGCGCAGCTTGCGCACCACCTCGGGGCCGATGCCGGGGCGGCGCCAGGACAGCGCGTCGTCGGTGTCGAGCAGCGTCTCGACGTCGAAGTCGTCCGACAGCGCCTCGCGCAGCACCGCCTGCTCGTCGAGCTGGCGCTGCAGCGGCTCGGGCGCCGGCCGCGGCCGTGCCAGCAGCGCGCGCCGGCTCGGCTTGAGCGGCACCACCGGGCCGACCGTGCGCGCGAACAGCTCGCGCTCGCGCCGTTCGGCCGCCTCGCGTTCGCGCTGGCGTGCGATCTGCTCGGCCTGCTCGCGCGCGGCGTCCTCGATGCGACGCTTCAGCGCCTTCAGGTCCTGCAGGCTCATGACGCGCAGCGGAGCCGCGCTCACATCAGCCCCCGCTCGGCAAAGCTCACCACCGCGCCGCGCGCCACCACCATGTGGTCGAGCACCCGCACGTCGACCAGCGCCAGCGCCGCCTTCAGCGACTGCGTCAGCGCCTCGTCGGCGCGCGAGGGCTCGGCCACGCCCGAAGGGTGGTTGTGGGCCAGGATGGCCGCCGCCGCGTTGAGCGCCAGCGCGCGCTTGACCACCTCGCGTGGGTAGACCGAGGCCTGCTGCAGCGTGCCGCGGAACAGCTCCTCGAAGGCCAGCAGCCGGTGCTGGGCGTCGAGGAAGAGCACGCCGAACACCTCGTGCGGCTTGTGCGCGAGCTGCAGCTGCAAGTAGTCCTTGACGGCCTGCGGCGACTCGAACACCGGCGCCTCGGCCAGCCGCGCGCTCAGCGTGCGGCGCGCGATCTCCAGCACCGCCGCGAGCTCGGCGCGCTTGGCCGGCCCCAGGCCTTTGACGCGCGCCAGCGCCTCGGGCTCGGCCGCCAGCAGGCCGGCCAGGCCGCCGAAGCCGTCGAGCAGCGCCTGCGCCAGCTGCAGCACGCCCTGGCCGGCGGTGCCGGTGCGCAGCAGCAGCGCCAGCAGCTCGGCGTCGGCCAGCGCGGCGGGGCCGCGCGCGAGCAGCTTCTCGCGCGGGCGGGCGTCGGCGGGCAGGTCCTTCATCGTGGCCGGGGCGGGCAGGGCGCCAAACTTAGAATGCGGTCCAGTCTATCGAAGCGAGCTTGCCCACCGTGACCGAGGTCCCACAGGTCTGCCCGGGGTCCTTCCTGACCCTGCACTACCGCCTGAGCGGCGCCGACGGCGCCGCGCTGGTGGACACCTTCGCCGACAAGCCGGCGACGCTGTCGCTCGGCACCGGTGAGCTGGCGCCAGCGATGGAGCAGCGGCTGATCGGCCTTTCCGAGGGCAGCCGCGCACGCTTCGACCTGGCCCCCGGCGAGGCCTTCGGCGAGCGCAACCCGGCGCTGGTCCAGCGCGTCTCGCTCGCGCTGCTGCGCGAGCATGGCGACCCGGACGAGACCTACGCCGTCGGCGACGTGGTGCAGTTCCCGACCCCGGACGGCCGGGCGAGCTACGCCGGCGTCGTGCGCGAGCTGGGCCCGGTGGGCGAGGACTGGGCGCTGTTCGACTTCAACCACCCGCTCGCCGGCCAGCCGCTGGCCTTCGAGGTGCACGTGATCGGGGTGCTGTGATGGCCGATACCCATCCGCCCGACCTGCGCGAGGTGATGCTGGCCGAGCCGCGCGGCTTCTGCGCCGGCGTCGACCGCGCGATCGAGATCGTCGAGCGCGCGCTGCGCAAGTTCGGCGCGCCGATCTACGTGCGCCACGAGATCGTCCACAACACCTACGTCGTCGCCGATCTCAAGGCCAAGGGCGCGATCTTCATCGAGGACCTGGCCGAGGTGCCACCCGGCGCGACATTGGTGTTCAGCGCCCATGGCGTGAGCCGCGCGGTGCGCGAGGAGGCCGACGCGCGCGGCTTCAGCGTCTTCGACGCCACCTGTCCGCTGGTGACCAAGGTGCATGTCGAGGTCGCCAAGCTGCACAAGGAAGGCTACGAGTTCATCATGATCGGCCACAAGGGCCACCCCGAGGTCGAAGGCACGATGGGTCAGCTGTCCGAGGGCATCTACCTCGTCGAGGACGTCGCCGACGTCGCGCGCGTGCAGGTCACGCGGCCCGACCGGCTCGCGGTGGTGACGCAGACCACGCTGAGCGTCGACGACGCCGCCGAGATCCTGGCCGCCGTCAAGCTTCGCTTCCCGCAGGTGCGCGAGCCCAAGCAGCAGGACATCTGCTACGCGACGCAGAACCGCCAGGACGCCGTCAAGGTGCTGGCGCCGCAGGTCGACGTGCTGGTGGTCGTCGGCAGCCAGAGCAGCTCCAACAGCAACCGCCTGCGCGAGCTCGCCGAGCGCCTGGGCACACCGGCCTACATGGTCGACTCGGCGAGCGACCTGCGGGCGGAGTGGTTCGAGCACCGCGCGCGCGTCGGCCTGACCGCCGGCGCGTCGGCGCCCGAGCTGCTGGTGCAGCAGGTCATCGAGCGGCTGCGCAACCTCGGCGCGGTGTCGGTGCGCAAGATGCAGGGCGTGCAGGAGACGGTGAACTTCCCGCTGCCGCTGGGGCTGGGCGACAAGTCGATGGCGGCGCTGGCGGCGCCGCGATCTTGACGCGCGCCGCCTGCTGACCCCCGCCGTCGCGCGCCGCGCGACGCCCGAACCCGATCCCGGAGAAGCTCCATGCTCGACATCAACCTGCTCAAGCGCGACCTCGACGGCGTCGTCGCGCGGCTCGAGACGCGCAAGAAGCCGCAACCCTTCCTCGACGTCGAGCGCTTCCGCGCCCTCGAGGCCGACCGCAAGGCGATCCAGACCCGCACCGAGGAGCTGCAGGCGCGGCGCAACAGCCTGTCCAAGCAGATCGGCCAGCTCAAGGCCAAGGGCGGCGACGTGAGCGCGGTGATGGCCGAGGTCGGTGGCATCGGCGACGAGCTGAAGGCCAGCGCCGAGAAGCTCGACGCGATCCAGGCCGAACTCAACGACATCCTGATGGCGCTGCCCAACCTGCCGCAGGCGGGCGTGCCGGTCGGCGCCGACGAGACCGGCAACGTCGAGGTTCGCCGCTGGGGCACACCGCGTGCCTTCGACTTCGGACCCAAGGATCACGTCGACATCGGCGCCCCGCTGGGGCTGGACTTCGACACCGGCGCCAAGCTCGCCGGCGCGCGCTTCTCCTTCCTCAAAGGACCGGCGGCGCGGCTGCACCGTGCGCTCGCGCAGTTCATGCTCGACCGCCAGACGCAGGCGAACGGCTACACCGAGTGCTACACGCCCTACATCGTCAACCGCGAGGTGCTCGAGGGCACCGGCCAGCTGCCCAAGTTCGAGGGTGACATGTTCTGGGTCACGCGGGGCGGCGACGAGCAGGCGAGCAAGCAGTACCTGATCTCCACCTCCGAGATCTCGCTGACCAACAGCGTGCGCGAGCAGGTGCTGGCCGCCGACCAGCTGCCGATCAAGCTGACCGCGCACAGCCCGTGCTTTCGCAGCGAGGCCGGCAGCGCCGGGCGCGACACGCGCGGCATGATCCGCCAGCACCAGTTCGACAAGGTCGAGATGGTGCAGATCACCACGCCCGAGGCCAGCGACGCGGCGCTCGAGGAGATGGTCGGCCATGCCGAAGGCATCCTGCAGGCGCTCGAGCTGCCCTACCGCGTGCTGCTGCTGTGCACCGGCGACATGGGCTTCGGCAGCGCGAAGACCTACGACCTCGAGGTCTGGCTGCCGGCGCAGGACACCTACCGCGAGATCAGCTCGTGCTCCAACTGCGAGGCCTTCCAGGCGCGCCGCATGCAGACGCGCTACAAGACCGCGCAGGGCAGGAACGAGCTGGTGCACACGCTCAACGGCTCGGGCCTCGCGGTCGGGCGTGCGCTGGTGGCGGTGCTGGAGAACCACCAGTGCGCCGATGGCTCGGTGGCGGTGCCGGCGGCGCTGCGGCCCTACCTGGGAGGCCTGGAGCGGCTCACGGCCTGAGCTAGAATCTGCGTCTTCGCTGCAGAAGCGAGACCACGGTTCCAGGAGAGGTGGCAGAGTGGTCGAATGTACCTGACTCGAAATCAGGCGTGCGGTATCCCCGCACCGTGGGTTCGAATCCCACCCTCTCCGCCAAGCACCAGTCCGGCATCGCGTGCCGGCACCATCGGAAAGCCCCGCAAGCGCAATGCCTGCGGGGCTTTTTCCTTGGGGCTCAGCGCTGCCCTTCGGTCAGCGTGTCGAGCTGGAAGCGCCCGCTCTTGTGCACCAGCCAGATGTCGAGGTATTTGGTGTTGCCCATGCGCTGCGGCGCGGGCAGCGGCGACGCGGCGCGGATCATGTCGCGCACCTTGACCACCACGTCGGGCGCGTGGCTCGGCGTGCGGATCATGCGGATGTCGCGCACATGGCCGCCTTCGTCGATCTCGGTCTCGACGACGACGATGGCGTGCAGCAGCGGCGGCAGCACGCCCTTGTAGATGCGCTCGGGGTAGGCGGCATACAGGTGGCGCGCGCCATCGACGCGGTAGGCCTTGGGCGTGTCGGCCATCGACACGGTGCGCAGCTTAGAGGCCGGCACGGCCGCGGCGCCGAGCGATACCGCAAGCAAGGACAGGGCACAGAGGCGACGCAGCATGACCGGCTCCTAGGGCACAGGGGACGGACTCACTCTGCCAGCGCCCGCCTTGCGACGGGGGTGAGGAAGTCACGTCGCCGCGCGCTGCTGCGAAGCGTTACGGTGGCTGACGGCGGGCGTCAGCCACGGGGCCGGCGCCCCTCAGTTGACGGTGACCTGGATCGACTGCGTCGCGCTGTTGCCGAGGGCGTCGGTCGCCCGCACGGTGATGCCATGCACGCCCTTGGCGGCCTTGCGCAGGTTCCACTTGGCGCTGTAGGGCGCGCTGGTGTCGCGCGCGAGCAGCCGGCCGTCGACGAGGAACTCGACCGCGGTCACGCCCGAGGCGTCGCTCGCGCTCGCGCTCAACGTGGCCGAGCTGCCGGACAGCGACGCACCGGCCGCCGGGCTGGTGATCACGAGGCTGGGCGCCGCGGCGTCGCGGTAGACCACGTAGCTCGCGTGCTGGCTGGCGCTGTTGACGACACCGCTCTCGGCGGCCGTGGCGGTGAGCGTGTGGGTCGCCTCGGTGGCGGTGGCGGGCGACGTGACCTGCCAGCTGACGCTGGCGCTGGCGCCCGCGGCCAGGGTCAGCGTGCTCGCCGACAGCGTGCCGGTGAAGCCGGCCGGCAGCGCCTGCGCGAGGTTGAAGCTCGATCCGCCGCAGGCCGCGGTGTTGTTGTTGCGCAGGCTCACGCTGTACGCGAGCCGTGCGCCAGGCGCGCCGCTCTGCGAGGCCGGGCTCACGCCGACGGTCGGCGCGTTGCGCTGGCAGGTCGAGCCGCTGAAGGCCACGGCCACCGTCGAGACGCCGCCCGCCAGCCCCTGGTGGGTGACCTGGATGCCGTTGACGCTGTCGATGAAGGTCTGGCCGACGGCCAGGTTCTGCAGCAGGTAGGTGCGCGTCGGCAGCGTGCCGCCAGCGCGGTGGATGCTGAGCGTGTTCAGCGCGCTCGCGGGCAGGTTGGCATCGAGGTCGATGGCCTGGCGCAGGCTGACGTAGTAGAACTCGTTGGTGTCGGGCTTGACGAGGCGCAGCACCTGCGGATTCGGCGCGCCGTCGGCGGCCAGCGGGCTGAGGCTGTAGCCGCCGCTGGTGAGCACCTCGATCACGCTGCCGGTCGGCAGCCAGCCTGCCATCACGCGGTTCGGTGCGTTGAACTGCACCATGCGGGCGCCGCCCATCGGGTCGGAACTGTCGCCGTACTCGAGCGCGGGCGTCGCGGCGTGGTGGAACGACAGGTTGTGGCCCAGCTCGTGCACGTACACGCCGGTGGAGCCGCAGGACTGCACCCACGAGCGCATCCCCGGCATGTAGGCCAGACCGGCCCAGCCGCAGCTGCTGGCCGAGGGCGTGACATAGCTGATGCGCCGGTACTGCGACAGGTCGATGCCGGCCGCGCGCGCGGCGCTGTCGGCCGCGCTGGCCCAGCCGTTGTAGTCGCAGGCGCCGCCGGCGCTGTAGTTGATCGTGAACGGCCCGGCCGTCTGGCCCGAGAACGACACCAGCGACTCGGACGACTGCCGGTAGTCGACGTTGGTCGTCGTGCCGCTGCCGCCGAACATGCGGGCGTTCACGTCGGCGGCGCTGCAGCCGAGCGTGCGGTCGTTGAAGTTGGCGAGGATCACCAGCGTGCGCTGGTCGCCCGTGATGCGCGGCGTCATCGTGACGACGCCGTTGGTCGACGTGGACTCGGCGCCCTCGGCGGCCATCAGTTCGCCGTCGGCCTTGCCGCGCACCAGCAGCTGGCCGTCGAGCCGCACACCGCTCACGCGCAGCGGCCGGCCGGCCCAGCCGAGCAGGGTGCGCTCGCGGCCGGCTTCCTCGGCCAGCTGCAGCGCGTAGCGGGCAGCGCCGCCGTCGGGCTGGAAGTAGAAGCGCTGCTCGCTGCGGCCGCCCGCCAAGCGCGCGACCTCCGCATAGACGGTGCCGGCGAGCGACACGTCCTGCTCGAGCAGGGCACGCGCGTTCGCCGGGAACTGCGCGCGCAGCGGCGCGGGCAGCAGGCGCAGCGCCGCGAGCTCGGGGTTGCGGGTCATCAGCGAGAGCAGGCGGTCGCGGCGCAGCGCGGCGAGGCGCTCGAGCGCCGCCGCACGCGCCGCGCGGGCGGCCGCCGGGGCCTGCTGCCACTGGCGCAGCGCGCCGAGCAGCTGGTCGTTGTCGGCGACGGTCTGCTGGTCGCTCTCCAGCGCTTCGCCGACGTGGGTGGCCTGCGCGAGGGGCGCGAGGCTCAGCAGCAGGGCGGCAAGGGGAGCAAGGGGGGCGAGGCGGACGAGGGGCATGGAAACTCCGGGCGCGGACTGGGTGCGGCGCCAGTGTGCGAAGCGAGGGGGAAGCTGTCAGTAAGCGGGCGTAATACGCAGGCAAAAGCGCACACCGGCGCGCCGCGCGTCTTCATCCGCGGCGCACGCGCCGCAGTTCGTCGAGGATCAGCAGCACCGCGCCGAGCGTGATCGCGCTGTCGGCCAGGTTGAAGGCCGGGAAGTGCCAGCCCGCCCAGTGGAAGTCGAGGAAGTCGACCACGTAGCCGTGCAGCAGGCGGTCGATCACGTTGCCGACCGCGCCGCCGAGGATCAGCGTCAGCGCCCAGGCGAAGAGCTTCTGGTGGCCCTGGCTGCGCAGCATCCAGACGATGAAGCCCGACACGCCGATGGCCAGCGCGACGAAGAACCAGCGCTGCCAGCCCGAGCCGCCGGCCAGGAAGCTGAAGGCCGCGCCGGTGTTGTGCACACGCACGACGTTGAAGAAGGCCGTGACGGGCCGCGAATCGCCGTAGGCGAAGTCCGACAGGATCAGCGTCTTGGTGAACTGGTCGAGCACGACGATGATGGCCGCGATCGCGAGCCACAGCCACAGGCGGTTGCCGCCCGAACTGCCGCGGGCCATGGCTCAGGCGATGCGCCGGGTTTCGCCGGCGCCGTGCAGGTTGGCGACGCAGCGGCCGCAGATCGTCGGGTGCGCGGCATCGGTGCCGACGTCGTCGCGGTAGTGCCAGCAGCGCTCGCACTTGGTGGCGGCGCTCGGCTCCACATCGACTGCGAGCGCCTCGGCCGCCTCCAGCACGACGCGCGAGGTGATCATCACGAAGCGCAGGTCCTCACCCAGCGACGTCAGCAGGGCGCGGTCCTCCTCGGCCGCGCCGAGCCTTACCTCGGCCTGCAGCGATGCGCCGACACGGCCTTCCGAGCGCAGCGACTCGATCGCCTTGTTGACCTCGTCGCGGATCGCGCGGACGCGCGCCCACTTGGCCAGCAGCACCTCGTCCGGAGGCCCGAAGTCGGCGAAGGTCTCGGTGAAGATCGACGACGACACGCCCGGCGCGAAGATCGGCCAGGCCTCCTCGGCGGTGAAGCTCAGGAAGGGCGCCATCCAGCGCAGCATCGCGTGGGTGATCTGGTGCAGCGCGGTCTGTGCGCTGCGGCGCGCGAGCGACTTCGGCGCGGTGGTGTAGAGCCGGTCCTTCAGCACGTCGAGATAGAACGCGCCCAGGTCCTCGCTGCAGAACACCTGCAGCTTGGCGACCACCGGGTGGAACTCGAACACCGCGTAATGCGCCAGCAGCTCGGCCTGCAGCTCGGCGGTGCGCGCCAGCGCCCAGCGGTCGATCTCGAGCAGCTCGGCCTCGGGCACCGCATCCTTGACGGGGTCGAAGTCCGAGGTGTTGGCGAGCAGGAAGCGCAGCGTGTTGCGGATGCGCCGGTAGGCATCGACGACGCGCGCGAGGATCTTGTCGTCGATGTTGAGGTCGCCCGAGTAGTCGGTGCTCGCGACCCACAGGCGCAGGATCTCGGCGCCGAGCTTGTCGCTCACGGTCTGCGGCACGACCACGTTGCCCAGGCTCTTGCTCATCTTGCGGCCCTGGCCGTCGGTCGCGAAACCGTGCGTCAGCAGCCCGCGGTAGGGCGCACGGCCCTCCAGCGCGCAGGCGATCAGCAGTGAGCTGTGGAACCAGCCGCGGTGCTGGTCGTGGCCTTCGAGGTAGAGGTCGGCCTCGGGGCCGCCGTCCTCGCGCCCAGCGCCGGCGTGGCTGCCCTTGAGCACATGCGAGAAGGTCGAGCCCGAGTCGAACCACACGTCGAGGATGTCGGTGCTCTTCGCGTAGTGCTCGGCGTCCGGCCCCAGCCAGTCCTCGGCATCGAGCCGCGACCAGGCCTCGATGCCGCCCAGCTCGACCAGCACCGCGGCGCGGTCCATCAGCGCCAGCGTGTCGGGGTGCAGCTCGCCGGTGACCTTGTGCAGGAAGAAGGGTAGCGGCACGCCCCAGTTGCGCTGGCGGCTGATGCACCAGTCGGGCCGGTTGGCGATCATGTCGCGCAGCCGCGCGCGGCCGTTCTCGGGATAGAAGGCGGTCGCGTCGATCGCCTCGAGCGCGGTCTGGCGCAGCGTCTTCGCGGGGTGCTCCGTCGCGAGCACGCCGACACCCTCGTCCATGCGCACGAACCACTGCGCCGCGGCGCGGTAGATCACCGGGCTCTTGTGGCGCCAGCAGTGCGGATAGCTGTGGTCGAGTTTGGACGTCGCGAGCAGGCGGCCGGCGTTCTGCAGCGCCTCGACGATGTGCGGGTTGGCCTTCCAGATGAACTGTCCGCCGAACAGCGGCAGCGCCGCCTCGTAGACGCCGTTGCCCTGCACCGGGTTCAGGATGTCGTCGTGGCGCAGGCCATGCGCCATGCAGGAGTTGAAGTCGTCGACGCCATAGGCCGGCGCCGAGTGGACGATGCCGGTGCCGTCTTCGGCCGTCGCGTAGTCGGCCAGGTAGACCGGGCTGGTGCGCGCATAGCCGGCGTCGACATGCGTCAGCGGGTGGTAGAAGCTGAGTCCGTCGAGCGCCTTGCCGAGCGTCGTCGCGACCACCGTGCCTTCAAGGCCCCAGCGCGCCAGGCACTTCTCGACCAGCGCCGCAGCCACCAGCATCAACCCGCGCGGCGTATCGACCAGCGCGTACTCGAGCTCGGGATTCAGGTTCAGCGCCTGGTTCGCGGGCAGCGTCCACGGCGTCGTGGTCCAGATCACCGCGAACGCGTCCCTGGCGAGCGAGGTCAGCCCGAAGGCCGCCGCCAGCTTGGCCGGCTCGGCGGCGAGGAAGGCCACGTCGACCGTCGGCGAGGCCTTGTCGGCGTACTCGATCTCGAACTCGGCCAGCGACGAGCCGCAGTCGAAGCACCAGTAGACCGGCTTGCTGCCGCGGTAGACGAAGCCGCGCTCCATCAGGCGCTTCAGCACGCGGATCTCACCGGCCTCGTTCAGCGGGTCCATCGTCCGGTACGGCCGCCCCCAGTCGCCGAGCACGCCCAGGCGCTTGAAGTCGGCCATCTGCTGCGCGATCTGCTCGGTGGCGTAGGCGCGGCTCTTGGCCTGCACCTCGTCGCGACCGAGGTTGCGGCCGTGGGTCTTCTCGATCTGGTTCTCGATCGGCAGGCCGTGGCAGTCCCAGCCCGGCACGTAGAGCGCGTCGTAGCCGGCCAGCTGCTTGGACTTGACGACCATGTCCTTGAGCACCTTGTTGACCGCGTGGCCGATGTGCAGCGCGCCGTTGGCATAGGGCGGGCCGTCGTGCAGCACGAAGCGCGGCCGGCCGGCGCGCGATGCGCGCAGGCGCTTGTACAGGCCTTCCTCGTTCCATTGCTTCACCCAGCCCGGCTCGCGCTTGGGCAGGTCGCCGCGCATCGGGAAGGGCGTGTCGGGCAGGTTCAGCGTCGAGCGGTAGTCGGTCGGCGCGGGGGGGGTGGAGTCGGTCATGGCGGCGGCAATCGGTGAGCGGGCGCGGATCGCCGGGCACCGGCGGTGCGACGGCGGGCGGTCATCCCTGGCGGCGGGGACGGCGCCGCGTCAAATTCGGTCGCGGGTGGTCTGCCGGCCCTGGGCGGCATGCGCGGCGGCGAGCCAGCGGCGCGCCTCGGCCTCGTCCTGCGCGATCGCGGCGGCGAGTGCGTCGAGCCCGTCGTAGCGGGCTTCGTCGCGCAGTTTGTGCAGCAGTTCCACGCGCACGAGTTTACCGTAGCCCCCTTCGGCGCCGAGGGCCGACGGCCAGTCCAGGCAGTGCACTTCGAGCAGCACGCGGCCGGCGTCCTCGACCGTCGGCCGCACTCCGAGGCTGGCGACGCCGTCCAGCGGCACCGCCGCCAGGCCGTGGGTGCGCACGACGAAGATGCCGCGCGCGGCGGGACGGTGGTGCGGGAAGCGCAGGTTCAGCGTGCGGTAGCCGTCGTCGCCGGCCGAGCCGGCGGCCAGCGTGCGCCCGAGCTTGCGGCCGTGCACGACATGGCCGCTGATGCTGTAGGGCCGGCCGAGCAGGCGGGCGGCGAGCGCCATGTCGCCGGCGGCGAGCGCCTCGCGCACCGCCGAGCTGCTGACGCGCAGGCCGTGCACCTCGTAGCTCATCATCCGCGCGACGTCGAAGCCCTGGGCCTCGCCGGCGGCGTCGAGCATCGCGTAGTCGCCGGCGCGCTTGGCGCCGAAGCGGAAGTCGTCGCCGACCAGCACGTAGCGCGCGTTCAGCGCGCCGAGCAGCATGTCGTCGATGAAGGCCTGGGGCGGCTGGCTGGCCAGCGGTCGGTCGAAGGGCAGGATCACGACCTGCTGCACGCCGCAGCGCTGCAGTTCGACGAGCTTGTCGCGCAGCGTCGCGATGCGCGCCGGCGCTTGCTCGGGCCGGCCGGCGAGCGCGGCGAAGAAGTCGCGCGGGTGCGGCTCGAAGGTCAGCACCGTGGGCACGAGCCCGCGGTGCGCCGCTTCGTTGACCAGCAGCGCCAGCATGGCCTGGTGGCCACGGTGCACGCCGTCAAAGTTGCCGACCGTGACCGCGGCCGGGGGGCCGCTGCGGCTCAGGCCGCGGAGGATGCGCATGCCGCGATTATCGCGGCCGCCGGTCAGGGGTAGCCGGCCAGCAGCGCATCCATCCACGGCCCCATCCTGGCGCCGATCTTCTTGTAGCCGGCCGGGTTGGGATGGATCTCGTTGACCCAGTCGCCCGAGTCGCCGGCGGCCTGCGGGTCGGAGGGCGTCAGGCCGCCGTCCTTTGCCGAGTCGAACACATGGACCTGCGGCAGCGCGTCGGCGCTGCCCGAGGCACCGTCCAGCGACAGCAGCAGCGCGCGCAGCCGCTCGAACAGCGCGGCGGCGAGGCCCTGGCGCTCGCCGCTCGGAATCGCGTAGGCGCGCAGCGCCGGGTAGAGCCAGCCCTCGGCCGCGCCCACGGTGCCCGAGGGCCGCACCACCGGCACGTGGTAGGTGTGCAGGCAGATCGGCCGGCCGGCGCTCTGGCCCTGATCGCGCGCCGCGACCAGCGCGCGGAAGTTCGTCTTCAGGTAGCCGGCCAGCAGCGCCCAGCCCGGTTCGCTGATGTAGCGCTCGGGACCGGCGACGCCGGGCTGGACCGCGGCCGCCTCGGCCGGCGTCAGCAGCAGCCGCTCGGCCAAGGTCGCGGCGCTGCCGTCGCGGCGCAGCGGCCGCAGCTGGGCCGCGGCGATCAGGTCGTTGCCGCCGGCCGAGACCAGGATCGCCTCCCAGTAGCGGCCGATCGTCGGGTGGCGCAGCAGCTGGTCGAACTGGCTCCCGTGGGCGAGGCCGTCGACCATGTGCACCAGCTCGTCGCCGGGGTAGGCGCAGCTGATGACGATGTGCTGCTGCGCGAACACCAGCTCCTTGAGCAGGTTGGAGTTCTTCAGCGGGCTGAGCCGCCCGATCGTGAACCAGGAGTCGCCTTCGGCGAGGAAGCGCCGGCCGTACTGCGACAGTGGCGGTGGCAGGCCGGCCGACAGGTCGTCGGCGGTGAATACGTCGGGCTTCATCGGGCGCTCCTTGTCCAGTCGGGCGCCTCGATGCTAGCGAGCGGCGCCGCGCCCGCGGGGCCTTCGTTCTAGGGTCTCAGGCGGTCCGCGCGGCGCCGGCGATGACGTCGTAGAAGGCACGCACCATGCGCATTTCCTGGCGCTCGGCCAGGCAGACCACGTGGGCGTAGGTCTTGACCTGCGCGTCGCTGATGCGCACCGCGTGCAGGCCGGGCCCGGGGACGTACTCGACCTCGGACACCGCCGCGATGCCGAGACCCTGCACGACCGCCTCGCGGATGATCTCGCGGCTGCCGATCTCCATCACGACGTCGGGCTCGACCTGGGCCGCCTTCAGCGCCGCCTCGAGCGCCTTGCGCGTCGTCGAGCCCGACTCGCGCACCAGCAGGCGCTCGCCCTGCAGTTCGGCGCTGCGGATGCTGCGGCGCTTCGCGAAGCGGTGGGCGCTGGAGCAGAACACCAGCACCGGGTGCTCGCTGAAGGGCACCGATACGAAGCGCTTGTCGCGGAACACCTGCGCCAGCACGCCGACGTCGGCCCGGTAGTCGAGCAAGCGGTCGAGCACGTCCTGCGAGTTCCCGGTGCTGACCGAGATCTTCACGCCCGGGTAGCGTTGGTTGAAGGCGGCGAGCATCTTCGTCACGTGCGACGGGCCGACGGCGGCGACGCGCAGGTGGCCGGAGCGCAGCTCGCCGACGTCGCCGAGCAGCTGGATCGCGTCCGCCTCGAGGCTGAAGATCTGCCGCGACAGGTGCAGCAGCCGCTCGCCGATCTCGGTGGGCCGCACGCGCCGACCGGTGCGATGGAACAACTCCACCTTGTACAGCTCCTCGAGCTGCCGGACCTGGGTGGTCACGGTGGGCTGGCTGACGTGCAGCTTCTCGGCGGCGCGCGTGAAGCTGCCCTCGGTGGCCACCGCATGGAATGAACGCAGTTGTGTCAGTCGCATGACGAGGTGACTCGTGCTTTCCCGCGCAAACTATAGAGGCGCTGAATGGATCGCTGCCAACTTTTGTATTGGTCGGATCAACCGGCTGTCGCCGAGAGTCGCCGCTCCTCGCACTTCACAGGAGACCGGCATGACGACGACTCGGTGGGCCCCGTGCCTGCTTGCCCTCTGCTTTGCGGCTTTCGCTGCCCGCGCCGACGCGGCGGCGCTCGACGCCTTCGACCTGACGCCGAACGCGGCGATTCCCGGCTACAACGTCCAGCAACTCGCCAATGTCACGCCAGAGATGTGCGCGGCAGCATGCCAGGACAGCACGCGGCGCGGTTGGTGCAAGTCGTTCGATTACCACAAGGCCGTGCAACGCTGCGACTTGAGCGACAAGCGGGCGGGCGATGTCGGCGGGCTCAAGACCGACTACGCGGGCAATCCGTACGACCACTACAGCCTCAAGCCGACCGCGCTGGAGGGCTTCGTGCGCACCCCGAACGCCGCGATCTCCGGCTACAACGTCGAGGCCCTGCTGAACGTGGCGCCGGCCGACTGCGCCGCGGCCTGCACCGATGGCGACCGCTCGGCGTGGTGCAAGTCGTTCGATTACCACAAGAGCGGCCTGCGCTGCGACCTCAGCGACAAGCGCGCCACCGATGTCGCGGGACTGAAGACCGACTACGCGGGCAACCCCTACGACCACTATTCGCT
>Ga0209966_1000077_pt1 | contig 42298 bp, 39 predicted proteins | sample RhisoiCoNPM_FD_187575 | JGI IMG/M metagenome (GOLD analysis project Ga0209966, IMG submission 187575) | Arabidopsis thaliana rhizosphere microbial communities from the Joint Genome Institute, USA, that affect carbon cycling - Rhizosphere... | ecosystem: Host-associated > Plants > Roots >... | reverse complement strand
CTCCACCGCTTGTGCGGGCCCCCGTCAATTCCTTTGAGTTTCAACCTTGCGGCCGTACTCCCCAGGCGGACGACTTAATGCGTTAGCTGCGGCACGGAAGGGACTGAACCCCCCCACACCTAGTCGTCATCGTTTACAGCGTGGACTACCGGGGTATCTAATCCCGTTTGCTCCCCACGCTTTCGCGCCTCAGCGTCAGGAATTGCCCAGAGACCCGCCTTCGCCACCGGTGTTCCTCCCGATCTCTACACATTTCACCGCTACACCGGGAATTCCAGTCTCCTCTGCAATCCTCAAGAACAGCAGTATCGATCGACGTTCCTCGGTTGAGCCGAGGGATTTCACGACCGACTTGCCATCCCGCCTACGCGCCCTTTACGCCCAGTAATTCCGAGCAACGCTTGCCCCCTCTGTCTTACCGCGGCTGCTGGCACAGAGTTGGCCGGGGCTTCCTCTGCAGGTACCGTCAGATGCCAGGGGTATTAACCCCGACACCCTTCTTTCCCACTGACAGTGGTTTACGACCCGAAGGCCTTCGTCCCACACGCGGCGTCACTCCGTCAGGCTTTCGCCCATTGCGGAAAATTCCCCACTGCTGCCTCCCGTAGGAGTCGGGGCCGTGTCTCAGTCCCCGTGTGGCTGGTCGTCCTCTCAGACCAGCTACCCGTCATAGCCTTGGTGGGCCGTTACCCCGCCAACTAGCTGATAGGCCGCGAGCCCCTCCAAGAGCGGTAGCTTGCGCCACCTTTCCTCCCCGATCTTTCAACCGAGGAACGTATCCGGTATTAGCCCCCCTTTCGAGGGGGTATCCCGAACTCCAGGGCAGGTCACCCACGTGTTACTCACCCGTGCGCCACTAGGACCGCCAATGTATTGCTACACCGAAGATCCTCGTTCGACTTGCATGTGTTAAGTACGCCGCCAGCGTTCGCTCTGAGCCAGGATCAAACTCGCCATGAATGAATCGACAAATCTGAAGCCTGGTCCCTAAAGCCCAACCAAGATGTTGCTTCGGTCGGGCGCAAGGTACTCAGTAGTTACGGATGGTGCTCACACTTCTCGGTGAGCCAGTAACATATGCGATTTTCAAAGAGCGGCGGGGCGTGAACCCCTCGGGTTGAATCGAGGCCAGCGGACTGATTCGGACCGGCTGACTTCTCTCAACGCCCCCTACCCGGCTGAGCCGGAAGGATGGGCAAGGTGTGATAATACGGACAGCCTTCGAGGCTGTCAAGTCATTCCTTGACGAGGGTGAACTTCTTGAAGCGCCGCTTGCCGACCTTCAGCAAATGAGTGTTTCCGGGGGAGACCGTGTAGTTCAGGTCGACGATCGGCTCGCCGTCCAGCTCGACGGCTCCCTGTTGGATGAGCCGGCGTCCCTCGGAGCTCGAGGGGACCAGGCCGGTCTGGGCCAGTACCCTCCAGATCGGCTGCCCGCCCACCGAGGTCCGGATCGTGATCTCGTCAATATTTTCAGGCACTTCCTTGTGCTGCACCACCCGGGCGAAGTGGGCCTCCCCCTCCGCCGCGCCCGCGTCGCCGTGGTACATGGCGGTCACCGTGCGTGCGAGACGCTTCTTGGCCTCCATCGGATGCAGCCGGCGCAGCGCCTCGATCTCGTCCTCGGGCACGCGGGTCGCGAGGTCGAAATAGCGGAACATCAGCGCATCGGAGACCGACATCAGCTTGCCGTACATGTCGGCGGGTGACTCGTTGACGCCCACGTAGTTGCCGAGGCTCTTCGACATCTTCTGCACGCCGTCCAGGCCCTCGAGAATCGGCACGGTCAGGGCGACCTGCGGCTCCTGGCCGTGGGCGCGCTGCAGATCCCGCCCCACGAGCAGGTTGAAGGTCTGGTCGGTGCCGCCCAATTCCACGTCGGCGCCCAGCGCCACCGAGTCGTAACCCTGTGCGAGCGGATAGAGGAACTCGTGCAGGCTGATGGGCCGGCCGTCGGCGTAGCGTGCCGCGAAGTCTTCGCGCTGGAGGATGCGCGCCACCGTCAGGTGCGCCGTCTCGCGGATGATCTGCTCGAAGCTGAGCGGGCCCAGCCACTCCGAGTTGAAGCGCACCTGCGTGCGCGCCATGTCGAGCACCTTGCCGAGCTGGGCCTTGTACGTCTCCGCATTCTCGCGAATCTCGTCCCACGTCAGCGGCCGCCGCGTCTCCGAGCGTCCGGTGGGATCGCCGATCATCCCGGTGAAGTCGCCGATGATGATGATGATCTGGTGCCCGAGATCCTGGAAGTCGCGCAGCTTCTGGAGGACCACGGTGTGGCCCAGGTGCAGATCCGGCGCGGTGGGATCCAGACCCAGCTTGACCCGGAGCGGCGTCGCGGTCTTCAGCGAGCGCTCCAGCTTGGCGCGCAGCTCTGTTTCGACGATGATCTCGGCTGCGCCCCGCCGGATGCGGGCGAGCTGTTGATCGACGCTGGCAGGTATCTTCACGCCTGTATAATAACAATCCATGGCGGGAGGCCGACCCTCCAAACGCGCCGCGGTCCGGGGGCGGCGCTGGCTTCGCTGGACGCTGATGGGGCTGCTGGTCCTCGTCCTCGTGAGCGGCCTCGCCATCGCCGCTTCCGCCTTCTGGGTGCTCACTATCCTGCCCGGCTCTCTCCCGTCGGTCTCCCAGCTCGAGAGCTTCAATGCGAGCGACGGCACCAAGGTCTACGACGACAACGATGAGCTGATCACCGAGTTCCACGTCGAGCGCCGGATTTTCGTGCCGCTCGCCCAGATCCCGAAGTCGCTGCGTGAAGCCGTCCTCGCCACCGAGGATTCCCGCTTCTATTCCCACCACGGGGTGGACCCGATGGGCATCGCCCGCGCGGTGTACCAGAACTTCCGCCGGGGCCGCATCGTCGAGGGGGGCAGCACCATCACCCAGCAGCTGGCCAAGGTCCTGTTCCTCACCCCGGACAAGAGTCTCGAACGGAAGTTGAAGGAGGCGGTGCTCGCGCTCGAGCTGGAGCGGCGCTACTCGAAGGACCGCATCTTCGAGATGTATCTGAACCAGATATACTTCGGCCACGGTGCCTTCGGCGTCGAGGCGGCGGCCCGGACCTTCTACGGCAAGTCGGTCAGCGACCTGACTCTCTCCGAGTGCACGCTGCTCGCCGGCCTGCCGAAGGCGCCGTCGACCTACTCGCCGTTCGAGCATCCCGAGGCCGCGAAGCGACGCCGCGCCACCGTGCTCGCCCGCATGGTGGACGTGGGGATGTTGGCCCAGCCCGCCGCGAAGAAGGCGGCCGATTCCGCCCTCGGGCTCATCCCGCCCGAGCGCCGTCGCACCACCGGCCAGTACTACCTCGAGTACGTGCAGCAGCAGCTCGAGGCCCAGTACGGCGCCGATCTGGTCTTCAAGGGCGGCATGCACGTCTACACCACGCTGTCGCCGGTGATGCAGGTCAAGGCCGAGCGCTCGCTCCGCGAGGGGCTCAAGGCGCTGGAGTCGCGGCGGGTCGCGGCGACCAAGGACAAGACTCCGGCCGCTCCGGAGCGGGTCCCCGAGCGTCCCGAGGGCGCGCTGCTCGCCATCGATCCGCAGACCGGCTACATCAAGGCGATGGTCGGCGGCTACGACTTCTTCAAGAGCGAGTTCAACCGCGCGGTCCAGGCCCGGCGTCAGCCCGGTTCGGCGTTCAAGGCCTTCGTCTATCTCGCCGCGCTCGAAGCCGGGCAGACGCCGGCCAGCGTCGTCGACGATTCCCCGATCGAGTTTCCCGCCGGACGCAACGGCAAGCCGTGGAAGCCGGACAACTACGACCGCAAGTTCCGCGGCCCCATCACCTACCAGCAGGCCCTGGAGGAATCGGTGAACGTGGCCGCGGTGAAGGTGCTGGAGAAGAATGGCATCCGCCGCGCGGTGGACATCGCCCGCCGCATGGGCGTGGAAAGCCCGCTCGGCGAGAACCTGTCGATCGCGCTCGGGACCTCCGACCTCACCCTGCTCGAGATCACGTCGGCCTACGGCGCCCTCGCCAACCACGGGTCGTGGATGCGGCCGACCGCGATCCGCTACGTCCTGGACTCGCAGCGCAAGCTGCTCGAGGAGAACACTCCGCAGGGCAAGCAGGTCGTCTCCCCGGAGCTCGCCTACGTCATGACCTACATGCTCCGGGGCACGATCGAGCGAGGGACCGGAGCGGCCGCGCGTGCGTTGGCCCGGCCCGCCGCGGCCAAGACCGGCACCACCAACGACTACTCGAATGCGTGGTTCATCGGCTTCACGCCCCAGCTCGTGACGGGCGTGTGGGTGGGCTACGATCGGCCCCGGAGCCTCGGCAAGGACGAGACGGGCTCCCGGGTCGCGGTGCCCATCTGGACCGCCTTCATGCAGAACGCCCTGACCGGAACTCCGGTGGAGGATTTCCCGATTCCAGAGCGCGTGGTGCTGGTGCCGGTGGATCTCAGCGCCGGCGGCGGCTGTCAACGGCCAGTGACGATGGCATTCATCGCGGGGACCGAGCCCAAGGAGACGTGCGGGCCGGTCCGCTACGCTCCGGGCGTCTCCCCCCCGCGCATCGAGCCGCCGGTCCTCCCGGGACCTGCCACTCCGGGGGCTTCCGTCTCACCGGCCGTGCCCATTGCGCCGGCCCCTTCCACGGGGCCGGCCGCTCCCGCGGGGCCCGCCTTGCCGCCTCGGCCGAGCGCCGCCCAGCCGCCGCAGTCCTAGGCGCGTCCCACTTCGGCCGCGACCTCGGCCCAGCGCTGGCCACCGAGCAGATCGCCGACCACCCCGCCCAGCTGGGATGCGGTCACCCGGATCTGCTCCATCGAATCGCGATCGCGAATGGTGACCTTGCCGTCGGCGGCCTCTCCCTTGTCGGTGTCGCCGACCGTCTGCACGTCCACCGTGACGCAATAGGCAGTCCCCACCTCGTCCTGCCGACGATAGAGCCGGCCGATCGCCGCGGTGTCGTCGTAGACGGTGGTGAAGCGGCGCGAGAGCTCGTCGCGGATCGTGAGCGCGGTCCGCACGATGTCGCCGCGCTTCTTGAGCAGGGGCAGCACCGCGACCGAGATCGGGGCCAGCTCGGGATGGAAGCGTAGCACCACCCGCTTCTCGCCGCGCACCTCCTCCTCGCGATACGCGTCGGCGAGGAACGCGAGCAGCGCGCGATCCACCCCCGCGGAGGGCTCGATGACGTAGGGCACCACGTGCTCCTTGCGCTCCTCGTCGAAGTAGGTGAGCGCCTTGCCGCTCCACTTGGCGTGCTGCTTGAGATCGAAGTCGGTGCGATTGGCGATGCCCATCAGCTCGCTCCAGCCGATCGGGAAGCGGTACTGCAGATCGGCGGTGCGCTTGGAATAGTGCGCCAGCTCGGCGCGGTCGTGCTCGTGCAGCCGCAAGTTCTCGGCGGCCAGGCCGTACCGCTGGAACCAGGCCAGGCAATCCGCGATCCACCGATCGTGCCAGTGCTCGTCGGCGGGCCGTCCGTCCACCGTGTCGTGCGGGTTCACGAAGTACTCGATCTCCATCTGTTCGAACTCGCGCGTCCGGAAGATGAAGTTGCCGGGCGTGATCTCGTTGCGGAAGGCCTTGCCGATCTGGCCGATGCCGAACGGCAGCTTGCGCCGCATCGACTGCTGCACGTTCTCGAAGTTCACGAAGATGCCCTGGGCGGTTTCCGGCCGGAGGTAGGTGACGGCGGCGTCCTCCTCCACCGGCCCCATGAACGTCTTGAACATCAGGTTGAACTGCCGCGGCGCGGTCAGCTCGCCCTTGCCGCAGTCGGGGCACAGGGTCCGCCGGCCCCCGCAGTGGCTACACGCCTCCGCGGCCGGGATCGTGAACTTGTTCCCCTTGGTGGCGGGACAGTAGTGCACCCACGGCACCTCGTCGAGCTGATCGGCGCGAAACCGGTGGCGGCACTCGCGGCAGTCCACCATCGGATCGGTGAAGTGATCGACGTGTCCGCTCGCCTTCCACACCATGGAGTGCATCAGGATCGACGCGTCGAGGCCGACCATGTCCGCGCGCCGCTGCACGAAGTCCCGCCACCAGGCCTGCTTGATCTTGTTCTTCAGCTCCACGCCGAGCGGCCCGTAGTCCCAGCACGAGCCGGTCCCGCCGTAGATCTCGCTCGACTGGAAGACGAACCCGCGTCGCTTGCAGAGCGAGACGAGGGTGTCCATCGAAACCATGGCGGTCAGGATAGCACAGGGCCGCGAGGGCCCCGGGCGGCCGCGGGGCTACTCCGAGGGCGGGGGCTCGGCGACCACGGACAGGAAGCGACGCGTCTGGGTGAGGAAGCGTGACGAGAGCGGGTAGCGCCCCATCAAGCGGGCGACCACGCCGTCCAGCACCGCGGCCAGCTCCGTGTCCAGCGACCCGGCGAGGTTGAGCCGCAGCGACTCCTCCCACGACAGGGCGCGCAGACGCTTGAGGGCGCCGACCAGGCCGCCCGACAGCGGGATCGCGTCCGCGCCCGCACGGCAGGCCGAGCAGATCAGGCCGCCCGCGGTCATGTCCAGCGCGGCATCCGGGAATGGATGGAGACGGCCGCACGCCACGCAGCGGTCGATCCGCGGCCGGTGACCGAGCAGGTCGACCGCGCGCAGGCCGAAGCACACCGAAACCCGGGTGGGCCGGTGGCTCACCTCCATCGCGGCGAGCGTCCGCAGCAGCAGCGCGAACAGGGCCGGGTTCGAATCCCGCTCGGCCGAGAGCCGGGCCACCACCTCCACCGACCACGCGGCCTGGCCGAGCCGCTCGAGGTGCTCCCGCACGCCGACGAACGGCCGCACGATGTCGAAGTGGTCGACCTGCACCAGCTCGCTGCGACCGCTATCGAAGAAGACCATCTCGCCGAGCGTGAACAGCTCCAGCGCGCTGCCGAAGCGCGAGCGGGGCCGGCGGGCCGAGCGGGCGATCCCCCGGACCTTGCCGTGGTCGCGGGTATAGAAGTCGACGAGCCGATCGCTCTCGCCGAACGCGCGGCGTCCGATCACCACCGCTCGCGTCTTGTGAAGCGCCATGGTCCGCCGATCCGATCAGGAGGTGAGCAGGAACCCGAACTCACGCAAGGCCTTGTCGTCCTTCCGCCACTCCGCGCGCACCCGGACGGTCAGATCGAGATAGACCTTGATGCCGAAGAAGCGCTCCAGGTCGACCCGGGCCGCCGCCCCGATCCGCTTCAACATGGCCCCGCCCTTGCCGATCACGATACCGCGCTGCGAGTCACGCTCCACGAAGATGGTGGCGCGAATGTAGAGGCACTCGGGGCGCCGCCGCTCGGTGAGCTCCTCCACCCGGACCGCGCAGGAGTACGGCACCTCCTGGTGGGTCAGGCGGAAGATCTTCTCGCGGATCGCCTCGGCCACCCAGAAGGTCTCGGGTTGATCGGTCAGAGCGTCCGGAGGAAAGTAGGCGGGCCGCTCGGGCAGGGCGGCCACGATCAGCTCCAGCAGGCGCTCGCAGTGCTCGCCCCGCTCCGCCGAGAGGGGCACGATCTCCGCGAAGGAGTGGGCCACCCGATACGCGGCCATCAGCGGGAGCAGCCGGGACTTCGCCGACACCAGATCGGTCTTGTTGAGGCAGCAATAGACCGGCGCGCGAACCGCCTTGAGCTGATCGAGCGCGGCGCGATCCAGCCGGGTCGGATCCTCGGTCGCCTCCGCGACGAAGCAAACCAGGTCCACGTCTTCCACCGCCTTCTCCGCGGTCCGGGCCATGAGCTGGGAGAGGCGGCCGGCGCCCATGTGGAGTCCCGGGGTGTCCACGAACACGATCTGCGCCGACGGCAGGTGGCGGATTCCGGTGATACGGGTGCGGGTCGTCTGAGGACGCGGCGAGACGATGGCCATCTTCTCGCCCACCAGGCGGTTGAGCAGCGTGGACTTCCCCACGTTGGGGCGGCCGACCAGGGCGACGAACCCGGCGCGATGCGACGCCATCAGCGCTCGAGGAGGCCGGTCCAGAGACGCGGCGGAACCGCACCCGTCCGCCCGGCCAGGATCTCGCGCGCGCGCTCGTGCATCCGGCGGGCCCGACGCGGTCCGTGATCGTCGTAGCCGGCCAGGTGAAGGAGCCCGTGCACCACGAGCAGATCGAGCTCCGCCGCGAGAGGAACGCCAACCCGCCGGGCCTGCCGGGCCGCGGTCTCCGCCGAGACGATCACCTCACCCCAGAGACGCGCGGGTCCGGGACCCGCCAGGTCGAAGGCGAGCACATCGGTGGCGCACCGCTTGCCGAGATACCGCGCGTTGAGCGCTCGGATGCGCCGGTCGTCCACGACCGTGACGTGCACTTCCCGGTCCGCCCGTCCGAGCGCGGCGAGGGCCCGCCGGGCCACCGCGCGGAGCCGCGGCGACGAGATGCGGGAGCGCCGCTGGAGATTGGACACCGCGACGGGCACGGCCGGGGCCGAGCCTCAGCCCGCCCCGCGTGCCGGAGGCTTCTGGACCCGGTCGTAGGCGCGCACGATCGAGGAGACGAGATCGTGGCGCACCACGTCGCGGTCATCGAAATAGATGAAGCGGATACCCTCGATGCCCTGCAGCACCGTCTGGATCTCGATGAGACCGGAGGGGCGGCTCGACGGGAGATCCACCTGGGTGATGTCTCCCGTCACCACCATCTTGGAGTTGAACCCCAGCCGGGTCAGGAACATCTTCATCTGCTCGGAGGTGGTGTTCTGAGCCTCGTCGAGGATGATGAAGGCGTCATTGAGGGTGCGTCCGCGCATGTACGCGAGCGGCGCGATCTCGATGGCGCCCTTCTCGGACAGCGCGCCGACCTTTTCGGGCTCGAGCATGTCGTACAGCGCGTCGTAGAGCGGCCGCAAATAGGGATGCACCTTCTCCACGAGGTCGCCGGGCAGGAACCCCAGGCGCTCGCCCGCTTCCACCGCGGGACGGGTCAGGATGATCCGCGCGACCTCACGCTTGAGCAGCGCGGACACCGCCATCGCGACCGCCAGGTAGGACTTGCCGGTGCCCGCCGGACCGATCGCGATCACGAGGTCGTGGCCGCGCACCGCCTCCAGATAGCGCTTCTGGTTGGCGGTCTTCGGGGTGATGAAGCGTCGGCGCGACGGCACCGCGATCGCGTCGGCCAGCACCGACTTCACGTCCGCACCCGGCTCGTTGCCCGCGATGCGCAGCGCCGATCGGATGTCGGCGGCGCTCAGCGACGGTCGCTCGCGGAGCATCGCCACCAGCTCGCGCAACACGCGCTCCACCTCTGCCACCTGCCGCTCCTCGCCGCGCAGGGTGACGTCGTGGCCTCGGGCGGTGATGCGGACGTCGTACTGGGCTTCAAGCGCGCGCAGGTGCTCGTCGTGACGGCCGAGCAGGGCGAGGTGATTCAGGTCCGGAGGCAGGACGACACGCCGGGTGACGCCGGTGGCTTCGGTCAACGAGTGCTCATGCCTCCAGGCGCCAGCATATCACGCGGTTCCAGGCCCTTCCACGACGCGGATCCCGAGCTCGCGCAGCTGCTTGGCGTCGACCGGCGCGGGCGCGTCGGTCAGCGGGCACGTCCCCTTCTGCGTCTTCGGGAACGCGATGACTTCGCGGATGGACTCCTGGCCGACCAGGTTCGCGACCAGGCGGTCGAGCCCGAAGGCGATACCGCCCATCGGGGGGGCGCCGAACTCGAGCGCGTCCAGCAGGAAGCCGAACCGGGCGCGCGCGTCCTCCTTGGAGATGCCGATCAGGGCGAACAGGCGCTCCTGCACGCTCTGCTGGTGGATACGGATCGAGCCCCCCGCGGCCTCCTGGCCGTTCAGCACCAGGTCGTAGGCCTTGGCGCGGGCGCGCCCGGGATCCGACTCCAGGAGGAGCAGGTCCTCGTCGCGCGGCGCGGTGAACGGGTGATGCACGGCGTCCCAGCGCTTCTCCTCGTCGTTCCACTCGACGAGGGGAAAATCGACGATCCACGAGAACACGTCCCGATCGGCCGGGATGTGGTTGAACCGGCGCGCGAGATCGACCCGCAAGCGCCCCAGCACCGTCGCCGCGATCGCGGGCGCGTCGGCGACCAGCAGCAGGAGATCACCCGGAGCGGCGCCCAGCGCCTCCAGGAGGCGCGCCTGCACGCCCTGAATGAAGCGGGCCACCGGGGACTGCACGCCGTCGGCATTCACCTTGATCCACACGAGCCCCTTCGCGCCCGCCTGCTTGGCCTCGGCGGTGAGGTCATCCAGCTCCTTGCGGCTCATGCCGCCGGCTCCCGGCATGCGCAAACCCTTCACGACCCCGCCGCCGGCCAGGGTCTGCGCGAAGGCCTGGAACTCGCCGCCCGCGAACAGCGCGGAGCAGTCCGCCAGCTCGAGGCCGAATCGCAGATCGGGCTTGTCCGAGCCGAAGCGGGCCATGGCCTCGTCGTAGGGGAGGCGCGGGAAGGGTCGCGGGACCTCCACGCCCTTCACGCGGCGCCAGATCTCGGCGGTTAGCCCCTCCACGATCGGCAGGAAGTCGTCACGATCGAGGAACGAGGTCTCGATATCGATCTGGGTGAACTCGGGCTGACGATCCTTGCGCAGGTCCTCGTCACGGAAGCAGCGCACGATCTGGAAGTAGCGCTCGAAGCCGGCCACCATCAGCAGCTGCTTGAACAGCTGCGGCGACTGGGGCAGCGCGTAGAAGCTGCCGGCCTGCAGCCGGCTCGGCACCAGGAAGTCGCGGGCGCCCTCGGGCGTCGACCGGGTGAGCACCGGGGTCTCGACCTCGAGGAAGCCCTGGGCGTGCAGATAGTCGCGGGTGGCTCGACAGACTTGATCCCGCACCTGGAAGGCGTGGAGCACGTGCGGACGGCGCATGTCGAGATAGCGGTACTTGAGCCGCAGGGTCTCGTCGACCTCCGCGTCGTCGTCGAGCTGGAAGGGCAGCGGCCGCGACTCGTTGAGGATCCTCACCTCGGTGACCTGCACCTCGATCGCCCCGGTCGCGAGCTTCGGATTCTCGGTCCCGGCCGGGCGTGAGGCCACCGTTCCACGCACCGCGAGCACGAACTCGGCGCGCACCGCCTCGGCCTTCGCGTGCGCGTCGCCGGCCTTCGAGGGGTCGAACAGGCACTGGGTGAGCCCTTCACGATCGCGCAGGTCGATGAAGACGAGCCCGCCGTGGTCTCGACGTCGGAAGGCCCAGCCCATCAGCGTCACCGGCTGTCCGACGTGCTCGCCGCGTAGCGCCCCGCAGGTGTGGGTGCGCCGCCATCCGCCCAGCGTCTCGGTCACTGCGTCGTCTCCCCCGCCCCTCCCGTACGAGGCGCGCGCCACTCGATCATTCCATCGGGTTCCACCACGCCGATCCGCCGGAATCCCCTCGCCTCCAGATCTTGAAGCTGCTTGCCGAGCCGCTTGGCCCGCGTCTCCAGGAGCACGTGCCGGCCCTGCTCGCGCAGATCGCGCGCCAGGTTCAGCACCGGTCCCAGCGCCGGCATCGCCTCGTCGAACACCAGCGCGACCCGCTCGGGGTCGGCCACCGCGGAGGGCCCCCGCTCCATCAGGATCCCGACGACCCGCTCGAAGCCGATCGAGAAGCCGGTGGCGGGAACGTCCCGCCCCGTGAAACGCCCCACCATCCGGTCGTATCGCCCGCCTCCCGCGATGGACGACGTGGAGTCCCCGTGCTGGATCTCGAAGATCGGGCCGGTATAGTAGCCCATGCCTCTCACCAGGGTGGCATCGAAGGCGAGTCGGAAGCGGCCGGCCGCCTGCGCTTCGACCGTATCGAGGATGCGCTGAAGGCTGCGCCACACCACGTCGTCCGCCGCCGAGCCCAACCATGACCGGAGCGCCGCCGGCGTCGCGCTCGAGCCCAGCAGGTCGAGCAGGCGCTCGATGGCGGAAGGCGGGTGCCCGGCCGCGCGGAGCTCCTCGGCGACCCCCTCCCGACCGATCTTGTCGAGCTTGTCCAGCCCGATGAACACCGACCCGGCCCGCGCCACGTCGAAGCCGCAGTGGGCCACCAACGCGCCGAGCAGGCGCCGATCGTTCAAGCGCACCGTGAGGTCCTTCAGCCCGAGCGCGGTCAGCGCCTCGGTGGTGGCGAGGATCAGCTCGATCTCGGCCACCTCGGCCCCCACGCCCAGGATGTCGATGTCGCACTGGGTGAACTGACGGTACCGGCCCTGTTGCGGCCGCTCCGCGCGCCAGACCGGGCCGATCTGGATGGCCTTCAGCGGCTGGGGCAGGCGTGCATGGTTCTGGGCGTAGTAGCGGACGAGGGGCACGGTCAGGTCGAAGCGCAGGCCCAGGTCGGCCAGATCGTCGGGGTGGCCCGCGGTGGACAGCTTCTCGCCGCGCTTGAGGATCTTGAAGATGAGCTTCTCGTTCTCGCCGCCGTCACTGCGCAGCAGCAAGCGGAGGCTCTCGACGGCCGGGGTCTCGATGCGCACGAAGCCGTGGCGGCGATAGACGGCTACGATCTGGGTCATGGCCCAGTCGCGCAGCGCCACTTCGTCGGGCAGCACGTCCCGCATTCCGCGGGGCGGCGCGGGGTCGAGCCGGGGCTCCCGGCCCCGGTTCTCTTCCGGGATCGTCAGAGGAGGCCTAGTCCTGCGGCACGGTCATGATGATCTGCGTCTCACCGCCCGCCTTGAGAAGGTGGTTGCTGTAGCGAACGACCGAGGCGATCAGGGTGGGCTGGACGGCATCCTCGGTCTTGTAGGCGCCGAGGCAGGTGATGCCGCCCTCGAAGCCGGAGTTGATCGTCTGCAGCCGGAAGCCGGCGGGCCCCTTGAAGACCACCGCGAGCAGCCCTTCCCGGATCTGGTTCTGCGGCACGATCAGCTCGTCGAGCCCATCACCGTCCAGATCGACCGCGAGCGGCGTGGGCTCGATCTTGAAGAACTTGCTGCGGTCGTTCCTCGAAGACTGGGTGGCGCCGATGAGCTCCACGGTCAGGTACCCCCCACCGACCGAGGTCGAGGAGCGCCACAGCTCCTCACCTTCGTTGGCGATCTGCAACCGGTTGAACTCGTCGATGATCGCCAGCGCGCGCGTATCCTTGCCCATGACGTTGGAGAAGGCGGCGCCCATCGGCCGGAAGGTGCTGGGCACGCGCAGCGCCTTGTCGACGCTGAGCTTGCCGTTCTTCAGGGTCATCTGCTCGGCCTGGCCCGGCGTGAAGAAGTTCTCGGAGCTGTAGCGCTGGCTCCACAGCGTCTGCTTCACGCCCTCGCCCTTGAGATCCACCGCAAAGAGGAAATCGGACACGTACTCGACGATCATCTCGGGCTTGCCGTCATGGGCCCCGAGGATGAACGAGTTGAGTCCGAGCCTCGGCACGTAGCGGTTGCCGATCACCTCGAGGTTGCCGTCCCCGTTGAGATCCGCGAGCTGCAGCGAGAATACTCGCCCCAGGCTCCGCACCGATTTGCTCCACTCCGGCTCCACTTTCTGGTTCACGATGCGGTACATGTAGATCTGGTCGCCGTCGCTGACCACCATGCGCGGGATCTTGTCCTTGGGAGCGACCGCGATGTCCATGGCCAGGACCGCGAACTTGAACTTGGCCACCTCTCGGAGCGGCAGCGAGTTGTCCCCGGTGGAATAGCTGCCCGCCTCCAGATCACCACCGAGCAGCCGGGACAGGAGCGAGCGCGGCTTGGCCTGGGGCGGATTGGCCGGGCCGCCCTGCGAGAATCTGGGAGCCGGCTGGGCGGCCCGCAAGGTGGACGGCGGCACGAAGAACGAGGTGGTCACCGCCGCGTCGGCGCGGGGCGCCGAGAAGAAGCGCACGTCCATGAACGGCCGTCCCTGCATCCTCGTGAAGTACACGGCCAGGATGTTGTTGGCCTTGAAGCGCTCCGCGGCCTCCGGGACTCCCTTGCCCGCGAGGAAGTCGGGCGCGGTCAGTCGCTGCTGGGCGAGGAACACGTTGATCGAGTCGCCCATGGTGATCTTGAAGCGGCCGGTGGCGCCGAGACGCTCCACCAGCTCCTGCGTGGCCGTCTCGACCAGCGTGTCCTTCACGCTGCCGAGGAGCGGCACGAGTACGATGGTGACCTTGGCCGAGGACACCCGGAACCGGTCGCCGGCCTGGACCGTGCTGCCGGAAGGAACGGTCGCCGTCGAGAAGCTGTCGCCGGCCTGGACCATTCGGGTGACTCCGAGTGAGTCCTCCGCCCGACCCAGCACCTCGCCGGTCTTCGGATGCCGGATCTCGCGTCCCTGGCGATAGAGCTCCACCTCGAGACCGGGGCGCGCCCCTTCCTTGGCGCCCGCACCCAAGGTCAGTGAGGTGTCACGCACCTCGAGGACCTCGCCCTCCACCTTCGGAAAGAGATCCATCAGCTGATCGACCAGCGCGGTCATGGGCGCGGAACTGGTGGGGCCGGTCGGGCCGCTCTGCCCGTTCGGAGCCTGCGGTGGGGTCTGGGACTGGGCGGCGGCGCTGCCGGCTACCAGGATCGCCAGCAGCACGGCGGGAACGACCTCTCGAAGACGTGCCATCAAGCCCTCAACGCTCCTCCGTCGTTGGCCGCGGAGGGTGCTGGACCACTATATACCGACACGGCGAACACCGGGGCCACTTCTCGCCACACCGGACAGCCCCAGGGCTGCCACGACCATGGGGTGACTATACGTGGGCTCCCCGATGCCAGCAAGGAACTGGGTAAAAGCAACGGGCCCGGGGGGATGCCCCGGGCCCGAAGGTCCTGCGTTCTCGCGCGCTAGAACGTGAAGCGGACGCGAGAGGTGAGGATGAACGGGTTGTTGGTGTTGCGGCCGCCCACCGCGGGGTCGGTCACGGCATCCAACGCCCGGCCATTGATCATGTAACCGGCCGCATTGTCCCACACGAGGCCGTCGGCGAACCGCCAGCTCACGAGGGCCATGAACTCGGTGCCGACGAAGTTGCTGTTGTCACGCGGACCACCAGTGAAGCTGGGCAGCAGACCGGCACCCGCCACCGCGGTGCTGTTCCGATCCACCGCCTCGGCCGTCCAGTGCCCGTTCACACCGCCCATGACGCTGAGCGCCGGCGTGAAGGCATAGGTGGCCTTGATGCCAACCTGGCCACGGCCGTACTTGTCCCATCCGATCTGGTTACCGGCATAGGCGATCCGGCCGGCCGCCTCGTTGTAGGCGTTGAGGTAGTCCAGGCCCAGCGACGTGAGCTGCGTGCCCCAGTCGGCCAGGTAGCTCGTATCCGTCGTCAGCGGCTGGTAGTAGCCGACGGATGTCAGGGTGGTGCTCCGAGCCTTGTTACCGGTGCTGTACACGCCCACCCCTTCGATGAGGAGCGGACCGAGCTGGTACCCGGCGCGCAGGTCGACGAGCCAGGCATCGATGCCTGCATAGTACTTGCGGCCATTGACGATACCAGCGTTGGCGAAGCCTGCCGCCGCACCGGTCGTATTCCCGATCACGGAGCGGTTACCGAACTGATACATGACGGTCGGATCGAAGGAGAACGGCCCCATCCGGAGCCGGGCATCGAGACCCACCGTGTAGCGCGTCTCATTGATGCCACCGCGCATGGTGCCGTCCGGGTTCGAGAAGAACCCGGCGCCGGTGCCGATACCACCGCGACCGGCGCGGGCGCTGCCGTTGGTGGTGCCCTGAGCCGAGAAGACCGAGAGCAACGGCTTGATGTCCAGACCCTTGAACGGCGTGATCTCGGGCGAGATGATCGCCGCCCAGTCGTCGCCACGGTTCTGCGTGTTGGCGATACCGGCGTACGCGAGCCCGGTCTTCGTGGTCGGTCCGGTGAGGTTCTCCTCTACCTGGACGTAGGTCGTGATGAGCTTGACGTTCGGAGTGAACTGCCAGCTGACGTTCACCCCCGGAAAATCACCGGTGGCGTACGCGGCCAGCTTGTAGCTCGCGATCGCGCCAAACGGCTGGGCGCCGAGCCGGGCCGTGGTCGGAATCGGAATCAGCGGCACCGGGAACTCGACGTACAACCACTTGATCTCGATGATGCCGCGGGAGTCCGTGTTGAGGTCGAAGCTGCCGTCCGTGCCGAAGCCGCTCTGCACCGCGGTGGTGGCGGCAGCGCCGGCGCTGACGATGGTCGAGTCGTTGGACCCGGCCTGGCCATAGACGTGGTCGAGCTCGATACCGAGCACGCCCTTGGCCTTGCCGACTTCACCGATGAAGTCGAACCGGCCGCGGGTCCGCAGGTACCACATCTGGTCCTTCCGGTTGAACACGCCACCGTTGTAGTTGGCCATGTTCTCGGAGTAGGACGTGACGTTGTCGATGAGGCCGTTGATGGTCACCTTCGGGGCGGGCGCCTGGGCGTATGCCATCGGCGCCGCCATGGCCAGGATGGCCAAGGCGATCATCAGGACGGCCAGAGTCGTCCTTTTCATTAGGCTCTCCTCAATCAGGTTGATGACGTTCGTTCTGACTGCTTGTGCTTACTGAATGCCTACGATGTGCGCAACGACGGTACGACTGGAGAAGCGTATGTCTTGCGCTGTCACCTCCCTGGGAGAAAAAGAATAGGAAAATGCTTGACCTTTTTACCGCGAACCCATTTCGCGGGTCAAGAAAAAAGCCGGAAATCTGACACTTGCAAGCGGCTAATCAAAACAACTACTTACTTGCTATCTCCCATCGCTTTCAGCACCTCGGCGGCCCGCTTTCCGAGCATGGATCCGGGCTCCAGATCCCGAGCCGCCTGGAAGTGCAGCCGGGCCTCGTCCTTGCGCCCGTCCTTTTCGAGGATCACCCCGAGCCAGAAGTGCGAGGGAACCAGCTTGGGCTCGAACTGAAGCGCGGAGCGGAAGGCCTCCTCGGCTTCCTTCCGCCGATCGAGTGCCCAGTACGCGTACCCGAGATTGTTGTACGTGTTCTCGGGGCTGGCGTAGATGGTCTGGGCGAGGGCCTTGCGATAGGCCAGGATGGCGTCCTCCCACTTGGCCTGCTCGGCATAGGCAGATCCCAGATTGTGGAAGGCGTCGGCGTAGGTCGGATCGAGCTCCACCGCCTTCTGGAACTCGGCCTGAGCTTCCGGATACCGGCCCACGTTCAGGAGCACCGCGCCGACCGCATTGTGATAGAGCGGGTTCTGGGGCTCGATCTCCGCGGCCATGCGGAGGGAGGACAATCCGAGGGAAACGCGGTTCTCGGCAATGGACTTCACGCCCGATTCGTAGGCCGAGCGCGCTTCGAGCCGGCGGATCTCTTCCTGGGCCGCGGTATTGGCGCACGCGGGCAGATACGCGGCGGCGAGCAGCAGTGCCAGCCCGACGCCGTGCCTTGACACTCTCATGATCGCCATGTATTCCTTTGTTTCATGCCCACCTACGAGTACGAATGCCCCAAATGCCCACGCGTCTTCGAGGTCAGGCAGCGGATCACAGAGCCTGCGCTCGAGACGTGCGATCGCTGTGGCGGTCCGATCCATCGGCTCCTGTCGGCCGCACCATTCATCCTGAAAGGCGAGGGCTGGTACGTCACGGACTACCCGTCGGACGCGCGGAAGAAGGCCACGAGCACCGAATCGAGCGGGAAGGAAGCGCCGGCGAAGGAAACCTCTTCTGCGAAGGATGGCGGAAGCGCCGAATCCAAGCCGGCGGCGTCATCGGAGAGCAAGTCTAGCACGGACGGCGCCGCGGCCCCCGCATCCTCGACGACCAAGCCCTCCTGACGCCTCGCTCTATGCGCCCCGCGTGACACGCACCGGGGTACCACGCCGAGCCGCCAGGGCGTCGCTCGCGCTACCTCCCCTCACGAAGACCTCGAGCCGACCCGTCGAGCCCACGATGGCCGCGGGAGTGCCGTCGTCTCCCTCGTCGTAGGAGCGCACCAGGCGCAGGGATCGCCCGGACACCTCGAAGACGGCGGAGCCGTGACCGACCAGTGCTTCCAGGCGGACGCCGGGAATCGAGGTGACGAGGTTGCCGAAGCGATCGGCGTCGAGGACCTCGCCGACGAGCCAGCCGCCATCCATCCGACAGCCGGGCAGCGAGAGCCGCACCGGGTCGGTCACGGGCGAACCCAATCGCTCCAGCGGAACCCCGGCTGCCAGGTACGCCGCGGCCGGAGCGAAGATGTCACGTCCATGGAAGGTCTGGCTGACTTCGGGCAGCCGGTATTCCGGCGCGGTGACCGACACCGCGTTCCATTGCGCCCGCCCGAGCGCAAGGGTGAGGAGGCCGTTGTCGGGGCCGACGAGGTACCGGCCATCGGCGCGCACCGCCAGGGCACGCCTCGCCGTCCCGACCCCTGGATCCACCACCGCCAGGTGCACGGTGCCGGGCGGAAAGAACGGCACCGCGGACTCCAGAGCCAGCGCCCCGGCCACGATGTCCTGGGGCGGCAGGTCGTGGGTCAGATCCACGAGCCGGGCGGAAGGGCAGATCGAGAGGATCACGCCCTTCATGATCCCCACGAAGGGATCGCGCAGCCCGAAATCGGTGGTGAGCGTGACGAGAGGCGAGCCCAGAGAGCCGGACTCCGGGCTAGCGGTCCCGGTCGACGACGAAATCCGCGACCAGCACCAGCGTCTCCTTGTCCTCGGAATCCGGAAACGGGCGGAGCGCGGCCTTGGCGCTCTGCGCGTACTGGTGAGCGCGGTCGAGCGCGTACTCGACCCCCGCGTGCTTGACCACCAGCCGCCGGATCTCCTCGATCTCGTCGGGCTCGAGCGCGGGGCGCTTCAACAGGGTCTGGATGCGATCGCGGTCGGCGGGGCCGGCGCGCTCTACGGTGGCGATCAGCGGCAGCGTCCGCTTGCCTTCCTTGAGATCGGCGCCGACCGCCTTGCCGAGCCGTGCCTGGTCGGCGACGAAGTCGAGCGAGTCGTCGCTGATCTGGAATGCGATCCCGATGTCCAGGCCATAGCGGGTCAACCCTTCGACCTGCTCCTCGTCGGCCCGCCCCAGGAGCGCCCCGATGCGGCAACACGCCGACATGAACGATGCGGTCTTCTGCGTGATGATCCGCAGGTAGTCGGCCTCGCCGGTGATTCCGCCGCGCTTGCGCTCGAGCTGGAAGACCTCGGCCTCGGTCATCGACACGGTGGCGCGGGCGAGCGTCTCCAGCACGCGGGCGTCGCCGTCCTGGACCATCAAGGCGAAGGACTTCGAGTAGAGGTGGTCACCCACCAGGATCGAGGCGTCGTCTCCCCAGCGCGCGTTGGCGGACGGCCGGCCGCGACGAAGCGGGGCCTGGTCGACCACGTCGTCGTGGATGAGGGTGGCGGTATGGAGCAGCTCCACGACGCAGCCCATGCGGACCGCGCGCGGCCCCTGATACCCGGCGAGCCGGGCCGCGATGAGGAGCAGGATCGGCCGTAGCCGCTTCCCGCCGGCCCCGGCGATGAACTCGCCCATCTCGTGGATGAGCGGCACGGGCGATTCGATCTCGCGCCCGATGGCCGCCTCGATCGCGCCGAGCTCGGCGCCGATCGCGAGGGCGACACGATCCTTGAGGAGTGCCTCGAGTGGCGTGGGGGCTTTCACCGGGTGAGACAGCGACCCGCTGGTTACCGGAGCACTACCCGGTCCTTGACCTGGACCTGCGCTCCCGCGGCCGCCTTCTGGACCTCGACGACCGAGAACTTGTCCTTCACCTCCACGACCCGCCCGGCGGCCACCTCCTCGTCCAGCTCACCCAGCATCTCGCCGGTGATGGGATGGACGATGGCGATCTTGTCGCGCCTCACGCTCACGTTGGTGCCGACCTTGACGCCGTCGGCCGCAGCCAGGTCGATGATGACGCGAGACGTGTCCACGAACACCACGTAGCCGCGGGTGGCCGGCTGGGCCGGGATCGCGGCGGCCGCGTCGGTCCGGGTGGTGGGCGCCGCCACCACTGCGGCGCTGCGCGAGGTCGGCACCGTCGGTACGGTGTTCTCGAGCTTGTAGGCTCCGCCCTGCCGCGGGCTGACCCGACCACCGCCGGGGGGCGAGCCGTACTTCGATACGATCTCGGGCGACGCCAGGAGCGTCGATTGGCCGAACACGAACGACTTCATGGTCGTGGGGACCTTGTCCTCCTCGACCCAGATGTACTCGGGCTCGCTGGCGATGTCGCAGCACCGCGGGTTCTTGATCAGAAGCCATTTCGGCTCGGTGGCCCGTAAGGACACCGACGGATCGCTCGGACTGGTGAGCCCGGCGTACTCTCGCCAGCTCCGGCCGCCGCAGCCGGAGACCGCGATCAGGATGAGACCCGCGAGGGCGAACCGGTGGCAGCACCGAAGGGTGTTCATGACGACCACCAGCATACCAGAACTGCTGTCTCTACCCGGACTTCCACGTTGGCCGGCTAGTCCGTCGGCACCGGCTCCCACGGGAAGCGCTGCTCGGCGGCACCCTCCGACCGGCTCAGGGCCGCTCTCCGCGAGAAGAGGGCGGTGCCGGTCACCGCGGACACCCAGGTGACGTCGAGATACGTGATGCCGCGCCGCTCGATGAGCACCGGCACCAGCCAGCCGGCCACTTCCAGGCTTCGGCCGGAGGCCTTGGCCTTGGCCGGGCTCACCAGCAGCTCCTCGCTCCGCGTCTTCTGGCCGAGCAGGTACTCCTGCACCGCGGCGGGGTCGGCGACCTGGAAGCGCTTGGTGAGCTCCAGCGCATGCGCCATCATGAACGGCACCCGTCGCAGATCCGCCTTGGCCTTGGTCAGGTCCGTGGCGGGGGCGACCGCGACGCGGATACGGCCCTTCGTGATGCGCACGCCGTCCTCGGGCTGGGGCGGCGGGGTTCGGCTATCCTCGGGCACGAACAGCGCCTCGGAGTACTGGGGGTGCACGCGGAGGATCTGGGCGTAGCCGAGCACGCTCTCGTGTCGGCCCAGCGGCCGTCCGTTCACCGGGTGACGGAAGACATCGCCCTTTCGGTAGACCGAGTACTCCTGACCGGGCTGGACGCCGTCCTTCTCGGCGAGGTCGATGAAGAGACGGTCACCGTCGACCTGGGCCACCATGCCTTCGGCGGGCCGGAACGCGCCGACCACTTCCGGGAGCATGAGCGTGAAGGTCGCGCCGACCTGGTCCGCGGTCCCGGCCGCTGTCGTGGATACCACCCCGAGGACGAATGCGGGCAGGAGCAGTCCGGCCCAGCGCGTCGCCACCTAGAAGACCACCGAGGGCTGGTGCATGCCGAAGACGCGCCTCACGGTGTCGCAGATCTCGCCGAGCGTGACCTGGACCCGCACCGCGGCGAGGATGTGGGGCATCAGGTTGTCGCGACCGCGGGCGGCGCGGTCCACCGCCTCGAGGGCACGCGCCGCCGCCGAGGCGTCACGGTTGCGGCGCAGCTCGCTCAGACGCTCGATGATGGCCTGGCCCACCGCGGGATCCACCTGGAAGAGGTTCCCGGGAGGCGCCTCGTCCATCGCGAACTCGTTGACGCCGACCACCACCCGCTGCTTGCCCTCCACCTCCTGCTGGTAGCGGTAGGCCGCCTCCTGGATCTCGCGCTGCATGAACGGGATCGCGTGCACCGAGCCGCCCATGCCGTCGATCTTGGCGATGTAGGTCTCCGCCTCCTCCTCGATCCGCTTCGTGGCCCGCTCGATGGTGTAGGAGCCGCCGAGCGGATCGACGATGTCGGCCACCCCGGACTCGTGGGCGAGGATCTGCTGGGTGCGGAGCGCGATGCGCACCGCGGCCTCGCTGGGCAGCGACAGCGCCTCGTCCATCGAGTTGGTGTGCAGCGACTGACAGCCGCCCAGCACCGCCGCGAGCGCCTGCACCGCGACCCGCACGATGTTGTTCTCGGGCTGCTGGGCGGTCAGCATGCTGCCCGCGGTCTGGGCGTGGAACCGCAGCATCTGCGACCGCGGGTCCTTCGCGTCGAAGCGGTCTTTCATGATCCGCGCCCACAGTCGCCGGGCGGCCCGGAACTTGGCCACCTCCTCGAGCAGGTTGTTGTGGGCGTTGAAGAAGAAGGAGAGCTGGGGCGCGAACTCGTCGACCTTGAGGCCGGCCTCCTGGGCCGCGGTCACGTAGGCGATGCCGTTGGCCAGGGTGAACGCGACTTCCTGCGCGGCGGTGGAGCCGGCCTCGCGCAGGTGGTAGCCGGAGATCGAGATCGTGTTCCAGCGCGGCACCCGCTCGCGGCAGAACGCGAACATGTCGGTGATCAGCCGCATGGACGGGCCGGGCGGGAAGACGTAGGTGCCGCGCGCGACGTACTCCTTCAGGATGTCGTTCTGGACGGTGCCGGAGAGCCGGTCCGCGGCCACGCCCTGACGCTCGCCCACCGCCATGTACAGGCAGAGCAGGATCGAGGCGGTGGCGTTGATGGTCATCGAGGTGGAGACGCGGTCGAGCGGAATGGCCTCGAAGAGGGCGGCCATGTCCTCGACGCTCGAGATGGCCACGCCGACCTTGCCGACCTCGCTGCGGGCCACCTCGTGATCGGCGTCGTAGCCCATCTGGGTCGGCAGGTCGAAGGCCACGCTGAGCCCGCTCTGGCCCTGCTCGAGCAGGTAGCGGAAGCGGCGATTGGTCTCGCTCGCCGAGCCGAAGCCCGCGTACTGGCGCATCGTCCAGAAGCGGCCGCGGTACATGGTGGGCTGGACCCCGCGCGTGAACGGGAACTCGCCCGGGAAGCCCAGGTCCCGCACGTAGTCCACCGCCGCGGTGTCCGCCGGCGTGTTCAGACCGTCCAGGGGGGCGCCGCTGGAGTCCGCGAAGTTCGCCCGCTCGGGGGAGCGGGCGAGCGAGGGCCGGAGGACGCGCTCCTCCCACGTCCGGCGGGCCTGCTCGAACCGCGCCTGCTCGTCCGGGGTCATAGCGGGATATTGCCGTGCTTCTTCGGCGGGTTCACGTCGCGCTTGGTGTGCAGGACCTCGAGGGCCTGGATGAGCCGCCGGCGGGTATCCCGCGGCTCGATCACCTCGTCGATGTAGCCGCGCTCCGCCGCCGCGTAGGGATTCGCGAACTTCTCGCGGTATTCGCGCACCTTCTCGTCCTTGAGCGCCGCGGGATCGGTCGCCCCGTCCACCTCGCGTCGGTAGAGGATGTTCACCGCGCCGTCCGGGCCCATCACCGCGATCTCGGCGGTGGGAAACGCAAAGTTGACATCACCCCGGATGTGCTTGGACGACATCACACAGTAGGCGCCCCCGTAGGCCTTCCGCGTGATCACGGTGAGCTTCGGCACCGTGGCCTCGCAGAAGGCGAAGAGCAGCTTGGCGCCGTGCTTGATGATACCGCCGAACTCCTGGGCGGTGCCGGGGAGAAAGCCGGGCACGTCCTCGAAGGTCACGATCGGGATGTTGAAGCAGTCGCAGAAGCGCACGAAGCGCGCGCCCTTGAGCGAGGCGTTGATGTCGAGGCAGCCGGCGAGATGGGCGGGCTGGTTGGCCACGATGCCCACCGGCCGTCCTCCGAGGCGTCCGAACCCGATCACGAGGTTCGGCGCGTAGTCGGCGTGGACCTCGAAGAAGTACCGGTCGTCGAGCACCGGCCGCACGATGTCCTTGATGTCGTAGGGTCGGTTCGGCTGGTCGGGCACCACCGTCTGCAGCTCCTCGTCGACCCGATCCACCGGGTCGAGCGAGGGACGGATCGGAGGATCCTCCGCGTTGTTCTGGGGCAGGAACGTGAGCAATTCCCGGATGAGGGCGAGGCATTCCTCCTCGTTCTCGGCCGCGAAGTGGGCGACGCCCGACGTGGCTCCGTGGGTGGAGGCCCCGCCCAGATCCTCGAACGAGACCTCCTCGTGGGTGACCGCCTTGATGACATCGGGGCCGGTCACGAACATGTACGAGCTGTTCTTGACCATGAACACGAAGTCGGTGATGGCGGGCGAGTAGACCGCGCCGCCCGCGCACGGGCCCATGATCGCGGAGATCTGGGGCACCACGCCCGAGGCGAGCGTGTTGCGCAGGAAGATGTCGGCATACCCGGCCAGCGAGACCACGCCCTCCTGGATCCGCGCGCCTCCCGAGTCGTTCAGCCCCACGATCGGGGTGCCGGTCTTCATGGCGAGGTCCATGATCTTGCAGATCTTCCGCGCGTAGGCCTCGGAGAGCGAGCCGCCGAACACCGTGAAGTCCTGCGCGAACACGAAGACCGGCCGGCCGTGGATGCGCCCGGAGCCGGTGACCACCCCGTCGCCCGGGATTCGCTGATCGTCCATCCCGAAATCGTGGCTCTGGTGCACGACCAGGCGATCGATCTCGGCGAAGGAGCCCTTGTCCAGCAACAGCTCGACGCGCTCGCGGGCCGTCTTCTTGCCCGCCTTGTGCTGGCGCGCGATGCGCTCGGCACCGCCGGCAAGGTCGGCCGCCTCGTTGCGGCGCCGGAGCTCGTCGAAGCGATCCTGGAGGGGCATGGCAGGCTACCTGTGGTAGCGGAGTATAGGGGCCGCCGACCGGGAAAGTCAATGAATGCGGGCGCTTCTCGGGCGGTTTCATTGACTTGCCGCATCCCGCCTGCCATACTGACCCTCCGATGAGCCCTCTGGCTGTCGGCGTCATCCTCGCCTGCATGGTGGCGCTCACCGCGGTCGTGATCTCCACGCTGCTCGCGTTCAGGAGGACCGCGCAGCGGGCCGAGAGCGTGCTGGCGGTCGTGGAGCGCGAGATCCGACCGATGGCCGGCGAGCTCGAGCGCCTGACCGCGGAGCTGCAGAAGCTCTCGCACAAGGCCAACGACAGCATCGATCGGATCGGGAACGTCGTGGACCGGGTGGAGGACATCTCGGTCGCGGTCGCGCGAGTCGCCACCGCGGTCGGCGGGCTGACCCGCGTCGGGCAGTACGCGGGCCTCGCGGTCGGCCTCAAGCGCGGCGTCGAGGCCTTCCTCGACCGGATCAAGGATCGGCGACACTGACCAGAGGACCGGATCGACAACACGAGCCACAAAGGAGAACAAGACCATGAGTGAAGAGCGCGGAATCGACGCGGCGGGTTATCTCGGCTGGTTCTTCCTCGGGGCCATCGCGGGCGCGGCCACCGCCGTCCTGCTCACTCCCAAGACCGGACGCGAGGCGCGCGAGCTGCTCGCCGAGCACGGCGGTGATCTCTTCAAGCGGGCCCAGGACGCGGCGGGCCAGGCGCAGAATCGGGCCGGCGATCTCTTCGAGCGCGGCCGCGAGTACTTCGAGGAGCAGGCGCAACGGCTGAGCTCTGCCTTCGAGGCGGGCCGCTCCGCGATGAAGGACGAGATCACTCGGGGTCGGTCCACCAGCAACTAGAACCGATCCCCGCGAATGGCCGAGGTCGAGCTACCCAATCCCGAAGAGCTGCACGAGCACTCGGTCAGTCACTTCAGCCGGCGGGTCGCGCTGGTCACGGCCATCTTCGCGGTGGTCCTGGCCATCGCGGCCCTCGGCGGCAACCACGCGATGAAGGAGATGCTGCTCGCCCAGCAGCAGTCCTCCGATCAGTGGGCCTTCTACCAGGCCAAGGTCATCCGCGAGCACCTCTACCGCGGCCAGAAGCTGCGCCTCGAGGCCGAGCTCGCCGAGCGCGACGCCACCATGAAGCCGGAAGCGCGGCGGAAGCTCGAGGCGCTCCTGGCCAAGCTCGATGAGGAGGAGCAGCGCTACGGCGCCGAGAAGAAGGACATCGAGAAGGAGGCCAAGAAGCTCGAGAACGTGCGCGACTCGTACCAGGCCCGCGATCCCTACTTCCTGATCGCGGAGGCACTCCTGCAGATCGCGATCGTGATGTCGTCGGTGTCGATCCTGGCGCGCTCGCGCCTGATCTTCTCGTTCAGCCTGGTGGTCGCGGTGGTGGGCGCGGTGCTCACCGCCAACGGGTACTGGAGCTTCTTCGAGCTGTCCTTCCTGCACGGCGGTCATCACTGACGCGCCGCCGCTCCACTGACGCGCCGCCGCTCCGAGCCGGGGGGTTCGCCCCGGGCCCGCGCGTTAGCGCCGGAAGTCGGCCCGGGTCGGCAGCAGCCGGTCGGCGATCAGGTTGCGCATCATCTCCACCGTCCCGCCGCCGATCGCGAACATGCGGGCGTCGCGCACCATCCGCTCCACCGGCAGGCCGCGCCCGTACCCGGCCGCGCCGTGGATCTGCAGCGCCTGGCCCGTCACCTCCTGCGCCGTCTCGGCCGCGAAGGTCTTGGCCTTGGCCGCCTCCAGCGCGTCGGGGAAGCCGGAGCCCGCATTCACCGCGGCCCGATGGATGAGCAGACGGGCCGCGTCCAGGCGGATCGCCATGTCGGCCAGCTTCCAGCGGATGCCCTGGAAGTCACCGATGGCCCGGCCGAACTGGCGGCGCCGGCCCGCGTAGTCCAGCGCCAGCTCGTACGCCCCCTGCGCGAGCCCGAGCGCGACGGTGGCCGCGCCCAGGCGCTGGCCGTTGTAGGCCTGCATGAGCTTCTTGAATCCGTCGCCGGGCCCCACGAGCACCTGATCTTTGCCCACGTGGCAGCGCTCGAAGTGGAGTCGGCCCTCCGGGATGCCGCGCAATCCCATGGTCCGGTCCCGCTCCCCGATGCGAAAGCCCGGCGTGTCGCGCTCCACCAGGATGCCGCCGATGCCGGGGGCCCCGGACGCCTCGCTCATGCGGCAGTAGACGAGATAGAGCCGCGAGGTACCGGCGCCGGTGATCCACCGCTTCTCCCCGGTGAGCGCGTAGCCCTCCGGAGATTCGTCGGCGCGGGTCGCCAGATCGGTCGCGGCGGAGCCGGCCTCCGGCTCGGTGATCGCGATGGCCGGCTTGTCGCCCTCCAGCACCCAGGGAAAGTACCGGCGCTTCTGCGTCTCGCTGCCGTAGGCGGCCAGCGCGCCCACCACACCGAGGCTTCCCTCGACCACGATCCGGGCGGTCACGCCGCACACGCGGGCGATCTCCTCGACGACCAGGAGCACCTCGAGGATGGACGCGCCCGGTCCGCCGTACTGCTTCGGGATGGTGAGCCCCATGAAGCCGGCGCTCACCAGGTCCTTGACGTTGTCCCAGGGATACTCCTCGTCGGCGTCCCAGCGCGCGGCCCGGGCGCGGAAGACCTGATCGGCCAGCTCGCGCGCGGAGCGCCGCAGCGTTTCCTGCGCGGGGGTCAGCGTGAAGTCCATGGTCTCGGCCTCCCCTCACCCTGCCCGCTCCCCGGTGGGGAGAGGGAGACTGGCGAGAGATCGCTAGATGTGGATCGGATGGCCGAGGGCGGCGAGCGTCGCCTCGAGGGCCGCCTCGGAGAGCGTGGGGTGGGCGTGGATGGTGTGGACGATCTCCTCCAGCGTGGCCTCGAGCGTCCGTCCCACCGCGAACTCGTGGATCAGCTCGGTGGCCTCGGGGCCGACGATGTGCACGCCGAGCAGCTCGCCGGTGGTCTTGTCCGCCACCACCTTGATGAAGCCGTCGGTCTCGCCCAGCGCCACCGCCTTCCCGCTGGCGGTGAACGGGAACTTCCCCACCGCGATCTCGCGCCCGCCCGCGCGCGCGGTGGCCTCCGAGACGCCGATCGAGGCCACCTGCGGCCGGCAATAGGTGCACGACGGCACGTTGCCGTAGTCCACCGGCCGTGGGCTCTGGCCCGCGATCGCCTCCGCGGCCACCACGCCCTCGGCCATGGCCTTGTGCGCGAGCATCTGGTGGCCGGCCATGTCCCCGATGGCGTAGAGGCCCTTCACCGACGTCTCCATGGCGGCCGACACCGTCACGAAGCCCCGCTCGGTGGCGACCGAGAGCGCCTCGAGCCCGAGTCCCTTCGTTCGCGCGGCGCGTCCCACCGCCATCAGCACCTGATCCGCCTGGACGGTGTCGGTCTTGCCCTCGGCCTCCACCGCCACCGCGATCCCGGAGGCGCCCGGCGTCACCGACTTCACCTTCGCGCCGGTGCGGATGGCGATGTCCCGACGGGAGAAGAGACGGGTGATGAGGGCCGAGACTTCCTCGTCCTCGACCGGCAGCACGCGCGGCAACGCCTCCAGCACGGTGACCTTCACCCCGTACGTGGCGTAGACGTCGGCGAACTCGATGCCCACCGCGCCCGCCCCGATGATCACGAGCGAGCCGGGCCGGCCCTCGTTGGTGACCGCGCCGGTGGACGAGATGATCCGCTTCTCGTCGATGGTGACGCCGGGTAGCGACCGGGGCTCGGATCCGGTGGCGAGAATGACCGCCCGGCGGGCTTCGAGGGTGTGGGCGCCGTCCGCGCCGCCGGTGACCTCGACCACCTTCGCGCTCGTGAGCGCGCCCCGGCCCCGGAATAGGGTGATCTTGTTCTTGCGGAAGAGGAACTCGACGCCCTTGGCCATGCGGTCGGCGACTCGGCGCGAGCGCTGCACCGCCTGGGCGTAGTCCGCCTTCCAGTCGTTCACCGCGATCCCGAACTCCGCGGCCCGCTCGAAGAGGTGCACGACCTCGGCATTGCGGAGCAGCGACTTGGTCGGGATGCAGCCCCAGTTGAGACAGACGCCGCCCGGACGGTCGTCCTCCACGGTGGCCACCGAGAGACCGAGCTGGGCGCAGCGGATGGCCGACACGTAGCCGCCCGGACCGGTGCCCACCACCACGACGTCGAACGCCTGCGCGGCCATCGTCTAGACCAGCAGCCGCAGCGGCTCTTCGAGCAGCCGCTTGACGTCCTGCAGGAACCGGGCGCCCATCGCCCCGTCCATCACCCGGTGGTCGCACGAGATCGTCACCTTCATCCGCCGCCCGACGCGGATCTCGCCGTCGTCCACCACCGGCGTCTGCCGCACCGAGCCCACCGCCAGGATCGCGCCCTCGGGCGGGTTGATGATGGCCGAGAACTCCTCGACGTCGTACATGCCGAGGTTGGAGATCGAGAACGTGGCCCCGGACATTTCTTGCGCCCGGAGCTTGCCGCCGCGCGCGCGCTCGGCCAGATCGCGCGACTCGACCGCGATGCGGCCGAGCGGCTTGACGTCGCAGTCCCGGAGCACCGGCGTGATCAGCCCCTGCTCCAGCGCGACCGCCAGGCCGATGTGGGCGCGATGGTGCACCCGGATGGCCTGGCCGTTGAGCTGGGCGTTGACCCCCGGATTCTTCCGCAGGGCCAGCGCGGTGGCCTTGACCACCATGTCGGTGACCGAGATCTTCGGCTGCCCCTCGAGCGAGTTGAGCTGCTCGCGCAGCTTCCACGCCGCGTCCATGTCCACCTCGGAGGTGACGTAGAAGTGGGGCACCGGCGCCTTCGACATCGGCATGCGCTTGGCGATGGCCGCGCGCATCGGCGTCATCGCCACGTCCTCGAACTCGGCCTCGGGCCGCGGCGGAACGACGAAGGCCGCGGCGTCCGGGCGACTCGGCGCGGCCGCGGGGCGCAAGACGCCCGCCGCGGCGGCCGGACGCGGGGCGGCCTGCGCGGCCTCGACGTCGCGACGGATGATGCGCCCCCCCGGCCCCGTGCCCTGGATCAGCCGGAGGTCCACGCCGGTCTGTCCGGCGATCTTGCGGGCGAGCGGCGAGGCCTTGACGCGTCCGTCCGCGGGCTGGACGGTCGCGGCCGCCGCGGGAGCCATCGGCACCACCTGCGTGGTCGCCGGCACCGACTGATAGCTCTCCATGGCCGGCAGCGGGCCGGTGGCGGCAGCGGGCGCCGCCGGCCGGCCGGCGGCCGGCGCGTTGGCGGTGGCCGGGGGCGCCGCGGCCGGCTTCGGCGCAGCCGGCTTCGGCGCGGCGGCGAGATTCGCGATGTCGTCGGAGGGATCCGCGATGACCCCGATCAAGTCGCCGACCGGAACGGAGTCCCCCTCGGGAACCACGATCTTCCGGAGCACACCCGAGCCGAACGCCTCGATCTCCACGTTGGCCTTGTCGGTCTCGATCTCGGCGATGACGTCGCCGCCCTTGACCGTGTCGCCCTCCTTGCGGAGCCACTTGATGACCTTGCCGGTCTCCATGGCGTCCGACAGCTTGGGCATCAAGACCTTGGTGATCATGCGTTGCACACCCGGCGGATCGCCTCGGCGATCTTGGCCTTCGACGGAGTCTTGAGCAGCTCCAGGTTCTTGGCGTAGGGCATCGGCGCGTTCTCGCCGGTCACCCGCTCGACCGGCGCGTCCAGGTCGTCGAAGGCCTCCTCCTGGATCTCGGCCGCGATCTCCGAGCCCATGCCCGCAAAGCCGGCGCCCGCTTCGAGCACCACGGCCCGGTGCGTCTTGCGCACCGACCCGATGATGGTCTCGGTGTCCATCGGCCGCAGCGTCCGCGGGTCGACGATCTCCATCGAGATCCCTTCCTTGGCCAGCTCCTCGGCCACCTCGAGGGCGCGGTAGAGCATGCCCATGTAGGCCACCACCGTCACGTCCGTGCCCTCGCGTCGGATCACCGCCTGCCCGAGGGGGATCAGGAAGTCGGGATCGTCGGGAACCTCGCCCTTCACCGCGTACAGCGTCTCGGCCTCGATGAAGATCACCGGGTTGTCGTCGCGGATCGCCGACTTGAGCAGCCCCTTGGCGTCGGCGGGCGTGGAGGGGCGCACCACCTTGAGGCCCGGGACGTGGTAGAAGTACGTCTCCATCGACTGCGAGTGCTGCGCCGCGAGCTGAGCGGCCGGCCCGCCCGGCCCGCGAACAACCAGCGGAATATTGTACTGGCCGCCGGACATGTAGCAGATCTTCGCGGCCGAGTTCACGATCTGATCGAGAGCGAGGATCGAGAAGTTGAAGGTCATCATCTCGATCACCGGCCGCAGCCCGAGCATCGCGGCGCCGACGCCGACCCCGGTAAACCCCGATTCACAGATCGGGGTGTCGATGATCCGCTTGTCGCCGAACTCCTTGAGCAGCCCCTGGGTGACCTTGTAGGCGCCGTCGTAGAGGCCGACCTCCTCGCCCATCAGGAACACGCGGGGGTCCCGCCGCATCTCCTCGCGGAGCGCCACGTTGAGGGCCTCGCGATAGGTCATGACCGCCATGGCGTCAGTCCTTGTAGACGTCCGTGAACAACTCTTCGGGCGACGGCTCGGGCGAGGCGTCGGCGAAGGCCACCGCCTCGTCGGCCAGGTCGTTCACCGCCTTCTCCACGTTCCGGACGTCGGCCTCGCTGAGCACGCCGTCCTTCAGGCAGCGGTCGGTGAAGAGCGCGATCGGATCGCGAAGCTTCTCCCGCTCGACCTCCTCCTTGGTGCGGTACACCGCCCCGGCCGGATCCCGCATGGAATGCCCGCGGAAGCGGTAGGTGCGCGCCTCCACCAGGGTCGGGATCTTCTCCCGGCGTGCCCGCTCCACCGCCCGGCCCACCACCTCGCGCACCGCCAGCACGTCCATGCCGTCCACCGCCTCGCCCGGGATCCCGTAGGTCTCGGCGAAGCGCCAGATCTCGGTCTGGGCGAGCGCCCGGTGGATGGCGGTGCCCATCGCGTAGCGGTTGTTCTCGCAGATGAAGATCACCGGCAGCTTCCAGAGCGCGGCCAGGTTCATCGACTCGTGGAACTCGCCCTGGGGCACCGCCCCGTCGCCGAAGTAGCACAGCACGACCTGGTCGCCGCCCTGGTACCTGATCGCGAAGCCGGCGCCCGCGGCCAGCGGCAGGTGCGCGCCCACGATGCCGTGGCCGCCCAGGAAGTTCACGCTCTTGTCGAACAGGTGCATCGACCCGCCCTTGCCCTTGGAGAGCCCGTCGATGCGACCGAACAGCTCGGCCATGACCCGGCGCGGGTCCGATCCCTTGGCCAGGCAGTGGCCGTGCTCCCGATACGACGAGACCGCGTAGTCGTCCGGGCGAAGGATCGACGTCGCGCCGACCGCCACCGCCTCCTGCCCGATGTAGAGGTGCAGGAAGCCGCCGATCTTCCCGAGCGCGTACATCTCGGCCGCCTTCTCCTCGAAGCGCCGAATCAGGGCCATCTGGGTGAGGAGCCGCCGGGCCAGCTCGGCATCGAGCCGGGTCGGCGGAGTCGCCGTCTTGGTCTGGGCCATCTGCTGTCTCCTTGCTACCGCCTGACTATCCACGCAGCGTGCTGAGCTCGTCGACCGAGAGGCGCCGGCGGAGGCGGAAGATCGCCACGATGATCGCCAGGCCCACCGCCACCTCGGCGGCGGCCACGCACATCACGAAGAAGACGAGCGCCTGTCCCTCGATGGTGCCGTGCCGCTGTCCGAGCGCGACCAGCGCCAGGTTGGCCGCGTTGAGCATGAGCTCGATCGACATGAAGATCACGAGCGGATCGCGCCGGATCAGAACCCCCAGCACGCCCATGCTGAACAGCACCGCCGAGAGCGCGACGTAGTACGACTCGGGAACCATGCTACGCCCGCCGCTTCGTCAGGGCCATCACTCCCACGATGGCGGCCAGGAGGAGCACCGAGGTCACCTCGAACGGAAACAAATAGTCGGTGAAGAGCACCCGTCCGACCGCATCCGCCCCCCCGGGCAGCGGCGGCTTCACCGCGCCCCGGAAGGTGGCCGAGCCGAGCACGAGGGCCAGGAGGATCAGGAGCGCCGCCACCGCCGGAATCGTGAGCAGGCGCTGGCCGCGCAGCGGGTCCGGGCCCGTCTCCACCTTGCCCGGGATCAGGACCATGATCGCGAAGACGAACAGCACCGCGATGGCCCCCGCATAGATGATGACCTGCACCGCAGCCAGGAACTCCGCGCGCAGGGTCAGGAACAGGGCCGCGATGGTGCCGAGGTTGACCACCAGGAACAGCGCGCTGTGGATCGGGTTGCGCCGCAGCAGCAACCCGGCTGCCGAGCCGACCGCGAGCGCGGCCAGCACGAAGAAGGTGACCAGGCTCACGATGGCCTCCGCAACGGGGGCATCGGTACCGGGGAGGTCGGCACCCCGTGGGGGCCCGCCGGCTCCAGGGCCAGCAGCGTCTCCTTCGTGTAGATCATGCTGCGGCGGTCGTAGGCCGAGAACTCGAGGATGCCGGTGTCCATGCGGATGGCGTCCTCGGGGCAGGCCTCGACGCAGTAGCCGCAGAACACGCACTTGCCGAGATCGATGTCGAACCGCTGGGGCACCTTCTCGATCTCGGGGTTCGGGTGCTCGGCGGCCACGATGTAGATGCAGTGGGCCGGGCACACCGTCTCGCACATCATGCACGCCACGCAGCGGGGTGAGCCGTCCTCGCGCCGGACCAGCCGGTGCAGGCTGCGCAGGCGTGGAGAATAGGGCCGCCGCTCGTCCGGGTACTGGATGGTGACCGCGCCGCGGGCGCTCTTCACCCGGAAGACCACCCGCAGGGTGTGGCGCCACATGTTGCCGAAGAAGTGCACCGCGGTGAGCGCGAGACCCGCCAGCACCTCGACCACGTAGAAGCGCTGCCGGAGGCTCAGCCGGCTCGAGTGACGCGGATCGGCGGGCGTGTTGGTGGTCTGGTAGGACGTCACCGCTCAGGCCTTCCCCACCGTCAGCAGGACGACGGCGGTGATCAGGATGTTGAGCACCGACAGCGGGAAGAGGGCCAGCCACCCCAGGCGCATCGCCTGATCGTAGCGGAAGCGCGGCAGCGTCCAGCGGATGAGCATCAGGAACCAGATCATCACCGCGACCTTGGTCAGGAATGCGCCCACCTGCAAGGCCACGACGGCCAGGTGCGGCAGGTCGAGGGTGGCGCCCCACGGGAACACGAAACCGGTCGGCTGCAGATACGGCACCTGCCAGCCGCCCAGGAACAGGGCGGTGGTCATGCCCGCGATCACCACCGTCTCGAGGAAGTCGGCCATCGCGAACATGCCGAACTTCATCCCGCTGTACTCGACGAAGTAGCCGATGATCTCCGACTCGCCTTCCGGCGTGTCGAAGGGAATGCGCTTGGTCGAGGCGATGCCCGCGGTCAGGAAGAGCACGAAGGCCAGCGGCTGGGTGAGCACGCCCCACGCCGGGATCCAGGCGCCGAAGTATTGCGGCAGCAGCGGCTGTCCCTGGCCCCGCGCGATGTCCTGCATGTTCAGCGAGCCGTAGACCATGACCACGCCCATGATCGAGGCCCCGATCGCGATCTCGGCCGAGATCATGAGGGCAGCCGCCCGCTGCCCGCCGAGCAGCGCGTAGTTGTTGGCCGACGCCCAGCCCGCCATCATGAGCCCGTAGATGCCCATCGAGATCATGGCCAGGACGTAGAGGATACCCACGTTGAGGGTGACCGCCTGCAGCTGGATCTCGCGCCCCATGATCCGCAGGGTGTCGCCGAACGGGATCGACGCGAAGGCGGCCAGGCCGAAGAACACCGACACGAACGGGGCCAGCTTGAACATCAGCCGGTCCGCGTGGGCGGGCGTGAAGTCCTCCTTGGTCAGCATCTTCAGCGCGTCGGCCAGCGGGTGGAGCAGCCCCAGGATGCGGATCCGAAGCCCCAGAATTGAGATCGACGCCCGGTTGGCCCCGATACGGTCCTGCATGATCGCCGACTGCTTGCGCTCCACCCAGGTGAGCAGGCCGCCGAAGTTCAACACCACGAACATGACGAACCCGACCGGAATCGCCTGCAGCAGCAGGTCCAGCGCGAGGCCGCTCATCAGGCCTTCGCGACGAGGCCCGCGTCCGCGAGCCCGCGATAGGTCATGCCCGAGAAGGCCGGCACCTGGCCCGACAGGCTCGCAAACACCTGCTCGGCGCGCGTGGCCGCGAAGGCCGGATCGGCGCCGCTCAGCGCGCGGCCCAGGCGGCCCAGGCTCTGCCAGTCGGCCATCGCCTCCCCCAGCGGCTCGACGACGGTGCGGAACCGCTGCACGCGCCCCTGGAAGTTCGTGAAGGTGCCTTCGCGCTCGACGTAGGCCGCGCTCGACAAGACCAGATGCGCGCCCGCGCTGGTGGCGTTGGCGTTGGTCCCCTGGAACACGACCATCTCCGCCCCGGAGAGGGCGGCGGTCACGTCGGCGGCGGACAGCGCCGAGTCGAAGAGGTCGTGCTGGAAGATCCACAACAGCTTGATCCGCCCCTGCCGGGCGCCCTCGAGGATCGTGGCGGCCTCGGCCTGGCCGAGCCCGATCAGCTCGGCACCCCGCGTATTGGGGTTCTTGTCGGCGCGGATCAGGAAATCGTCCTGGTCCCCCGGGGCCTGCGGCGGGACGCGGTGATCCACCGCCCGCACCCCGAGGTGGCTCGCGATCCGCTGCAGGGCGAACAGATCTTCGTTGGACATCTTCGGGGAAGCCAGGATGCCGATCTCCTCGGGCCGGTAGCGCTTGAGCGCGGCGGCCATGGCGGCCAGCGAGTCGTCCCAGCCGATCGCGACGTCACGGCCGCCCTCGCGCCGGACCGGAGTCAGCAGCCGGGTGTCGTCATCGATCCAGCGGAAGCCGTAGCGGCCTTCGTCGCAGATCCACCACTGGTTGACCTCGGCGTTGTGGCGCGGCTTGATGCGCGCGATCCGCCGGCCCTCGTTGTGATGCAGGCGCCGGCGGCTGGTGTGGACCTCGACGTTGCAACCCCGCGCACAACCGTTGCAGATCGAGCGCGCGGTGTCGAGATACCACACCCGCACCTGGAAGCGGAAGTCTCGGTCGGTGAGCGCCCCCACCGGGCAGATGTCGATCACGTTACCCGAGTACTTGTTCTCGAGCGTCTTGCCCGGGAACAGGCCGATCTCGGAGTGGTCGCCGCGGTTGAAGATGCCGAGCTCGCCGGTGTGGGTGATCTCGTCGCAGAAGCGCACGCAGCGCGAGCAGAGGATGCAGCGCTCCGCGTCCAGGATCACGTGGGGGCCGAGCGGCACCGCCTTGGGCTTGTGAACCTTCTCGTCCACCATGCGCGGGTCGTAGAGCCCGTGGCGCATGTAGTAGATCTGCAGCCAGCACTCCCCCGCCTGGTCGCACACCGGACAGTCCAGGGGGTGGTTGACGAGGTGGAACTCCATGATCGACTTGCGCGTCTCGAGAATCCGCTCGGTGCGGGTGTGGACGACCATCCCGTCGGCGGCCTGGGTGTTGCAGCCGATCTGGGGCCGTGGGTTCTTCTCGATGTCCACCATGCACAGCCGGCACTGGCCCGCGATGCTGAGCCCCGGGTGATAGCAGTAGTGGGGCACCTCCGCGCCAACCTGGCGAGCCGCCTCGATGAGATTGGTGCCCGGGGCGACCTCGATCTCCTTGCCGTCGATCGTCAGCTTGGGCATGTGGGCTCATTGTCACGGGGGATCAGGGCCTCGAACTCCTCGCGGAACTTCTCGATGTAGCTCACGTAGGGGCCGACCGCCCCGTCGTAGAAGGCGCAGATGGTGGTGCCGGCCCCGCGCTTGGAGACGTCGACGATCGTGTCGAGGTCCTCCTTGCGGCCCTTCCCCTCCACGATCCGCTCGCTCATCTTGTAGATCCAGCCGGTGGACTCGCGGCACGGCGTGCACTGCCCGCACGACTCGTGGGCGTAGAAGCGCGCCAGAACCATCAGGGCCTCGGGAATGGACACGGTCTCGTCCATGACGATGACCCCGGCGGACCCGATCATGGTGCCGGCCGCCTTGAGGCCGTCGGCATCCATCGTGACGTCGATCTCGTCGGCGGTGAGGATCGGGGCCGAGCCGCCGCCGGGCACCACCGCCTTGAGGCGATGACCGGGGCGGATGCCGCCGCAGTGGTCGTAGATCAGGGAGCGCAGCGTGACCGACACCGGCGCCTCCACCACGCCCGGCTTCACCACGTGGCCCGACACCGAGTAGAGCCTGGTTCCGCCCTGGGTCTTGGTCCCGAGCCCCGCGAACCACGCCGCCCCCCGGTTGATGATGTGCGGCACCGCGGCGATCGTTTCCACGTTGTTCACGATGGTGGGATGCCCGAAGGCGCCCTTCACCGCCGGGAACGGGGGCTTGATCTTGGGCCAGCCCTTCTTGCCTTCGAGCGAGGAGAGGAGCCCGGTCTCCTCGCCGCAGATGTAGGCGCCGGCCCCCCGATGCACCACGATGTCGAAGTCGAAGCCCGAGCCCTGGATGTTCTGGCCGAGCAGCCCGGCCTCGTAGGCTTCCTTCACCGCCCCGCTGAAGACACGCCAGGGCTGCACGTACTCGCCGCGGATGTAGACGAAGCCTCGGTGCGAATCGATGGCGCGGGCCGCGATGATCATGCCCTCGATCAGGGCGTGGGGATCGCGCTCGAGCAGGTAGCGATCCTTGAAGGTGCCCGGCTCCCCCTCGTCGGCGTTGATCACGAGATACTTCGGGTCCGTCGAGCCCTTCGGGATGAAGCTCCACTTCATCCCGGTCGGGAAGGCGGCGCCCCCGAGTCCGCGAAGGTTCGACTTCTTCACCTCCTCGGTGATCGCGGCCGGCTCCATCGCGAGCGCCTTGGGCAGCGCGGTGTAGCCGCCGGTCTCGCGGTAGACCGCGAGGGTGTGCGAGTTCGGCCGATCGAAGTTGCGGGTGAAGACCTTCTCGGCCATCAGCGCAGTCCCTCGAGGATGTGGTCGACCTTCTCGGGGGTGAGCAGCCCCTCGTAACGGTCGTCCACCTGCATCATCGGAGCCTGCTCGCACGCGCAGAGACACTCCACCGTGAGGAGGGTGACCCGGCCATCGGCGGTCGTCTCCCCCACCGCCACGCCGAGGCGCTGGCTGAGGTGCTGGACGATGGCCTTGGAGCCCATCAGATGGCAGGAGAGGTTGTGGCAGACCGAGACCACGTGGCGGCCCGGCGGCTGCTGGAAGAACAGGGTGTAGAAGGTCACGACCTCGTGGACGTGAGCCGCCGACAGGTCGAACAGACCGGCCACGTACTCCTCGACCTCGAGCGACACGTAGCCGAAGGTTTCCTGGGCCAGTCGCAGCACCGGGAGGAGCGCGCCGCGCTTGTCCGGGTAGAGTCCCTGCAGCCGCCGCACCTCGGCGAGCTGGTCGGAATTGAACTCTGGACGCCTGGCGTCGGCCATGAGATTAGCGGTCGAGCTCGCCACCGATCATGTTGACCGAGCCGAAGGTGGGGATGATGTCGGCGACCATCTCGCCCTCGATCATCTTCGGCAGCGCGGCCACCGGAGGCAGGCAGGGCGGGCGGCAATGGACGCGATAGGGCCGGTCGCTGCCGTCCGACACCACGTAGAATCCCAGCTCCCCGTTGGCGCCCTCGACGGCGTAGTAGGCCTCGCCGGCGGGCGGGCGGATCCCGTAGCCCTCCATGACCAGCATGAAGTGGTTCATGAGGCCTTCGATCGAGCCGTAGGCGTCCGACTTGGGGGGGAGGACCACGCGCTTGTCCTGAGTGTTGACGCGATCGTGGGCGCTCCGATCCTGGCCCAGCAGGTTCGGGGACAGCTTGATCGGGAGGAGCAGCAGGCCCTCGGTCTTGCCTTGCTTGCCCAGGTCCACGTAGGTGGCCGGATCGATGGCGCGGCCTTCCCAGTCCACCTGGATGGCTCCGCCCGGCAGCCCGTCGAGCGCCTGCTCGGCGATCCGCATGGACTGCTCCATCTCGGCCATGCGGACCAGATAGCGGTCGAAGTTGTCGCCGTTCTTGCCGAGCGCGATCTCGAACGGGATCCGGTCGTAGGCCCAGTAGGGCTGCGCCTTGCGCAGGTCGAAGGGCACGCCGGCGGCACGCAACAGCGGACCGGTGATGCCCCACGCGATGGTGTCCTCCTTCGAGAGCGCGCCGACGCCGACCAGCCGGTCCATGAAGATCCGGTTGCCGGTGATGAGGGTGTGGACCTCCTGCAGGACCTCTCTGGTCTCCGCGAACGCCTTCTTGACCTTCAGGTCGAAGCCGGTCGGCAGGTCCGCCTTCACGCCGCCGACCCGCCCGTAGGAGATGGTGAGCCGGGCGCCGGTGACGTCCTCCACCAGCTCCCACAAGAACTCGCGGGCCTTGATCATGTAGAGGAAGACGGTGAAGGCCCCGACCTCCATCGCCCCCGCGCCCACGCAGGTGAGGTGGTCGCAGATCCGGGAGATCTCGCTCATGATGACCCGGATGTACTTGCAGCGGTCGGTGATCTCGATGCCGAGCAGCTTCTCGATCGCCGAGCTGTAGCCGAAATTGTTGATGAGCGGGGAGACGTAGTTCAGCCGGTCCGTGTACGGAATCGCGTTGTTGTACGGGCCCGCCTCGCAGTCCTTCTCGAAGGCCCGGTGGAGATAGCCGATCTCCACGTCGGCCTTCACCACCGTCTCGCCGTCCAGCTCCGCGAAGATCCGCACGATGCCGTGCATCGCGGGATGCGCCGGCCCCATGTTGACGTAGAGGTGCTGGCTGCCGCTGCTACTGCCGGCGGTGGCGCCCTCGCTCAGGAACAGCTCTCTCGTGTCGGCCATCACGACCCTGGGCCCTCTTTCCAGTGCGCTCGGCTCGCCTTCGGCTGCACCTCGCCCCGGCGCGCTTCCGCGCGCCCCTTCCTCGTATTTGCTCGGCTCGCCTTCGGCTGCACCTCGCCCCGGCGCACTTCCGCGCGCCCCTCTCTCGCATTTGCTCGGCTCGCCTTCGGCTGCACCTCGCCCCGGCGCGCTTCCGCGCGCCCCTCTCTCGTATTTGCTCGGCTCGCCTTCGGCTGCACCTCGCCCTACACCTTCGGCCCGATCAGGGGCTGGCGGCGGTTGATCGGGTAGTCCTTCCGCAGCGGGTGGCCCTCGAACTCTTCGTACATCAGCAAGCGGCGCAGGTCCGGGTGGCCGTCGAAGCGGATGCCGAACATGTCCCACGCTTCGCGCTCCAGCCAGTTGGCGATCGGCCAGAGTCCGCAGGCGGTCGGGATCACCGCGTCGTCTTGCTCGAGCGGCACCTTGAGCCGGATCCGGTGGTTGTGAGCGACCGAATACAGATGATAGATGACCTCGAAGCGAGGCCCGTCCTCCCGGCCCGGGAAGCGCAGGTAGTCCACCGCGGTGATGTCCACGAGCAGGTCGAATCCCAGCGCGGCGTCGTTGCGGCACAGCGCGAGCCCGGCCGAGATGCCCTCGCGCGAGATGACCGCGGTGTGGTCGCCCCGGTAGTCGTGGGTCGCGAGTGCGCGGTCACCCAGGTGCTCGCGCAGGCGAGCGAGAATGGCGGCTCCGTCCATGGAGGCGAGCGATCCGCTCAGAAGCGCTGGGTGCCCGCCGCGATCTTGTCCTGGAGCTTCATCAAGCCGTCGATGACGCTTTCGGGACGCGGGGGGCAGCCGGGAATGTAGACGTCCACGGGAATGATGGTGTCGATCCCCTGGACCGTCGCGTAGTTGTCGTAGAACCCTCCCGTGCAGGTGCAGACGCCGAAGGCGACCACCCACTTGGGCTCGCACATCTGGTCGTAGATTCGCTTGAGCACCGGCGCCATCTTGTGACTGATCGTGCCGACGACGAAGAGCACGTCCGCCTGGCGGGGCGAGAAGCGCGGCAGCCCGGCCCCGAAGCGGTCGACGTCGTAGTGCGAGCACGCCGTCGCCATGTACTCCATGCCGCAGCACGCGGTGACGAACGGGTACTGGAAGATGGAATACTTCCGAGCCCAGCCGATGGCCTCATCCAGCTTGGAGGTGAAGAAGGTTCCTACTCCCATTCGAGCCCTCGCTTCTTCCAGATGTAGAGGAACCCGAGCATCAGGATGCCCAGGAAGACGATCATCTCCACGAAGCCGAACCAGCCCAGATGCCGGAACATCGCCGCCCAGGGCCAGACGAACACCAGCTCAATGTCGAACAGGATGAAGAAGATCGCGATGGTGGAGAACTTGATGGCGAACCGGCCCTCCGGGAGCATGACCGGATCCTTGCCGCACTCGAACGGCGCCTGCTTGACCGCGCTGATGCGCTTGGGCGCGATGAGGCCCGGGATGCCGAGCAGGGCGCCCGCCACCACCGCCGAGACCGCGAAGACCATCAGGATGGAGACGTAGTCCATTTACTTATCCGCTCGGCTCGCCTGCGGCTGCGTCACGTGATCGGTCTGCCGCTTGGCGTGATAGGAGGAGCGGACCAGCGGCCCCGACTCCACGTGGGCGAATCCCATCTCCCGGCCGCGCTCCGCGAGCTCCGCGAACTCGTCCGGGTGGTAGAAGCGCGCGACCGGCAGGTGCTTCGCGGAGGGCCGGAGGTATTGCCCGAGGGTGAGGATGGCCACGTCCGCCGCGCGGAGGTCGGCCATGGTGGCCAGCAGCTCCTCCCGCTCCTCGCCGAGCCCCAGGATGATGCCCGACTTCGTCACCAGCGACGGGGCGACCCGGCGCGCGTGACGAAACAGCTCGAGCGTCCGCTCGTAGCGGCCGCCGTGGCGGGCGACCTTGTAGAGCCGCGGCACCGTCTCGGTGTTGTGGTTGAGCACATCGGGCCCCGCCTCGATGACGGTCTCGAGCGCGGCCGCGCTGCCCTGGAAGTCCGGGATGAGGAGCTCGATCCGGCAGGGCGGCGCGTGCCGGCGGATTGCTCGGGTGGTCGTGGCGAAATGGGCGGCGCCGCCGTCGGCGAGGTCGTCGCGATTCACCGAGGTGATCACCACGTGCTCGAGCCCGAGCTCGGCGACGGCCCGCCCCACCCGCTCCGGCTCCTCACGATCTTCCCAGACCGGCCGCCCGTGCGTGACCGCGCAGTAGCCGCAGTTGCGGGTGCATACGTCGCCCAGGATCATGAAGGTGGCGGTGAGATCCTCCCAGCACTCTCCGATGTTCGGGCAATGCGCCTCCTCGCACACCGAGTGGAGGTTCCACTCACGCATCAGCCCCTTGAGCCGGATGTACTTCGGGCCCCCCGGCGCCCGCACCTTCAGCCACGGCGGCTTGGGCGAGTCGGCGGGACGCGCGGCGTCGAGAAGTGGTAGGGAAACTCCCATCACTATTGTCCTTTGGCCTCGGGCGGCGTCATTATGGCACAACTTTCACAAGCCGCCAACCGAGCGGGACGCCTCCGCAGTCGATCGCCGCGTTCCCTTAGCGGTCGGACAGAATGGCGGCGTGAGCGGTGTTGCTGATCACGTCCAGCCGGGCGCTGTGCCAGGGATCCGGCACCCGGCTGTTGGTGAGATACGCGAAGGACACGCCGGAATCGGGATCGGCCCAGCAGTACGAGGAGCCCACCCCACCGTGGCCGAACGTCCGCGGCGACGCGATGCTACCGAGCCCGCGGATGGTCTCGGTGGTGCCCCGCACGTGCGGGCCCAGCGCCCGATGCATGGGCATGCCCATGTAGCCGTCGACCCGATCTCCGGTGACGCTTCGCGTGACGTACTGCACCATGCGGGTCGACAGCAGGCGCTTGCCGTTCAGCGTGCCGCCGGCCACGAGCATCTGGTAGAAGGCGGCCATCGCGCGGGCGCTGGCATAGCCGCCTCCGCCCGGCGTGCCCGCCCGGCGGAAGGGCGCGTTGTTCTCCTCAGCCCGCTTCACCGGCCCTCCGGGTACCGGCTCGTGCATGTCGACCGCGCGGGCGTGCTCGGCGTCCGGCAGGCCGACGAACAGCTCCTGCCCCAGTCCCAGCGGCTCGATGACCTGCTCGCGGATGAACGCGCGATAGTCGGTCTTGGTGAGGCTTTCGATCAGCACCGCGGCCACCCAGTGCGCGGCGCGGCTGTGATAGTGCACGCGCGAGCCCGGCGTCCACTCCAGCGTGAATCCGCACACCGCGCGCCGCAGCAGCTCGTGGTCGTCCCACGCGGCCGCGGGCACGTCC
>Ga0209966_1000075_pt1 | contig 43334 bp, 49 predicted proteins | sample RhisoiCoNPM_FD_187575 | JGI IMG/M metagenome (GOLD analysis project Ga0209966, IMG submission 187575) | Arabidopsis thaliana rhizosphere microbial communities from the Joint Genome Institute, USA, that affect carbon cycling - Rhizosphere... | ecosystem: Host-associated > Plants > Roots >... | reverse complement strand
CGAGTCGGTGCTGATGGGTCTGAACCGGGAGGCCGCGCTGGCCTCGGGCTCGGCCTGCACCTCGGCGACCCTCGAGCCGTCCTACGTGATCTCGGCGCTGGGCGTCGACACCGAGCTGGCCCACTCCTCGATCCGCTTCGGGCTGCACCGGTTCACCACCGAGGAGGAGGTGGACTTCGTGGCGCGCAAGACGGTCGAGGTCATCCAGCGGCTGCGGGAGATGTCGCCGCTGTACGAGCTGGCGAAGGAAGGCGTGGACCTGAAGTCGATCCACTGGAAAGCGGAATAGCGGGCGCGAGCCCTCAGGCAATCACTCAGGAGGATGTGCGGACATGGCCTACAGCGATAAGGTAGTCGACCACTACAACAACCCGCGCAACGTGGGGTCCTTCACCAAGGACACCCCCGGGGTCGGGACGGGCCTGGTGGGCGCGCCGGAATGCGGCGACGTCATGAAGCTGCAGATCAAGGTCAATGTCGACACCGGCGTCATCGAAGACGCCAAGTTCAAGACCTTCGGCTGCGGCAGCGCCATCGCCTCCTCCAGCCTGGCCACCGAATGGCTGAAGGGCCGGACGGTGGACGAGGCGGCCAAGATCAAGAACACGGACATCGTGAGCGAACTGAAGCTGCCGCCCGTGAAGATCCACTGCTCCGTGCTGGCCGAGGACGCGATCAAGGCCGCGCTCCAGGACTACCGCGAGAAGTGGAACAAGAGCGAAGCCCCGTCCGGGCGGGACGCGTCCTAAGAGGAGGGGACCGACGCCATGGCGCTCGCGATGACCGACAACGCGGTGAAACAGGTGAAGGGCCTCATCGAGGCCCAGAAGCTGGAGAACGTGTATCTCCGCATGGGGGTCAAGGGCGGAGGCTGCTCGGGCTTGTCTTATTCGCTGGAGCTCGACAACGAGATCGGGCCTCACGACAAGACGTTCGAGATCGACGGGGTCCAGGTCGTGTGTGACAAGAAGAGCTACCTGTACCTCAACGGCACCACCCTCGACTACGTGATGCAGGGGCTGACGGGCGGCTTCACGTTCGTCAATCCCAACGCGAAATCGAGCTGTGGGTGCGGCACGTCGTTCTCGGCCTAGGGCCCGGATCGCGGCGGACGACAACGGGCCCGGACGGGCCCGTTCTTCTTTTCAGGAGCGATCGGTGAGCGACTACTTCACGGTATTCGGGCTGCCCCGCAAGCTGACGGTGGACGGAGCGGCGCTGCAGCGGCGCTTCTACGAGCTGTCGCGCGAGCACCACCCCGACTTCCACCAGGGGGCGGCGCCCGAGCAACAGGCGGAGACGCTCGCGCGCTCGGCCCTGGTCAACCGCGCCTATCGGGCCCTGCGGGACCCGCTGCCGCGAGTCGAGTACCTGATCGCGCTGGAGGAGGGGCGGGAGGTTCGCGAGGGCGCGACCGACAAGCCGCGGGCGCCGCGGGAGCTGCTCCAGGAGATGCTGGAAGTCCAGGAGGCGCTCGAGGAAGCCAAGGCCGAGGGCATGAGCCCCGCGGCGGGAGAGCGCCTCCGCGAGGAGCGCGCGCGACTCGAGGCGCGCCATGCGGCCGAAGCCGACGCCATCGTCGGCCGCGCGGGGGAGTGGGACCGGCTGGTCGAAGGGGGCGGCGACCGCGAGGCGCTGCTCGAGTGGTTCAAGCAGCGTCTCGCGACTCGGGCGTACCTGCGCACCGTGATCGACGACCTGACCGAGGCGCTGGGAGAGCGCGAAGAGAGCGATGTCTCGCATCGTCGGCATTGACCTGGGCACGACCAACAGCCTCGTCGCCCACGTGGAGGGCGGCATCCCGCGGGTGATCCCGGACGCGGAGGGCCGCGCGTTGCTGCCCTCCGTCGTGGCCTGGACGCCCAACGGCGTGGTGGTCGGCGAGGCGGCGCGCCGTCAGCTCGCCCGCAACGCCGCGCGCACCGTGTATTCGGTGAAGCGGCTCATGGGTCGCGGCTACGACGACGTGAAGGACGATCTGTCCCGGCTGCCGTTCCCGGTGACGCCGCACGCGGAAGTGGTGACGATTCGCATCGGCGACCGCGAGGTGACCCCGCCCGAGGTCTCCGCCCACGTGCTGCGCGCCCTCAAGCAGCGCGCCGAGGCCCACTTCGGCGAGCCGGTGGAGCAGGCGGTGATCACGGTGCCCGCCTACTTCAACGACGCCCAACGGCAGGCCACCAAGGACGCCGGCCGCATCGCCGGCCTCGACGTCCTGCGGATCGTCAACGAGCCCACCGCCGCCTCGCTCGCCTACGGGCTGCAGCGGATGGCGGAAGGCCAGATCGCGGTGTACGACCTGGGCGGCGGCACGTTCGACATCTCGATCCTGCGGGTGAAGGACGGCGTCTTCGAGGTGCTGGCCACCAACGGCGACACGCACCTGGGCGGCGACGACTTCGATCGGGCGATCGTGGACTGGATCCTGGCCGACATCCAGGCCGGTCACGGAGCCGACCTGAGCGGCGACGCGGAGGCGCTCCAGGAGATCCGTCTCGGGGCGGAGGCGGCCAAGTGTCGGCTGTCGTTCGAGGAGCGCACCGTGCTCACGATCCCCTTCGAGCGGTTCACGTACCGGCGAGACATCGCCCGAGCCGAGATCGAGGCCCTGGTCGAGCCGCTGGTGGCGGCCACTCTCGGTCCGTGCCGGCAGGCCCTGACCGACGCCGGGCTCGATCCGGCTCGGATCGAGCAGGTGGTGCTGGTCGGCGGCGCCACGCGGATGCCGCTGGTCCGGCGACGGGTCGAGGAGCTGTTCGGCCGGACTCCGCACAGCCGCCTGAACCCGGACGAGGTGGTCGCGTTGGGCGCGGCGGTGCAGGCGCAGATCCTGGCCGGCGGAATCACCGACTTGCTGCTGCTGGACGTGACCCCGCTCTCTCTCGGCATCGAGACCTTGGGCGGCATCGTGAGCGTGCTGATCCCGCGCAACACCACCATCCCGACCCTGGCCAAGGAGTACTTCACGACGTCGGTGGACGGGCAGACCACGATCGACATGCACGTGCTCCAGGGTGAGCGCGAGCTGGCCAAGGACAATCGGTCGCTGGCCCGCTTCGACCTGGCCGGGGTGGACCCGATGCCGGCCGGGATGCCCAAGATCGAGGTCACGTTCCTGATCGACGCCAACGGCATCCTGCAGGTGCAGGCCCGCGAGCTGCGGACCGGCAAGGCGGCCAGCGTCCAGGTCACGCCCACCTACGGACTCACCGAGGCCCAGGTGGAGCAGATGGTGGAGGACTCGTTCACCCACGCGGAGGCCGACGTGGAGGCGCGACTCCTCATCGAGACGCGCACCGAGGCCGACACCGTGATCAACCACGTGGAGCGCGCGCTTCGCCAGGCCGGCGCCATCGCCACCGCGGAGGAGCGGGCCATCATCGAGGGCGCGCTGGCCGCGCTGCAGGCCGTGCGGTCCGGGGCCGATCGCGACCGGATCCGCGATCTCACCATCGCGCTCAACGAAGCCACCGCGCCGCTCGCGGACCGGATGATGGAAGCGGCCATCAAGGACGCGGTCACGTCCCGGCGCGCGGACCGACTGCTGGAAAATTCGGAGAGCTCCTGATGGCGGTGCACAAGGTCACGTTCCTGCCCCTGAACAAGACGGTCGAGGTCGACGACAGCCAGTATCCGCTCGCCGACCACGGGCGGCCGGGATCGCTGCTCGACATCGCCCTCGCCAACGATATCCATCTCGAGCACAATTGCGGCGGCAGCTGCGCGTGCACCACCTGTCACGTGGTGGTTCGGGAAGGCGAGCAGAACCTGTCGTCCATGGAGCCGGACGAGGAGGACCGCCTCGATACCGCGGAGGGGCTCACCCTGCACTCGCGGCTGGGCTGTCAGGCGGTGGTCCGTGGCGACGTGGTGGTGGAGATACCCAAGTAAAGGGGCCGACATGAAGTGGACGGACGCCGAGGACATCGCGCTGGCGCTGATGGAGGCGCACCCGGACGTGGACCCGCTCACGGTCCGCTTCACCGACATGCACAAGTGGGTGGTGGCGCTGCCCGGATTCAGCGACGAGGCCAAGAACTCCAACGAGGGGCTCCTCGAGGCCATCCAGATGAAATGGCACGAGGAGTACCAGGACCGCTGAGCTACCAGGTCACCACGTGATCGTGAGCGAAGATCAGGTCGAGCAGCTCGGCGTAGTCCAGATCGCCCTCGGCGAGCCGGCGCACCGTGACGTCGGCGGCCAGCGTGGGCGCGGCGGCGCCGTCGAGCAGCACCACCGTGACGCGGGCGCCGGGCTCGCGCCGGTTGGCTTCGATCACCGACGCGGCGAGCGTGGCCGAATCGCTCTTGACCAGATGGAGGAAGCCGGCCATCAGAACACGAGGAACCGCGTGGCCCGGGGCACCAGTGCCGCGATCTCCTCCCGGCTCACCGAGACGACCGGGTGGCCGTCGGCATTCCAGTCGGGGTGGGTGGGCAGCGCCCCCTCCACGTGGAAGGTCACCCCGAGCTTCTTGAGCGAGGCGCGGAACTTGGCGATGTCGTCGCCGTCGATCAGATCGTCGGTGTCCTCGTCGAGCAGGTGGACCGCGGGCCCGGTGAGCACCACGTGCACCTCGTTGTCGCCGGCGACGATGCCGAGCGCGATACGCATGGCCTCGTTGGCCCGATGCGAGACGCGCGGGTCCTCGGAGATGACGACGAGGGTGGGCTGGCTCGGACTCACGGCCGCACGCGGGCTAGTTGAGCGCGATGAAGCGGTCGGTGCCGTTGATCACGTCGGTGAGCACGACCAGGCCGCAGTTGGTGGCGCGATCCGACAGAGGCAGGCGTCGCTTCTGACAGCCGTACGCGCACACGAACAGCTTGAGGCCACGCTCGGCGAGGGCCTGCAGGCGGGCGTCCTCCACCGCGGCCACCGCATCGTCGATCAGGTACAGGTACACGTCGCCGCCCGCGTCGAGCGCCGCGCGGGACAGTCCGAGCGCGGTGTCGAGATTCGGGTGATCGGGCGCGGTGGAGACCATCAGGCCCAGCTTCCGACTGGCGAGAGCCATGGCGGCGAAGCGTAACATCGTGAAAGGGGAGCGTCAATGAACCGTCAAGTCTATCTCGATCACAACGCGTCCACCCCGGTGCATCCGGAGGTGGTGGACGCGATGCTGCCGTACTTCAGCGAGCGCTTCGGCAATCCGTCGAGCGTGCACGGCTTCGGCCGCGCCGCGCGCGAGGGGCTGGAGACCGCGCGGGAGCAGGTCGCCCACTTCCTGCGGGTTGGCAAGGAAGAGATCGTCTTCACCTCCGGTGGCACCGAGTCCGACAACATGGCGGTCAAGGGGGTGGCGATGGCCCGGCGCTCCGGGCACATCATCACCAGCAAGATCGAGCACCACGCGGTGCTGCGGGCGGTGCAGAACCTCGAGACGATGGGCTTCGACGCGACCTATCTGGACGTGGACGGCTTCGGGATGGTGGATCCCGATGCGCTGCGCCGGGCGATCCGGCCCGACACCATCCTGATCTCGATCATGCACGCCAACTCCGAGATCGGCACCGTCCAGCCCGCGCGCGAGCTGGGCGCGATCGCCCGGGAGCACAACATCCCGTTCCACATGGACGCGGTGCAGACCTTCGGCAAGGTGCCGATCGACCTCGACGCGTTCAACATCGACATGCTCTCGTTCTCTGGTCACAAGATCTACGGGCCCAAGGGAGTCGCCGGCCTGTACATCAGAAAGGGCACCAAGATGGTGTCGGTCCAGCACGGCGGCGAGCACGAGCGCCGGCGCCGAGCCGGGACCGAGAACGTGGCCGGGATCGTGGGCTTCGGCAAGGCGGTCGAGGTTCGCGGGCGCGACATGGCCGAGGAGGCCCAGCGGCTGACCGCGCTCCGAGAGCGGCTCTGGGAGGGTCTGAGCCGCCGGGTCCCCGAGGTGCGGCTGAACGGCCATCCCACCCAGCGGGTGCCCGGCACCTGCAACGTGTGCTTCCGGCACGTGGAGTCCGAATCGATCGTTCTCGGGCTGGATCTGAAGGGCATCGGCGTGTCGGCGGGGTCGGCCTGTACCTCCGGCAACGTGGAGCCGTCGTACGTGCTGGTGGCCATGGGCGTGCCGCTCGATTGGGCGATGGGCGCGGTGCGGCATTCGCTCGGCCGCAGCACGACCGCGGAGGACATCGACTACGTGATCGAGTCCACCGAGCCGCTGGTGGCGAAGCTCCGGAGCGCCATGCCCGCGCGGGCCTGAGCCGGTCGGGGGGCGATGCTCGGGCCCGCGGCCGCCCGAGGCTCATCGATCGCTACCGGAACCCGCGGAATGTAGGCATGATGCGGAATCCCGACGGCGCGGAATCCGGACGGCGTGGGCGAGGGCGAGGCGCGCGACACCCCGAGCCGGCGGACACAAGGAGCGACCGAAATGCTTGAGCAGATGCGGCGGGACGTGAGGACGGTGCTGGAGCGCGATCCGGCCGCGCGGTCGGCGGTGGAAGTCGTCCTCTGCACGCCGGGCGTGCACGCGATCTGGATCCACCGCGTGGCCCACCGGTTGTGGGGCGCGGGCTGGAAGCTCGGCGGCCGGTGGCTCTCCCACGTGGGGCGGTTCCTCACCGGTATCGAGATCCACCCCGCGGCGGTCCTCGGCCCCGGGCTCTTCATCGATCACGGCATGGGGATCGTCATCGGCGAGACCGCCGAGATCGGGGAGAACGTCAGCATCCTGCAGGGGGTCACCCTCGGGGGCACCAGCGCCAAGCGCGAGAAGCGTCATCCCACCATCGGCGACAACGTGACGATCGGCGCGGGCGCCGCGGTGCTCGGCGGCTTCACCATCGGGGCGGGCAGCCGGATCGGCGCCGGCTCGGTGGTGGTGCGCGAGGTTCCGGAGAACTGCGTGGTGGTCGGCGTGCCCGGGCGCATCACGTTCCGGAACGGCGAGCGGGTGACCGGCGGCATCGATCTCAACCAGACCGATCTCCCGGATCCGCTCGCCCGCACGCTCGAGCAGATGGCCGACCGGATCCACTCGCTGGAGGCCGAGCTCGAGCGGCTGAAGAAGATGGCCGACGCGGCGGACGCGCGCACTCACTGAGCTCTTCCCACAAGGGGGTCTATCGACGTGCTGCCCAAGGACACCATGGACGTGAAGGAAGCCTCCCGGTACCTCGCGATGGACGAGAAGGTCGTGACCCAGATGGCGATCGAGCGCCGCATCCCGGCCGTCGAGCACGAGGGCAAGTGGCTCTTCTCCAAGAAGTCCATCGACAAGTGGCGCGGGCGCACCGTCACCCGCTGATTCTTCTTCCCTCCCGTCCGCAGTGACGCGGACGATCCTCCACGTCGACATGGACGCGTTCTACGCGTCCGTGGAGCAGCGCGACCGGCCGGAATTGCGCGGGCGGCCGGTCATCGTCGGCGCGGACCCGTCGGGCCGGGGCGTGGTGTCGGCCGCCTCGTACGAGGCGCGGCGGTTCGGCGTGCACTCGGCGATGCCGATCGGACGCGCCGCCCGCCTCTGTCCCCAGGGCTCGTTCCTCCCGGTGGACATGGCCAAGTACGCGGCGGTCTCCCGACAGGTCATGGAGATCCTCGCGGCGTTCACGCCCCTGCTGGAGCCGCTCTCGATCGACGAGGCGTTCCTCGACGTCACCGGCACCGAAGGGCTCCACGGCGACGGCCCGACGGTCGCGCGCGCCATCAAGTCGCGCATCGCGGAGGCGCTCTCGCTCACCGCGTCGGTGGGCGTCGCCGCGAACATGTTCGTGGCGAAGGTGGCCTCGGATCTCCGCAAGCCGGACGGGCTCGTGGTGGTGGCGCCCGGCGCCGAGGCCGACTTCCTGGCTCCGCTGCCGGTCTCGCGGCTGTGGGGAGTGGGCCGCGTCACCGGCGCGTCGCTGGAGGAGATGGGCATCAACACCATCGGCCAGCTCGCCTCGCTGCCGCTTCCGTACCTGGAAGCGAGATTCGGCTCGGGGGCCCGCGGGCTGCACGATCTGGCCTTCGGACGCGACGATCGCACGGTCGAGCCGTTCGCGCCGCCCAAGTCCATGGGCGCCGAGGAGACCTTCGGACAGGACCACCGCGACGTCGAGCGCCTGACCGCGACGCTGCGCGAGCAGGCCGAGCGGGTGGCCCGCGAGCTGCGCGACGAGGGCTATGCGGGCCGATGCGTGACGCTCAAGCTCCGCTTCGCGGACTTCTCCACCCTGACGCGCCGCCACACCGACGACCCGACGCAGGACGGCCTCGCCATCTATCGGCGGGCCCGCGCGCTGCTCGACCGGATTCCGCTCGGGCAGGCGGTGCGCCTGATCGGTCTCTCCGTGTCGGGGCTCGGCCCCGCTGCGTCCGGCCAGCTTTCCCTACTGGAGCCGGACACCGCGCGCCGCGAGCGCCTCGCGCGGGCGATGGATCGGGTGACCGCGCGCTTCGGCGAGGATTCGCTCCGGCCGGCGAGCCTGCTGCGGAAGCCCCGCCGCGGTCCGCGCCCTTTCGGGCGTAACGCATGACCGGCCGTGCTCGCGTTGCCTTCCCTCGGGCGTTCGGCTAGACTCGCTGAATAGCGGTTCATTTCGTCGCCCGGAGAGGCTCAATGGAACGTCCGATCGCCTACGACAAGCTGGCCCGCGAGGACCGTCTCGTCCGCATGCGAGCCCGCGAAGTGGCGCAGCTGAAGATCGACCAGGGGCTGCCGCCGTTCCCCGACCTGCTCTCCCCCGACGCGATCAAGGAACGGGTGCACGGCATCATGGTGGGCGAGCTGCAGGCCATGGAGGGCGCGGGCCGCACGGTCTACGATTTCCCCGACGCGCCGTGGGAGTTCACCATGGACATGGCGCGACAGGTATGGGACGAGTCGCGGCACGTGGAGATCTACGTGCGTCTGCTCGAGCACCTGGACGGCTACATCGGCGAGTTCCCGGAGACGACGATCCTCTGGCGCTGCGCCTGCGCGGAGGATGCGGCGGCGCGGGTGGCCGGGGTGAACCGCGGCCTCGAGGGCCTGGCCTGCGACGTGTTCAACCAGCTGGTGCACATCGCGCGCAAGATGGGCGATCCGATCCTGGAGCGCGCAGTCGACTACGTACTCGCCGACGAGATCACCCACGTCCGGATGGGATCGAAGTGGCTGACCCGTCTCACCGAGGGCGATCCGGAGCGGCGCCGCCGGGCCATCGAGTTCCAGGAGACCATCGACGAGCGCTTCAACCTGGGCGGAATTCGCCGCGAGGGCCCGCACGAGATGGTGCCGATCTCGATCGCCACCGAGGCGCGCCGCGAGGGCGGCTTCACCGACGAGGAGATCGCGCGACTGATCCGCACCACCCAGCGGTCGGCCGTCTACTAGGATCGCGTCGTGTCCCACCCGCTGGCCGGTCATCTGGAGGTCGACGACTCCGCGAGGACCGTCCGGCATTACCGTTACGCGGTCGAGCGGATGACCCGGATCCTCGGCGGCTGGATCGCGCTGACCCCTGAGCTGTCCGCCAAGCTGCTCATGGGCCGGCACGTGTGGGACAACGCCCAGCACGCCGACGCCTGGGGCAAGCGCCTGCCCGAGCTGCGCGCGGCTGCCCAGGTCTCCGAGCCGGCGAGCGCCGGGCTGGTCGCGTTCATGGACGCGCTGGAGGAAGCCGAGGCTCCCGGCGAGACGATCGAGCGGTTGGTCGCGGTCTATCGGGTGCTGAAGCCGCACCTGCTCGCCACCTACGAGGCGCACCTCGCCCGGGCAAACGCGGTGTACGAGCCCCCCACCTGCCGCATTCTCGCTCGCGCCATCGAAGACGAGCGCCGGCACATCACCGCGGGTGAGACCGTCCTGCGTCATCTGCTGCGGTCTCCCGAGCTCGAGCGGCGAGCCCACGCGCGCGAGGTGCGGCTCTGGACGCTCCTGCACGCGTCGGGCGGCGTCACCGGAACGGAGCCGGTCACGCGCGCGTCCGCCGAGGCCGCCACCGCCCCGCTGAGCGACGACGCGGCCGAGTTCATCCGCCTCGAGCGCTCGACCACGGAGTGGCGGATCGCTCCCGAGCTGGCCGCCGCACTCGCCGCGCTCGGCGAGGCGCTGGTCGCCGGCGACCCGACCGCGGTGCGCCGGTGGCTCAGCGCCGAAACGGTCCCGGGCCCCGAGGTGACCGCGCGGCTCGGCGACGCGCGCGGAGGCCGGCATCGGGTCGTGGCGTTCGCCCGCGTCGGCGCGCACCGGCTGGTGAAGCTGCGCATCGACGGTCCCGCCCAGCCGATCACCCTGCTGATGCGCTGGGTGTCCGACGGAGCCGACTGGCGCATCGCCGCGCTCGAGACCGTCTCCGCCTCCGCCGTCCAGCCGGCCTGAGTGACGTGCTCCAGCGCGTCCTGATCGCCAACCGGGGGGAGATCGCCCGTCGCGTCATCCGGGGCTGCCGCACAATGGGGATCCATGCGATCGCGGTCTACTCCGAGGCCGACGCGGGCTGGCCCCATGTGGCGGACGCCGACGAGGCGGTGGCGATCGGCCCGGCGCCGGCGCGCGACAGCTATCTCGACATCGCTCGACTGCTCGAGGCGGCGCGTCGGACGAAGGCCGAGGCCGTCCATCCCGGCTACGGATTCCTCTCGGAGAACTGGCGCTTCGCCCAGGCCTGCGAGGCGGCCGGGCTCGTGTTCATCGGCCCGTCGTGGCGGGTGATCCAGCAGATGGGCGACAAGGTCGCGGCGCGCGCGCTGATGTCCGCGGCGGGGGTCCCGGTGGTCCCGGGCAGCACGGGGCCGGTGGACTCGGTGGACGCCGCGCGCGAGGTCGCGGCCCGCGTCGGCTATCCGGTGATGGTCAAGGCGGCCGCGGGCGGCGGCGGCATCGGGATGGTGCGGGTGCCGGACGAGGCGGGGCTGGCCTCCGCCTTCACCGCGGCGCAGCGGCGGGCGCAGTCCGCCTTCGGCTCGGGCGCGCTATTCGTGGAGCGTTACCTGGAGAACCCACGCCACGTCGAGGTCCAGGTCTTCGGCGATGCCGGCGGCCGAGTCGTCCACCTGCACGAGCGCGAGTGCTCCATCCAGCGCCGGCATCAGAAGCTGGTCGAGGAGAGCCCGGCGCCCAACCTCCCGGCCGCGCTCAGGGCCCGGCTGACCGAGGCGGCGGTCGCGGGGGCGCGCGCGGTCGGCTACGTGAACGCGGGGACGATGGAGTTCATCGTCCACGGTGAGCAGTTCTACTTCCTCGAGATGAACACGCGCCTGCAGGTCGAGCATCCGGTGACCGAAGAGGTGACGGGTCTGGACCTGGTGCAGGCGCAGCTGCGGGTGGCGTCCGGGGAGCCGCTGCCGTGGACGCAGGAGCAGGTGCCCCAGCGCGGGTGCAGTATCGAGTGCCGCGTCTATGCCGAGGACCCGGCCCGCAACTTCATGCCGTCGCCCGGGCGCATCTCCCGGCTGGTGCTTCCCGCCGGACCCGGCGTGCGCGTCGAGTGCGGAGTGGCCGAGGGCGTGGAGGTCTCGGTGCACTACGATCCGCTGCTCGCGAAGCTCATCGCCACCGGCGCCACCCGGGTCGACGCGATCGAGCGGATGCGTGGGGCTCTCGCGGCCTTCGTGGTCGAGGGCGTGAAGACGGTCATCCCCTTCCAGCAGCGCGTCGTGGACAGCCCCGCGTTCCGCGCGGGCGCGGTGCACACGCAGATGGTGGAGCAGGGCGCCTTCCGCTGAGGCGTCGCTCGAAGCCGGCGCGATGGAGACAACCCTCACCGACGCGCGGACGCGGGCGATGACCGCGGCGGGGTTCTGGCGCAACGAGAGCCTGCTGACCTATCTCGACCGCTGGGCCCGCACGCGACCGGACAAGACCGCCCTGGTCGACGCCCGCGGGCGCCTGTCGTGGAGCGAGCTGGCGCGGGCGGCGGACCGGGTAGCCCACGGGCTTCGCTCTCACGGCGTGGAGCCAGGGCGGGTCATCTCCTGCCAGATGCCCAACTGGAGCGAGGCGATCGTGGTGTTCCTGGCCGCGCTCCGGCTCGGGGCGGTGATCAATCCGATTCCGCCGACCTACCGCGCCAGCGAGGTGCGCTTCATGCTGGGGCTCCTCGAGTCGCAGGTGGCGGTGGTGCCCGCCACGTTTCGCGGGTTCGACCACGCCGGCATGCTGGCCGGCCTGCGCGCGGAGTTGCCGCGCCTCGAGCACGTGTTCGTGGCCCGGGGCGACGGGCCGGCCGGCACCACGCCGCTTCGCACCCTCACCGACGAGGCGTGGGAGGCCCGCGAGGGCCGGCGCGAGTTCCCGGGCACGCCACCCGACGCGGTCCACGAGGTGGTGTTCACCTCGGGCACCACCGGCGAGCCCAAGGGGGTCATGCACACCCAGAACACCACGCTGTCCACGCTCCATCTGGCGATCGAGCGGCTCGATCTGACCGAGCGCGACGTGCTACTGATGGCCTCGACCGTCGGCCATCAGACCGGCTTTCTGTTTGGCCACTGCCTGAACCTGCTGCTGGGCGCCACCACGGTCTGGATGGACGTCTGGAACGTGGAGGAGGCCGCCCGCCTGATCGAGGGCCAAGGGGTGACGTTCTCGATGGGCGCGACCCCGTTCCTGCGCGATCTCACGTATCTCGAGACCGGTCGTGATCGCTCCTCGCTGCGCCTGTTCATCTCCGCCGGGGCGCCGATCCCGCGCGCCCTGGTGCGGGACGCGCGCGAGCGCCTCGGGTGCGTCATCTCGGCGGGGTGGGGGATGACCGAGAACGGGATGGTCACCTGCAACGGCCTGCGCGACGACGAGGGGAAGATCGTCGGCAGCGACGGCTCTCCGCTGGCCGGCATGGAGCTGCGGATCGTGGACGACGACGGGACGCCCGTACCGCCCGGCGTGGAGGGCGATCTGCTGGCGCGCGGGGCCGCCCAGTTCGTCGGCTACTTCCGGCGGCCGCAGTTCACCGCCGAGGCCCACACCGCCGACTCATGGTTCCGCACCGGGGACCGCGGCACCCTCGACCGCGACGGGTACCTGGCGATCACCGGCCGCTCGAAGGATCTCATCATCCGGGGGGGCGAGAACATCCCGGTCGTGGAGGTCGAGAACCTGCTCTACACTCATCCGAAGGTCGCCGGCGTCGCGATCGTGGCCACGCCCGATCCCCGGCTGGGGGAACGGGCGTGCGCGGTGGTGATCCCGCGCGAGGGACAGACGATCACGCTGGGCGAGATCGTGAGCTTCCTGGAGCGTCACCACCTGGCCCGACAGAAGTTCCCGGAGCGCCTCGAGGTCGTCTCCGAGTTCCCCACCACGCCGAGCGGCAAGATCCAGAAGTACAAGCTACGTGACCTGGTGGCCGAACGGGCCCGGCGCACGGAGAAGCCAACATGAATCTCGAACTGGCGGACAAGAGCGTGATCGTCACCGGTGGCGGCTCCAACATCGGGCGGGCGATCGCCCTCGCGTTCGCGCGCGAGGGCGCGCACCTCACGGTCGCCGAGATCGACGAGGGGCAGGGCACGAAGGTCGTGGCCGAGGCCCGGGATCTCGGCGCCGCCTCCGCCACCCTGCTCCCGACCGACGTGACCCGGTGGGAGTCGGTGCAGTCGATGGTGCGCGAGGTCGAGGGCCGCGCGGGCCGGGTGGATGTGCTGGTGAACAACGTCGGCTGGACCTTCGACCGCCTCTTCGTGGAGAAGGAGCGGACGGAGTGGGAGCGCGAGATCCAGCTCAACCTGTGGGGCATGATCAACTGCACCCGCGCGGTGCTCGACGGCATGATCGCCCGCAAGGCGGGCGCGATCGTGAGCATGGGCTCGGACGCCGGGCGCATGGGCGAGTTCCGCGAGGGCGTGTACGGGGCCTGCAAGGCCGGCGTGATCGCCCTCAGCAAGAGCCTGGCCCGCGAGGTGGGCCGTCATGGGATCCGCCTCAACGTCGTATGCCCGGGCATGACGATCCCCGCGTCCGAAGAGGATTTCGGCGACCGCAGCATGTGGGCCGCCGAGGCCAATCGCGCCTTTAGCGCGCCCGACATGCAGGCGCGCATTGCCAAGGCCTATCCACTCCGGCGCGTCGGCCGGCCCGAGGACGTGGCACCCGCCGTGCTGTTCCTGGCCTCCGCCGCCGCCGGCTTCATCACGGGGCAGACCCTCTCGGTGAGCGGCGGCTATACCATGATGTGAGCGGGGACGGCGCCATGGATCTGCAGCTCTCGCCCGAGCAGGAAGCCCTGAGTCGCACCCTCCGCCAGTTCGCCCGGAAGGAGCTGGCGCCGCACTCCGCGGCCTGGGACCGCAGCGGGCAGTTTCCCGCGGAGGCGTGGCGGCGCATGGGCGAGCTGGGGATCCTGGGGCTACGGATCCCCGCGACCTACGGGGGCCAGGAAGCCGACTTCCTGACCTACGGCATCGCGATGGAGGAGATCGGGCGCGGCGACTTCAGCTGCACCTACGGCATCCAGCTGGCCGGGCTGGCCGGCGAGATCCTCGGCGGCAGCGCGCCGGAGGCGCTCAAGGCGCGATGGCTCCCTCCCACCGCGGCCGGCGAGGCGGTGGTGGCCCTGGCCCTCACCGAGCCGGGCGCGGGCTCCGACGCGGCCAACCTGGCCTGCCGCGCCGAGCGCGACGGCGACGGCTACGTGCTCACTGGCGAGAAGTCGGGGATCAGCCTGGGCATGGCCGCGCACGCCGCCATCGTGTTCGCGCGCACCGATCCGGGGACACGGGCGCGGGGCATCACCGCCTTCCTGGTGCCGCTCGACCTGCCCGGGGTCTCGCGGAGCCCGCTGCGCGACATGGGCACGCGCGCCATCGCGCGCGCGGTGCTGAGCTTCGATCACGTGCGGATTCCGGGCTCGCATCGCCTCGGTGAGGAGGGCACCGGCTTCTACCGGGTCATGCAGGGCTTCGACTACAACCGCATCGGCATCGCGCTGGCGTGCCTGGGCGTGGCCCAGCAGTCGGTCGAGGAGACCATGGCCTACGTGCGCGAGCGCAAGGCGTTCGGCCATCCGCTCGCGCGCTTCCAGGGCGTGTCGTTCTCCATCGCGGAGGCGGCCACGCACGTGGAGGCCTGCCGCTGGCTCTGCTACCGGGCGCTCTGGCTCGCGGATCAGGGGAAGCCTCACACCAAGGAATCGGCGATGACCAAGTGGTGGGGCCCGCGTCTGTCGGTGGACACGATCCACCAGTGTCTGCTGCTGCACGGGCACTACGGCTACACCGACGAGCTGCCCTTCGAGCAGCGCATGCGCGACGTCATCGGCCTCGAGATCGGCGACGGCGCCTCCGAGGTCATGAAGATGGTGGTGGCTCGCGAGCTGCTGGGTCGCGAGAGCCTGCCGTACTAGCGCGGCCGTCCGGCCCGTCACGGCTCGGCGGGATGTGAGAGAATGCGGCCGCCTCGAGAGGCGCCGCGCGAAATTCCTCCGCGGAACGACAAGGAGCGCTCAATGTCCGAGGACGTCAAGGCCCATATCACCGGCGTGGTCTTCCAGGTCACCACCAAGCCCGGAGACGCGGTGGCCGCCGGAGATCCGGTCATCGTGCTCGAGTCCATGAAGATGGAGATCCCGGTGGAGGCGCCCCGGGCCGGCAAGGTGCGCGAGATCCGGGTCGCCGAGGGGCAGACGGTGCAAGAGGGAGACACCGTCGCGGTGATCGACTAGGGTCGCGGCCGAGGACACGCCGATGGCCGTCGCGCTGATCCGCGAGCTGTACGAGTATCACCACTGGGCGAACCGTCACCTCCTCGACATCGCGGCCGGCCTCGGCGACGGGGCCACCCGCGACATGGGGGCCCACTGGAGCTTTCCCACGCTCAAGGGCATGTTCGCGCACGTCTACGGCGCCGATCTCTCGTGGCTGCGGCGCTGGCAGGGCTCCTCTCCCCGCCGGCTGATGGGCGACGGCGACTTCGCCTCCATCGCCGCCCTTCGGGAGCAGTGGGACGCGCTCGAGCGAGAGCAGGGCGCCTTCGTGAACGCGGTGAGCGAAGCCGATCTCGCCCGGGTCGTGAGCTACCAGAACACCCAGGGCAAGGCGTTCAGCGTGGCGCTGGGTCCGCTGCTGCAGCACGTGGTCAACCACGCGACTCATCACCGCAGTGAGGCGGCCACGATGATCACGCTGATCAGCGGCTCGCCGCCCGACACCGGGATCAACACCTATCGCGTCGCAGTGGTCAAGGGCTGACCCGTGGGAATGAAGGACCTCGTCGACGATCTGCGCGCGCGCCGTGAGCGCGCGCTCGGAATGGGCGGAGCCGACGCGGTGGCCCGGCAGCGCGCGGACGGCAAGCTCACCGTCCGGGAGCGGCTCGATCTCCTGTTCGACGCCGAGTCGTTCCAGGAGATCGGGGTCCTCGCCACTCACGCCAACGTCGCGCCCGCGATGAAGGGGCGCGAGACTCCCGCGGACGGCGTGATCACCGGTTTCGGCCGGATCGCCGGACGGCCCGCCGCGGTGATCGCCTACGACTTCACGGTGATGGCCGGCTCGATGGGGCGCACCGCCGAGGTGAAGTGCAACCGGGCCCGCGAGATCGCGCTCGGCAAGCGCATGCCGATGATCTGGCTGATCGACTCGGCGGGCGCCCGCATCCAGGAGGCGATCGGCTCCACCTTCGCCGGATCCGGCCTGCTGTTCCGCGAGGAGTCGATCATGTCGGGAGTGGTGCCGATGGTGGCGGCCATGATGGGCCCGGGCGCCGCGGGCACCGCCTACATCCCGGCCCTGGCCGACTTCGTGCCGATGGTCAAGGGCACGAGCCACATGGCCCTCGGCGGGCCGCCGCTGGTGAAGGCGGTGGTCGGCGAGGACATCAGCGCGGAGGAGCTGGGCGGCTCGCGGGTCCACACCGAGGTCTCGGGGGTGGCGGACCTCGAAGTGCCAGACGACGTCGCATGCATCGCGGCGGTCAAGGAGTACCTGTCGTTCTTCCCCGGCTCGAATCTCGAGCCGCCGCCGGTCCAGCCCTGCGACGATCCCGCCGACCGCATGGACGAGGGCCTGCTGAGCGTGGTGCCGGACTCGGCGCGGCGCGCCTACGACATGAAGCACGTGATCGGGCATCTGGTCGACCACGGGCGCTTCTTCGAGATCAAGCCCGGCTGGGCCCGCAACCTGATCACCGCCTTCGCCCGGATGGGCGGCCGTCCGGTGGGCATCGTGGCCAACCAGCCGATGGTGCTGGGCGGCGCGCTCGACGTGGATTCGGCCGACAAGGCGGCGCGCTTCATCATGCTCTGCGACGCCTTCCACATCCCGTTGCTGTTCCTGCAGGACGTGCCCGGCTTCCTGGTCGGCTCCAAAGTGGAGCGCCAGGGGATCATCCGTCATGGGGCCAAGATGCTGTACGCGGTCAGCGAGGCCACCGTGCCCAAGGTCACGGTGGTGGTGCGCAAGGCCTACGGCGCCGGGTACTTCGTCATGTGCGGGCGCGCCTACGAGCCGGACCTGATCGTGGCGTGGCCCACCGCGGAGATCTCGGTGATGGGTCCGGAGGGCGGGACCAACATCATCTTCCGGAAGGAGATCGCGGCCGCCGCCGATCCCGCCGAGGAGCGCGCCCGCCGCGTGGAGGAGTTCCGGCGGCTCATCAACCCCTACATCGCCGCGGGCGGGGCGCTGATCGACGACGTCATCGATCCGCGCGAGACCCGGCCGGTGGTGATCCGGGCGCTGGAGATGGCCCGGTCCAAGAAGGTCGAGCGTCCCTGGAAGAAGCACGGAGTGATGCCGGTCTGACAAGGAGGACCACGCCATGCACATCGGTCTTTGCATGTTCGCCACCGACTACGCCATCCGCATCGACGAGCTGGCCCGCGCCGCCGAGGAGCGCGGCTTCGAGTCGCTGTTCGTGCCGGAGCACACCCACATCCCGGCCAGTCGCCGCACCCCGTTTCCCGGCGGCGGCCAGCTGCCGAAGGAGTACTCGCACACGTTCGATCCCTTCGTGGCCCTGATGGCCGCGGCGGCCGCGACCAAGCGGCTGAAGGTCGGGACCGGCATCTGCCTGATCATCGAGCGCGACACCATCACCACCGCCAAGGAGGTGGCGAGCCTGGACCTCCTCTCGGGTGGCCGCTTCCTGTTCGGGATCGGAGCCGGATGGAACGCGGAGGAAATGGAGAATCACCAGACCGAGTTCAAGAGCCGGTACCGGCGGATGCGGGAGCAGGTGCTGGCCATGAAGGAGATCTGGACGAAGGACGAGGCGCAGTTCCGGGGCGAGCACGTGAAGTTCGATCCGATCTGGTCCTGGCCCAAGCCGGCCCAGAAGCCGCATCCGCCCGTCCTGCTGGGCGGCGAGAGCGGGCACACCCTTCAGCGGGTGGTGGATTTCTGCGAGGGCTGGTTCCCGCGCGGCCGGGCCGGTGACGTGATCCTGAGCGGACTCAAGGACCTGCAGGCGCGGGCGGCACGGGCGGGACGGGACATGAACACGATCTCGGTCTCGGTGTTCGGCGCCAAGCCCGACGAGGCCACGCTCGAGAGCTACGTGGGAGCCGGCATCACGCGCTCGATCCTGCGTCTTCCTTCGGAAGGCCGCGACGTGATCCTGCCGCTCCTCGACCAATACGCCAAGCTGATCCGCTGAGGAGAGACGGAGGGGGGCGTGGGCCCCCCTCCCGGATCAGTTCTCGACGAAGGCGCGGAGGGCGCGGCCTCGCAGTGGATGGCGCAGCTTGCGCAGCGCCTTGGTCTCGATCTGGCGGATGCGCTCGCGGGTCACCGAGAAGCGTCGGCCCACCTCTTCCAGGGTGTGCTCGCCGGCCTCGCCGATGCCGAAGCGCAGTCTCAGAATCTCCTTCTCCTTGGGCGACAGCGTGCTGAGCGCCCGCTCCACCTGATTCGTCAGGTCCTGGGTGATCAGGTTGTCGTTGGGAGACTCCGCCCCCTTGTCCTCCAGGAAGTCGCCCAGCTCGGAGTCGTCGCCGATCGGCGTCTCCAGCGAGAGCGGCTTGCGGGAGGACTCGAGGATGAGCCGCACCTTGCGCGCGGGCACCCCGGTGCGCTGGGCGAGCTCCTCGGGCGTCGGCTCGCGTCCCATCTCGTTGACCAGCGACCGGTTCACGCGGGAGATGCGGTTGAGCGTCTCGACCATGTGCACCGGGATCCGGATGGTGCGCGAGTGGTCCGCGATCGCGCGCGTGATCGCCTGACGAATCCACCACGTCGCGTAGGTCGAGAACTTGAAGCCGCGGCGGTACTGGAAGCGGTCCACCGCCTTCATCAGGCCGATGTTGCCCTCCTGCACGAGGTCCAGCAGCGACAGCTCGCTGCCCAGGTAGCGCTTGGCCACCGAGACCACCAGCCGAAGGTTGGCCTCCATCAGCTCCTTCTTGGCCTGACGGACGACGCGGTCGTGCTCCTCGATCTCGCCGAGGGAGACCAGGAGCGCCTTGCGGGTCAGCCCGGCGGCCTGCTCCCGCTGCCGCAGCTCGGTGCGCGACTTTCCGCCGCTCATGCCCTTGGCGAGATGACGGATGTCGACGACCAGCTGATCGACCAGCGCCGGCTTCAGGGGCAGCCGCTCGAGCACGGTCTGGATGGAATCCCGGTTCTGGGCGATCCACTTGTTGTAGTTGGCGCGGGTGGTCTTGCTGCGCCGCTTGTCACGGAGCGCCTGGTGCAGGCGCTCGATCTCGCGCTCCAGGCGGCGGATACGGGCGAACGCGGCCAGGCTCGAGCGCACCTCGCTGGGGGTGGGCTCCCCGCCCTCGGGCAGCAGGATCACGTCGTCGAGCGGCACTTCGTCCCGGCGGACGCGATCGACCAGCACCAGGAGCTTCGCGGTCGCGAAGGGCACCCGACCCAGGGCGCGGCGCAGCGCGATCTGGCCCACCTCGATGCGGCGGCCGAGCGCCACTTCCTCTTCGGCTCGCAGGAGGGAGACCTTGCCGATTTCCTTCAGATACAGGCGAACCGGATCCTCGGCCGGCGAGGCAGAGGGACGCAGCGCCGCCTCGGACAGGGCCGGGGTCTCGTCCATCTCGACCGCGGAATCGACCACGCGGTCCAGCTCGTCATCGACGGGAGGGGCGCTCTGTGCGCTCGACTTCTGGGGCTGGCGTCCCCGCCGCTTCGTCTCGCTCTGAGCCGGCTTGAAGTGGCTCACCTCTGTCGCGACCATCACGGTGTCGGTCTCTCTGAAAGTCATTACGGCCTCTCGTATCGTCAGGGGTGCACGCGCGCCCGGTAATTGTTTCCCTGGGGCCGCTCGGTGTCGACGCTGTCAGGCCCCGCCACATCGGTTTAGATGAGCGAGGTGATGCAACCGATGCAGTCCGCGAGCCCACCAGCAACCCTCGAGCCAGAAACCGGCGACCGTCACGGCTCGTTCCGGGTGCCCCAGGGGTTCAACAGCTGACGCGTCGAACCCGGCGATTATTCAGCGGCCGAGCGTGTCCAATTGGCCGCAGTCCCGACGGCTCGGAGCACGCGCCGGATAGTGGGGAAGGTCGACTCGGCGGAAGGTTACTGCGCCTTATTCAGGACCAGGTCGAATGTGGCGAGCACGGCTTCCTGGACGGAGATCAGCCAGATTCGGATGGGGACGACGCCCCAATCACGCGGCTTGATCCAGCTTTCTCCCCGTACCCACAGCGCACCACCGGGGCGTAGTCGCACCCGACCGGAAAAATCGACCGGTCGAGATTCCCCTCTCATGGTCAAGACGCCGCGGATGGTCAGCAGGACATCGTTGTTCTCGGCAAGGGAGCTGAACGAGCTCTCGACCTTGTCGATCCGGTACCGGATCTCCGGCTGATGCTCGGCATCCAGCGTGCGGTGGATGGCGACGTCGCGCTTCTTGTCGGCAGATCGCAGGGATGCGGCCGGCACCACGACCTGCCCTCGGATGGGCTGTTTCAGATCGGCGATGTCCGCCTCGATCTCGCCGGTCGGCGACTCGCTGGTGAGCGAAAAGTTCTGAAAGGGGTGAAACGCGTCGAACCCCGCCCGACTCTGGCCGGACTCGACCGTGAATCGCTGCATCTCGGCGGCCGCCGGGCCCGCCAGGATCAGGATCCCGGTAAAGCAGAAGGCCGCGACTCGCCTGAGCATACGCGGTGGGATACCATGGGCGCCCACGACGGGTCAATCGTTCCGGGGAAATGTGTTGACTCCGGGCCGCAGCCGGTTCTACCGTCTAAACGCCCGCCATGATGAGCGATTGATGGCCATTGCCCCCAGCGCCTCCTACAGCTTCACGGTCCGGCTCGCCATCCGGAACAAGCCCGGCATGCTGGGACGCGTCACCTCCGCCATTGGTCGAGCGGGTGGCGACATCGGCGCGGTGGACCTGGTCGAGATGACCGGGGAGCAGGTGCTCCGCGACATCACGATCAAGGCCCGGGACAGCCGACACGCCAGCGAGATCATCGACCGGCTGCGGACTGCCTCCGGGGTCCGGGTCGCCAACATCTCCGACCGCACCTTCCTGATGCACCTGGGCGGGAAGATCGAGATCCACAGCAAGGTGCCCATCCGGACCCGGGACGACCTCAGCATGGCCTATACCCCGGGAGTGGCGCGGGTATGCCTGGCGATCAAGGACGACCCCAGCCGGGCCTTCACCCTGACCATCAAGCAGAATGCGGTCGCGGTGGTGACCGACGGCACCGCTGTGCTGGGCTTGGGTGACATCGGGCCGGAGGCGGCGATGCCGGTCATGGAAGGCAAGGCGATGCTCTTCAAGGAGCTCGCCGGGGTCGACGCCTTCCCGATCGCGCTGGACACCAAGGATCCCGGCAAGATCGTGGACGCGGTGAAGATGATCGCCCCCGCCTTCGGTGGCATCAACCTGGAGGACATCTCGGCGCCGCGCTGCTTCGAGGTGGAGGAGCGGCTCCGCAAGGAGCTGGACATCCCGGTCTTCCACGACGATCAGCACGGCACCGCGGTGGTGGTGCTGGCGGCCCTGCTCAACGCGCTGAAGATCGTGCGCAAGGACATCCGCCGGATCAAGGTCGTGGTATCCGGGGTCGGGGCCGCCGGCACCGCCACCATCAAGATCCTGCTCGCTCTCGGCACCCGCGACATCATCGGCGTCGACGAGCACGGCATCATCCATCGCGGCCGCCCCGTCGGCATGGATTTCATGAAGACGTGGGTCGCGTCGGCCACCAATCCCCGCCGCCTCACCGGCCGGCTGTCGGATGCCATCCGGGGGGCGGACGTGTTCATCGGCCTCTCCGTCCCACGGGTCATGACCGTCCGAGACGTGAAGAGCATGGCACGGGACCGCATCGTGTTCGCGATGGCCAACCCGGTGCCCGAGATCCAGCCCGAGGAGGCGGAGCGCCACGTCCGGGTGATGGCCACCGGGCGCTCCGATTACCCGAACCAGATCAACAACGTGCTCTGCTTCCCCGGCTTCTTCCGAGGCCTCCTCGATTCCCGCGCCCGCCTCGTCAACGACGAGATGAAGATCGCGGCCGCCCACGCCATCGCGTCCTGCGTCGGGCGCGGGGAGCTGGGGCCCGAGTACATCATCCCCAGCGTGTTCAACAAGAACATCGCGCCCGCGGTGGCGCGCGACGTCGCGAAGGCGGCGCAGAAGACCGGGGTGGCCCGCCGGCGGCGCCGGTCAGACGCCCCGGTGTGGACGTAGCCGCGGTGAGCGGCGCGCCTCGCTGGTCCGTGATCATCCCGGCGTACGACGAGGCGGCGCGGCTTCCCGGCTATCTCAAGGACATCCAGGCGTACTTCGAGGGGCGCGACGAGCCCTACGAGATCATCGTGGTGGACGACGGCAGCCGCGACGGGACGGTGGAGCGGGTGCGCGAGGTCGCGGCGGGCCGTCCCGCGGTCACCGTGCACGCCCTGGCCGAGAACCGCGGCAAGGGACACGCGGTGCGGGTCGGCATGGCCGACGCGAGCGGCGCGCTCCGGCTCATGGCCGACGCCGACGGCGCGACCCCGATCGCGGAGGTCGCGCGGCTCGAGGCGGCGGTGGCCGCGGGGGCCGACATCGCGATCGGCTCGCGCGCGCTGCACGATCCCGCGGTGATCCGGCAGGTGCGCACGCACCGCAAGCTCTCCGGGCACGTGTTCAACTTCCTGGTGCGGCGGCTCGGGGTTCCTGGGGTGACGGACACCCAGTGCGGCTTCAAGCTCTTCCGGGGGACGGTCGCGGCCGCGCTCTTCCCGCTGGTCACCACCGACGGCTTCGGCTTCGACGTCGAGTTGCTCATGATGGCGGTGGGGCGCGGCTATCGGATCGCGGAGGTGCCGGTGAACTGGGCCGATCAGCCGGGCTCGAAGGTCGGCGTGCTGCGCCACGGGCCGCGCATGCTCCGCGAGGTGCTGTCGGCGCGCCGCCGCCTCGGGCGGGGGCGGTGACCATGATCGCGCGGCGCGCGCAGGAGATCGAGCCGTTCCTCGCCGTCGAGGTCTTCCAGCGCGCCCAGGCGCTCGAGCGCGAGGGAGCCGACGTGATCCATCTCGAGTTCGGCGAGCCGGACTTCGACACGCCGCCCGTCATCCGGGAAGCGGCCGAGAAGGCGCTGAAGGACGGCCGCACCCGCTACGCGCATCCGCTCGGCATCCTGCCGCTGCGCGAGGCCATCGCGGAGCACTATCATGCCCGCTACGGGGTGACCGTCACGCCGGACCAGATCCTGGTGACCGCGGGCAGCTCGCCCGCGTTGCTGCTGCTCTTCAGCGCGCTGCTGGATCGCGGGGACGAGGTGATCCTCTCCGATCCCTACTACGCATGCTACCCGAAGTTCGTGAAGTTCGCGGAGGGGCGGCCGGTGTACGTGCCGGTCGAAGAGTCGGACGCCTTCCAGTTCCGTCCGGAGGCGGTGGCCGCGCGCCTCGGTCCGGCCACCAAGGCGCTGCTGGTGAACTCGCCCGCCAATCCTACCGGCACCGTGCTGACCGCGGACCGCCTCGCCGCGCTGTGCCGGCTGGGGCCCTGGGTCGTGTCGGACGAGATCTATCACGGGCTGACCTACGAGGGGCCCGAGCACACCGTGCTCGAGCTCACCGACCGCGCCTTCGTGCTGAACGGGTTCTCCAAGGCCTTCGCGATGACCGGCTGGCGGGTCGGCTACCTGATCGCCCCGCGCGAGTTCGTGCCCGCCCTCACCGCCATGCACGGCAACTTCTTCATCTCGACCAACGAGTTCGTGCAGTGGGCCGCGCTCGCCGCGCTGCGCGAGGCCACCGAGGACAGCGCGCGCTTTCGTCGCGTCTTCGACGAGCGGCGGCACGCGATGGTGGCCGGACTGCGAGCCATCGGGCTGGGGGTGGGGGCGACGCCCACCGGCGCGTTCTACGTGCTCGCCAACGCCCGGCGCTACACCGCCGATTCGCTGGCCTTCGCATTCGAGATCCTCGAGCGGACCCACGTGGGGGTCACTCCCGGGGTGGACTTCGGGCCCAACGCCGAGGGCTACCTGCGCTTCTCCTACGCGCAGTCGCTCGAGCGGATCGAAGAGGCGATGCGCCGCATCGGGCCCTTCCTGGCCGCCCGGCGGTGACCGCGCCCGCCTGCGTGATGTGCGGCACGTACGGCGTCGGGGGCGGCGATCTGCACGTCGCCGACCTCGAGAGCTCGCGCGTGTTCCTGCACGAGGATCAGTTCTTTCCCGGCTATGTCCTGCTCGTGCTGCGGCGCCACGCGAGCGAGCTGTACGAGCTGTCGGCGGCCGAGCGCCGACTCCTGATCGAGGAGGTGAGCCGGGTGGCGGAGGCGCTCGCCCGGGTCTTCCGGCCGGCGAAAATGAACTACGAGCTGCTCGGCAACCAGGTGCCGCACATCCACTGGCATCTCGTCCCGCGCCTGTCCACCGACCCGGAGCCGCACGCGCCCATCTGGCGGATCGCGCACGAGCCGGCACCGCTCGATCCGACGGCCGCGCGCGAGCGCATCGACCGGATCCGCCGCGCCCTCGCCGGCGGCGCCTGACCGCGCACCCGGGTCGCCGCGTGTCCGATCGCCCGACCCGCGACTGACGCCGATGGCGGAGAGCCGCCCCGCGAAGAAGGCGCGCGCCCGGAAGATTCTGGCCCGGTTGTCGAAGGCCTATCCCGACGCCCGCACCGAGCTGCACTTCACCACGCCGCTCGACCTGCTGGTCGCCACCATCCTGTCCGCGCAGTGCACCGACGAGCGGGTGAACGCGGTGACCGCCGACCTCTTCACGCGCTACCGGACCGCCGAGGACTGGGCGGGCATCCCGCTGCCGACCCTCGAGCGCCTCATCCACTCGACCGGCTTCTTCCGGGCCAAGGCCCGCTCCCTCAACGGCATGGCGCGCGCCCTGGTCGAGCGGCATCGCGGAGAGGTGCCGAAGGCGCTCGAGGACCTGGTGGATCTCCCCGGGGTCGGCCGGAAGACCGCCAACGTCGTGCTGGGCAACGCGTTCGGCATCCCGGCGCTGGCGGTGGATACCCACGTGTTCCGGGTCTCGCAGCGGCTGGGCCTCGCCCGCGCCGACGATCCGGAGGAGATCCACGATCAGCTGTGCGAGGTGGTGCCGCGGCCGCGGTGGACCCAGGCCAGCCACCTGCTGATCCTGCACGGCCGGCGGGTGTGCTTCGCCCGCAAGCCGGCCTGCCCGGCCTGTCCGGTCCGAGATCTCTGTCCCTGGCCCGACAAGACCCGGGCGACGCCCGCGCCGCCGCCACGCCGCCCCGCATCGGGCCGGAGCAGTTGACCGTTTACGGTGTTTCCTCTATGATTACCCGTTGCCAATTCAGGCGACGATCGACGCGGCAGAAGGGCCCACATTCAGATCTCGCGGAGCGGGCAGATCTCGCGGAGCGGCAGATCTCGTGGAGCGGGCAGATCTCGCGGAGCGGGCAGATCTCGCGGGACGGATGGACGGAGAACGATGACGACGGTCATGCCGAAGGAAAGCGAAGTGGAGCGCAAGTGGTTTCTGGTCGACGCCCAGGACAAGGTGCTGGGGCGTCTGGCCACCCAGGTCGCGACGGTGCTGCGAGGCAAGCACAAGCCCCAGTTCTCGCCGCATCTCGACGTGGGCGACCACGTGGTGGTCATCAACGCGGAGAAGGTGCACCTCACCGGCCGCAAGATGACCGACAAGATCTATCGGTGGCACAGCGGATACATCGGAGGGCTGCGTGAGGTGAGCGCGGAGCGGATGCTCAAGACGCATCCCGAGCGCATGATCGAGTGGGCGGTGCAGGGCATGCTGCCGAAGGGCCGCCTCGGCCGCGCGATGGCCAAGAAGCTGAAGGTCTACAAGGGGGCGGAGCATCCGCACGCCGCCCAGAAGCCCGAGCCGCTCGCGATGCGCGAGCGCGCCCGCTGAGGAGCCCCATGGCCGTCGTCACTCGCTTCTACGGAACCGGACGCCGCAAGACGTCCGTGGCCCGCGTCTGGCTCAGCACCGGAAGCGGCCGCATCCTGATCAACCGGCGCCCCTTCGAGGAATACTTTCCGCGCGAGACGCTGCGGATGGTGATCTCACAGCCGCTGCAGCTCACGAACACCATGGGCCAGTTCGACGCGGTCGTGAACGTGGGCGGCGGGGGCCCGACCGGCCAGGCCGGCGCCGTGCGCCACGGCATCGCGCGCGCCCTGCTCCAGTTCGACGACAAGCTGCGCCAGACCCTGAAGCGGGCCGGCCTGCTCACCCGCGATCCGCGGATGAAGGAGCGCAAGAAGTACGGTCAGCCCGGCGCCCGCTCCAAGTTCCAGTACTCCAAGCGGTGACCCGTCGGTGCTGAGGGTCGCGGTCACCGGGGCCAGCGGCTACATGGGCGCGGAGCTGCTGCGCCTGCTCTCCGTCCATCCCAAGGTGCGGGTCACCGCGGTCACGTCGGAGCGCCTGGCCGGCGAGCGCCTGGACAAGAGCTATCCGCACCTGCGTGGCCTGAGCGACCTGGTCTTCCAGGAGATCTCGGCCGAGCGGCTGGCCGCCGAGGCCGACGTCGTGTTCCTCGCGCTGCCGCACATGGAGTCGCAGCGGCTGATGCCGGCGCTCCGGCGTCACGGGCGCAAGGCGATCGATCTCTCGGCGGACTACCGCTTGAAGGACGCCGCGCTGTACACCACGTGGTACAAGGCGCCCCACGAGGACGCGGCCGGGCTGGCCGAGGCGGTGTACGGGATGCCGGAGCTGCACCGCAAGGAGATCGCGGGCGCCTCCCTGGTCGCCTCGCCGGGCTGCTATCCGATGGGCGCGGTGCTCGCCACCGCGCCGCTGCTCAAGAGCGGCTGCGGCGCCGCCGACGGTATCGTGATCGACGGCAAGTCGGGAGTCACCGGCGCGGGCGCGCAGGGCCGGAAGGCCGACGCGATGTACCTCTTCACCGAGGCCAACGAGAACGTGCAGGCCTACGGCCTGGCCACCCACCGCCACACCCCCGAGATCGAGCAGGAGCTGTCCGCCCTGGCCGGGCGGCCGGTGGTGGTGAGCTTCACCCCGCACCTCGTGCCGCTCAACCGCGGCCTCTTCACCACCGCCTCGGTGCCGCTGACGAAGCCCGCGGCCACCGCCGAGCTGGTCGGGCTCTATCGCGAGTTCTATGCGGGCGAGCCGTTCGTGCGCGTGCTCGACGAGGGCCAGCGGCCGACCACGCGGTCGGTGGTCGGATCGAACTACTGCGACGTCACGGTGGTGGCCGATCCGCGCACCCAGCGCGCGGTCTGCGTGTCCGCGCTCGACAACCTGGGCAAGGGCGGGTCCGCCAACGGGATCCAGAGTCTCAACATCATGATGGGGTGGGACGAGCGGACCGGCCTCGACGCGCCTCCGGTGTATCCGTAAGCGGCATGGCCGACGTCCAGTGGCTGGAGGGAGGAATCACCGCGGTCCCCGGCATCCTCGCCTCCGGCATCGCGGCCGGCATCAAGCCGAGCGGCAAGAAGGACCTGGCCCTCATCTATTCGTCCTCGCCGGCGCGGGCGGCCGCGGTGTTCACGACCAACCAGATCAAGGGCGCGCCGGTGCTGGTCTCGCAGGAGCACGTGCGTGACGGCCGGGCCCAGGCGATCCTGGCCTCGGCGGGCTGCTCGAACGTCTGCACCGGCGAGCAGGGGATCAAGGACGCGCGCGAGATGACGCGGATCACCGGCGAGCTGCTGCGGATCGCGCCCCGCCAGGTGCTCATCGCGTCCACCGGCGTCATCGGCCAGCCGCTGCCCATGGACAAGATCCGGGCCGGGCTGCCCAAGCTGGTGAAGGGGCTGTCGCCGCAGGGCGGCCGCCTCGCCGCCGAGGCGATCATGACCACCGACACCAAGCCCAAGGAAGCGGCGCTGCGGGTCGAGGTGGCGGGCCGGCCGGTCACCATCGGCGGCATCGCCAAGGGTGTGGGGATGATCGAGCCGCACATGGCGACGATGTTCTGCTTCCTCGCCACCGACGCGATGGTGGCGCGCGACTCGCTGCCGCGGGTGCTGCGGCGGGCGGTGGACGGCTCGTTCAACCGCATCACGGTGGACAGTGACCAGTCCACCAGCGACACGGTGGCGGTGCTCGCCAACGGCCTCGCCGAGAACGCCTCGCTCGAGCGCGGCGGCAAGGCCCTCCGCCAGTTCGCGCGCGCACTCGAGGCCATCACCGAGCGGCTGGCCCGCATGCTCGTCGAGGACGGCGAGGGCGCCTCCAAGCTGGTGCAAGTGCTGGTGCGCGGCGCGCGCACCCGGCGGGAGGCGGTGGTGGCGGCCCGCTCGGTGGCCAACTCGCCGCTGGTCAAGACCGCCATCAACGGCGCCGACCCCAACTGGGGGCGCATCATGATGGCGCTGGGCAAGAGCCCCGCGCGGGTGGCCGCGGACCGGGTGGCCATCGCGATCGGCGACGAGCCGCTGGTGGAGAAGGGCATGCTGCGCCCCGGCGCGCGCATCGACCGCATCCACGAGGTGATGGGCGGCCCGAGCTACACCATCGCCGTCGACCTGGGACTCGGGCGCGGCGAAGACGCGGTGTGGACATCGGATCTCAGCGAGGAGTACGTTCGAATCAACGCGAAGTACACGACCTAATACGCACGGCTCCGAGCTTCGGTCCCCGTCGGCCGCGTCGGCCGATCGGGGAAGCGCCGCCTCCCTTTCCGGGGGCCGGCCGCTCGGGACCGGAGGCCAACCGAACGACGACGGAAAGGACGGCAGGACCATGGCGACCCTCACCATGAAGGAGCTGCTGGAGGCCGGGGTGCACTTCGGCCACCAGACCAAGCGCTGGAACCCGAAGATGCAGAAGTACATCTTCGGTGAGCGCAACGGCATCTACATCATCGATCTGCAGAAGACCCTCAAGAAGTTCCGCGAGGCTTACGCGTTCGTGCGGGATCTCGCGGCCGACGGCGGCATCGTGCTCTTCGTCGGCACCAAGAAGCAGGCCCAGGAGACGGTGCTCGAGGAGACCACCCGCTGCGGGATGTTCTACGTCAATCACCGCTGGCTGGGGGGTACCCTCACCAACTTCGCCACGATCCGGAAGTCGATCGCCCGGCTCAAGAAGCTCGACGAGATGAGCGAGACCGGCGAGTACGAGCGGCTGCCCAAGAAGGAAGTGATCGGGCTGGAGCGCGAGCGGGCCAAGCTGCAGAGCGCGCTGGTGGGCATCAAGAACATGGACCGGCTGCCCTCCGCGATCTTCATCATCGACCCCAAGAAGGAATCGATCGCGGTGGAGGAGGCGCGCCGGCTCTCCATTCCGATCGTGGCCATCGTGGACACCAACTGCGATCCGAGCGGGATCGATTACCCGGTGCCCGGCAACGACGACGCGATCCGCTCGGTCCGCCTGATCACCTCGCGCATCGCCGACGCGATCATCGAGGGCAGCGGCAGCCTGGCCAAGCAGGAGGCCGAGGCCGAGATTCCGGCGTCGCCGGACCTGCCGCTGGTGACCGAGGCCGAGATGTCGGCCTCGGCGGAAGCCGGCGCCTGAGCGCGGAGGGCGAGGAGACCACATGGCCGCGTCCGCGGAACAGGTGAAGGAGCTCCGGGAGCGTACCGGGGCGGGAGTGATGGACTGCAAGGCGGCGCTGGACGCCGCCAAGGGCGACATGCAGGGCGCGATCGAGCATCTCCGCAAGAAGGGGCTCGCCGACGCGGCCAAGAAGGCGCACCGCGAGGCCAAGGACGGGGTGGTGACGTCGTACATCCATCCCGGCGCCAAGATCGGCGTGCTGGTCGAGGTCAACTGCGAGACCGACTTCGTGGCGCGCACCGACGACTTCCAGCAGCTGGTGAAGGACATCGCGATGCAGGTGGCCGCGGCCAATCCCTCCTACGTGTCCCGGGAAGACGTGCCGGGGGCGGTGGTGGAGAAGGAGCGCGAGATCTACCGCACCCAGATGGCGGATCAGAAGAAGCCGGCCCAGGTGATCGACAAGATCATCGAGGGCAAGCTCGAAAAGTTCTACGCCGAGTCCTGCTTGATGGAGCAGCCGTTCATCCGGGACGCCTCCGGCAAGACGCGGCTGCGCGACATGGTGGATCAGGCCACCGCCAAGATGGGCGAGCGGATCGTGGTGAAGCGCTTCGCACGCTTCCAGGTAGGCGAGAGCTAGCCTCCATGGCCGCTCCCGGCGCGGCTCCCGCCTACCGGCGCGTCCTGCTCAAGATCTCGGGCGAGGCGCTGGCGGGCGGGCAGGGCTACGGGATCGACCCGGACGTCATCGGCCGCATCGCGGAGGAAGTGGCCGAGGTGGTGCGGCTGGGCGTCGAGCTGGCGGTGGTGATCGGCGGCGGCAACATCTTCCGCGGTATCGCGGCCAGCGCCGGCGGCATGGATCGGGCCACCGGCGATTACATGGGCATGCTCGCCACCGTCATCAACGCGCTGGCCCTGCAGGACTCGATCGAGAAGGCGGGGGTGCCCACTCGGGTCCTCTCCGCGATCGAGATGCGCGCGGTCGCCGAGCCCTACATCCGTCGCCGGGCCATTCGCCACCTGGAGAAGGGGCGGGTGGTGGTGTTCGCGGCGGGCACCGGCAATCCATTCTTCACCACCGATACCGCGGGGGCCCTGCGCGCGGTGGAGATCGGGGCCGAGGCGATCCTGAAGGCCACCAAGGTCGACGGCATCTACACCGCCGATCCGGCCAAGGACAAGACCGCGGTGCGTCTGCCCCGGGTCGGCTACATCGAGGTGCTCAACCGGGGGCTGCAGGTGATGGACACCACCGCCATCTCGCTCTGCATGGACAACAAGCTGCCGATCGTGGTGTTCGATCTCACGCGCAGGGGCAACATCCGCCGAATCGTCACGGGCGAGCCGGTCGGCTCGGTGGTCTCCGCCGACGCGGGCACGCCGAAGGGGTGAGGCCATGGCCCAGCCAGCGATGACCCAGCAAGCGGTGCTGAAGGAGCTCGAGACGCGGATGCAGCAAGCCATCGACGCGCTCGCCCGGGAGTTCGGGTCGGTGCGCACCGGTCGCGCCAACGCGTCGCTCCTGGACTCGATCCGCGTCGAGGCCTACGGCAATCTCACTCCGATCAACCAGGTGGCCTCGGTCTCGGTGCCGGATCCGCGCACGATCATGATCCAGCCGTGGGACGCCACGCAGCTCAAGGAGATCGAGAAGGGTATCGCCAAGTCCGATCTCGGCATCACCCCGAGCAACGACGGCAAGGTGATCCGGCTGACCATGCCGACCCTGACCGAGGAGCGGCGCAAGCAGCTGGTGAAGACGGTGGGCAAGTTCGCGGAGGACGCGCGAGTCTCGATCCGCAACGTGCGGCGCGAGGCCAACGACCGGCTGAAGGCCCTCGCCAAGGAGAAGAAGGTCTCCGAGGACGAGGAGCGTCGCGGCCACGACCAGATCCAGAAGGCGACCGACCGCTTCACCGCCAAGGTCGAAGAGCTGACCAAGAAGAAAGAACAAGAAGTACTGACGGTCTAAGGCGGCCGGCCCGACCGCACGCAATCCCGCGGAATCGCAGCCGCTTTTCGTTCGTATCGACGGGTTTTTCCTGGCAATTCATGAGGCCCTCACGTAACATGCCCTGATATGGCTGCGAAGGCCGGAGTAGACGCCTCGGTGGCGGATCTCTCCACGCTGCACGAGGATGCGCTCCGTCAGCGGATCCTCACCCGTCCCGTCCCCCGTCACGTGGCGATCATCATGGACGGCAACGGGCGCTGGGCCACCAGCCGGGGGTTGCCGCGGGTCGCCGGGCACGGCGAAGGGGTCAAATCGCTCCGCAGCGTGGTGCGCGCGGCCGGCGAGCTGGGCGTGCAGTTCCTCACCATCTACGCCTTCTCGTCGGAAAACTGGCAGCGACCGCCGCACGAGGTGTCCACGCTCATGACCCTGCTCGAGCGCTCGATCGAGCGTGAGCTGCCCGAGCTGATAGAGCGCAACGTGCGCTTCCGCGCCATCGGGCGCCCCGACGGCGTTCCCCCGCGGGTGGCCGCGGGCATCCGGCGGCTCATGGACACCACCGCGGGCAATACCGGGCTCACCCTGCTCATGGCCTTCAACTACGGCGGGCGGGACGAGATGGTGGACGCGGTGCGCGCGCTGGCGCGGCAGGTCCAGAGCGGCGCCCTGCGCCCGGAGGACATCGACGAGGTCCGGGTCTCGCGCGCGCTCTACACCGACGGCGTGCCCGATCCCGACCTGCTGATCCGCACCAGCGGCGAGCAGCGTCTCTCCAATTTTCTGCTGTGGCAGATCGCCTACACCGAGCTGTGGATGACGCCCATCCTCTGGCCGGACTTCGGCGCGCGCGAGTTCTGCATCGCGGTGGCCGAGTTCCAGCAGCGCAATCGGCGATTCGGGAGAGTCTGATTGTCGCGGGCGCAGGACGCTCCGTTCACGCGGCCGGCCGAAGCCGCCCGCCCGTCGCGCGGCGCGGCGCTGGGGCGGCGCTTGCTCAGCACGGTGGTCCTGCTGCCGCTCTTCGTGTGGATGGTGGTCGCGGGGCCCCGATGGCTGTTCGGATCGATCATGGTGCTGGCCGGAGCCCTCGGCCAGTGGGAGTTCACCGGCATGTTCGAGCGGGCCGGCATCTCGAGCTTCCGCTGGCTCGGCCTGCTCGGCGGATCGCTGGTGACCGCGAGCTTCGCGCTGCCGCTTTCCGAGCAGGTCACGCTCACCGCGGTGGTGCTCACGTTGCTGGTGGCCGGGCTGTTGCGGGGCAAGACAGGGCGCACGTGGGAGCCGGTGGCGGTCACCCTGCTCGGCATCGGCTACGTCAACTGGCTGCTCGGCTACGCGTTCTGGCTGTACGACCTGCCCGACGGCGTGAAGTGGGTCCTGCTGCTGGTGTCGGTCACCTGGCTCGGCGAGACGGCGGCCTACGCAATCGGGTCGACCCTCGGCCGTCATAAGCTCGCCCCGGTTGTCAGCCCGCGGAAGACGGTGGAGGGTGCGCTCGCGCAGCTGATCGCCTCGGTGCTGGGCGCGCTGGGTGCGCGCGCATGGTTCTTCCCGAGTCTCTCCATGGAGAGCGCGATCGCGGTGGGGCTCCTGCTCGGCGTGGTCGGGCAGATCGGTGATCTGGTCGAGTCGGCGATCAAGCGCGGCCTCAACACCAAGGACGCCGGCAGCCTGATTCCCGGGCACGGCGGTATGCTGGACCGGGTGGATAGCCTGCTCGTCAACACCCCGGTACTCTTCTACTACGCCACCTACGCGAGGACCCTGGGCACATGAAGCGCGTGACCGTGCTGGGCGTCACCGGATCGGTCGGCCGGCGCACGCTGGAGCTGGTGGAGCATTTCCCGGACGCGTTCCGCGTGGAGGGCATGGCCGCGCGCGGCTCGAACCCCGAGCTGATCGCGGAGCTGTGCCGCCGTCACCGGCCCCGGGCGCTCGCCCTCACCGACCGGAGCGCGCTCGATACGGTGGCCCGCGCGCTGCCGACCCCCCGACCCGAGTTGCTCGCGGGGCCCGAGGGCCTCGTGGCCATCGCGGGACAGGTGGACGCCGACGTGGTGCTCTCGGCCATCGTGGGCGGCGCCGGCCTGTTGCCGACCATGGCGGCGATCCGGACCGGCAAGCGCGTCGCGCTCGCCAACAAGGAGACGCTGGTGATGGCGGGCAGCCTGATGACCGCGGCGGCCCGCGAGCACGGGGTGTCGCTGCTGCCGGTGGACTCCGAGCACAGCGCGGTGTTCCAGTGTCTCGAGGGGCACAATCGCGACGAGGTCCGCCGCATCCTGCTCACCGCGTCGGGCGGCCCGTTCCGCACCGTGAAGGCGGAAGACCTGGGCCGCGTCACGGTGGCGGAGGCGCTCAACCATCCCACCTGGCGAATGGGCGCCAAGATCACGGTGGACTCGGCGACGCTGATGAACAAGGGCCTCGAGGTCATCGAGGCGCGATGGCTGTTCGACGTCCTCCCCGAGCAGGTGCAGGTGGTCGTGCACCCGCAGTCCGTCATTCACTCGATGGTCGAATACGTGGACGGCTCGGTGATCGCCCAGCTCGGCGTGCCCGACATGGGCATCCCGATCCTCTACGCGCTCACCTATCCGCGGCGCCTGCATTGCCCGGCCGAGCGCCTCGACCTCACCCGCATCGCCTCGCTCTCTTTCGAGGAGCCGGACGTGGAGCGGTTTCCGTGTCTGGCCCTCGCGCGCCAGGCCCTGCTCGAAGGCGGGTGCGCCCCGGTGGTTCTCAACGCGGCCAACGAGGTCGCGGTGGCCGCGTTCCTGGAGGGGCGGATCCGGTTCACCCAGATTCCCGAGCTGATCGCGGACGCGCTGGCCAAGGTGCCGGCCCGCGCGCTCGATAGCATCGACACCTGCGTGGACGTCGATACCCGCACGCGGGCGACGGTGCGCGACTGGCTCCCCGGCGGGGTGACCGCCGCGGTGCGATAGCGGAGGCGGCGGTGGCAACGCTCCAGATGCTCGTCTCGTTCGTGGTGGTGCTCGGCATCCTCATCCTGGTGCACGAGCTCGGCCATTTCTTCATGGCGCGGCTCGCCGGCGTCGGCGTGGAGCGCTTCTCCATCGGATTCGGGCCGGTGCTCTGGCGGGTGCGGGGCAAGGAGACCGAGTACTGCGTCTCGGCCATCCCGATGGGCGGCTACGTCAAGATGATGGGCGACGACGAGAACCCGCTCGAGGGCGGCAAGGGCGTCGCGATCGATCCGGCCAAGGCGTTCAACACCAAGCCGCTGATCGCGCGCTTCCTGATCGTCTTTGCGGGCCCGGCCATGAATTTCATCCTGGCCGCGGTCATCGCCGCCCTGATGTTCATGCTGGTGGGACGTCCGGTCGCGCCCGCGGAGATCGGCCGCGTGACCGACGGCGGGCCCGCGGCCCAGGCCGGGCTCAAGACCGGCGAGCGCCTCGTCGCGGTGGACGGCAAGCCGATCCAGTACTGGGAAGACCTCGCCCGGGTCGTGCAGTCCACGGGCGGCCGCGCCCTCTCGGTGGCGGTGCGAGGGCCGAGCGGCGAGCGCACGGTGACCCTCACCCCGGCGCCGGCCAAGCGCAAGGACCTCTTCGGCGACGAGCAGTCGGTGTGGGAGATCGGGGCCACGCCGTACGTACCGGCGGCCATCGGGGACACCGTGTCGGGCGATCCCGCGGACGCGGCGGGCCTCAAGCCGAACGACGTGGTGACTGCGATCGACGGCCAGCCGGTGCTCTCGTGGGACGAGCTGGCCGATAAGATCCACCAGCGGGCGGAGCAGCCGACCCGCCTCGAAGTCAAGCGCGGGGGCGAGACCGTGGCCGTCACGGTGACGCCCAAGAAGGGGAAGATTCCCGGCCCGGACGGGAAGGAGACCGAGGTCGGGCTGATCGGCATCCGGCCGAGCGGCGCGGTGACCTTCGTCCGCTCCAACCCGATCACCTCGCTCTGGGACGGCCTCGTCTGGTCGGTGGACGTGACCGCGAAGACCGCGATCGGGCTCTACAAGATCGTGGTGGGTCAGCTCGACCGCAGCAACATCGGCGGCCCGATCCAGATCGCCAAGACCGCCGGCGAGCAGGCGCGGCAGGGCATCGTGAGCTTGGCCCTCTTCACGGCGGTCATCAGCATCAACCTCTTCCTCCTCAATCTGCTGCCGGTGCCCATGCTCGACGGCGGGCACCTGCTCTTCTTCGCCTTCGAGGCGGTGCTGGGGCGGCCGCTGTCGGTGCGCAAGCGCGAGGTCGCGCAGCAGGTCGGCTTCGCCCTCCTGATGTTGCTCATGGTGTTCGCCTTCTACAACGACTTCAAGCGGATCGGACTCTTCTGATGGGACAGTACGAGCGGCACGTCTTCGTGTGTACCCAGGGCGACACCTGTCCCGCCCAGGCCGACGTCGAAAAGTTCGTCAAGACCCTCCGCACCGGCGTCGCCACCGCGGGCCGCCACGTCGAGGTCCGCGTCAACAAGGCGGGGTGCTTCTCGCAGTGCGGCCACGGCCCCATGATCGTGGTCTACCCGGAGAACGTCTGGTACGGCGGCGTCCAGGAGAGCGATCTGCCCGACATCCTCGAGTCGCACATCCTGAACGGCGTACCGGTCGAGCGCCTGCTCTACGCCCCGGGCGTGAAGGGCGCCAACAAGGTCAAAGAGAAGGACAAGACGTAGCCCCCATGCGGTGGACCCGGTCGCTGATCCCCACGCTCCGGGACGATCCCGCCGACGCAGAAGCCATCAGCCACAAGCTGATGGTGCGCGCCGGTCTCGTCCGCCAGCTCGCGGCCGGCATCTACGTCTACCTGCCGCTCGGCCTTCGGGTGCTCGAGAAGGTCAACACGATCATCCGCGAGGAGATGAACCGCATCGGCGGGCAGGAGCTCGAGATGCCGGTGCTCCAGCCCGCGGAGATCTGGCAGCAGTCGGGGCGCTGGGACGCGATCGGCAGCGAGATGTTCCGGCTCAAGGATCGGTACGGACGCGACATGTGCCTCGGCATGACCCACGAGGAGGTCATCGCGTGGCTGGCCGCCCGGGAGATCCGCTCGTACCGGGACCTGCCCCAGATCTGGTACCAGATCCAGACCAAGGAGCGGGACGAGGCGCGTCCACGCTCCGGCGTGCTGCGCACCCGCGAGTTCCTGATGAAGGACTCCTACACGCTGGATCCCGACGCGGCCGCCCTCGAGGTCTCCTACAACGCGCACAAGGACGCCTATTGCCGTATCTTCGATCGCTGCGGCGTCGGCTACGTGGTGGTGCAGTCGGACCCGGGCATGATGGGTGGCTGGGGCTCGCACGAGTTCATGGCGCCCAGCGCGGCCGGAGAGGACGACGTGGCGCTCTGCGACGCGTGCGGGTACGCGGCCAACGTGGAGCTGGCCCGCGGCGTGCCGAGGCCGCCCGCCTCGTCGGGCCCCGCGAAGGGCGAGGTGGCCACGCCGCACGTGCGCACCATCACCGAGGTCTCGGCCCTGCTCAGGATCGATCCGAGCGCGACCATCAAGTCGCTCGTGTTCATCGGTCCCGACGGGCCGGTGCTCGCCCTGGTGCGCGGTGATCACGTCCTGCACGAGCGCAAGCTCGCGCGCGCCTTGAAGGCGGAAGCCCGGCCCGCGCATCCCGACGAGGTCCGGCAGCATCTGGGCGTTGCGCCGGGCTCGATCGGGCCGGTGGGCGTACACGGGGCCCGCATCGTCGCCGACGAGTCGCTCCGCGAGGGTCGGTACGTGGTGGGCGCCAACCGCGAGGGCGTTCATCTGACCGGGGTCACGCCCGGGCAGGACTTCACCTGCGAGTGGGCGGACCTGCAGGTGGCGCTGGCCGGGGAGGGCTGTCCGAGCTGCGGCAAGCCGCTGCGCATCGTGCGGGTCATCGAGATCGGCAACATCTTCAAGCTCGGCACCACGTACTCGGTTCCCCTCGGAGCGATGTACCTGGACGAGGGCGGCAAGCAGCAGCCCATCGTGATGGGCTCCTACGGCATCGGTCCCGCCCGGATCGCGGCGGCCGCGGTCGAGCAGCGGCACGACGCCGACGGCATCGTGTGGCCCTGGGCGATCGCCCCCTTCCACGTCCACCTGGTCCCGGTCGCGGTCAAGGATGCGGCCCAGATGGCCGCCGCCGAGGAGATCTACCGGGACCTGCGCGCGGCCGGCTTCGACGTGCTGATGGACGACCGCGAGGAGCGCGCGGGGGTCAAGTTCAAGGACGCGGATCTGCTCGGGATCCCGATCCGGGTCACGGTGGGCAACGCGCTGGCCAAGGAGGGCGTGGTGGAGTTGCGGCAGCGGAGCACCCGGACCGATCGCCGCGTCCCCCGGGACCAGGTCGTGGCGGCGGTGCAGGAGATGGCGAAAACGATTTCATAGTCAGCGGGTGCCGTCTTTGCGGGGTCGTGCCCTTGCGGGGGTCGGGTCCCTGTGCTAAAGTCCTGAAAAAAGTGGGCCGGTGCCCACTTTTTTTTGTGGGGGTCTCGGCGTGGCGGACGATGCACAGTGGCTCGGCCAGATCGAGGCGGTCGTGCTGCCGGTGCTCGCGTCGCGTGGCATGAGCCTGGTCGACAGCGAGTGGCAGCGCGAAGGACGCCGGTGGGTGCTCCGGCTGTTCGTGGACAAGCCGGGTGGCGTGGGCATCGCGGACTGCCAGGCGTTCAGCCGGGAAGCCGGTGACGTGCTGGATGTCTCCGGGCTGATCGAGCCCTCCTACGACCTCGAGGTGTCCTCGCCGGGGCTGGATCGGGTCCTGAAGAAGGACCGAGAGCTCCGCTGGGCCATCGGTCGTGACGTGCACTGCTGGGTGAGCGAGCCGGTGGACGGCCGGATGGAGTTCTCGGGCCGCCTGGCCGAGGTCTCGACGGCTGTGCTTATGCTGGAAGAAATGCCGGGGGCGCGGCGGGAGATTCCGCGGCGGCTGGTGACGAAGGTCAAGCTCGAGCTGACCGCCTTCGGCCGTGCGAAGCGATGATGAACAAAGATCTCATCTACGTGATCGAGCAGATCGGGCGAGAGAAGGGGATCAACAAAGAGGTCCTCTTCGAGGCGCTGGAGTCTGCCCTGCTGTCGGCGTCCAAGAAGACGATGGGCGCGGCGGACAACGTCCGGATGCAGATCGACCGGCAGAGCGGCACCCTGCGGGTGTTCGCCCGCAGGAAGGTGATGCCGGCGGTGACCGATCCGAAGCTCGAGATCACGCTGGAGGAGGCGCGGCGGCTCAATGGCGAGGCCCAGCTCGACGACGAGATCGAGATCGAGCTGGCGCCCCAGGAGTTCGGGCGCATCGCGGCCCAGACCGCCAAGCAGGTGATCCTGCAGCGGGTCCGCGACGCGGAGCGGGACGCGGTGTACTCCGAGTTCATCGATCGGGAAGGGCGCATCGTCCGCGGCACCGTCCACCGCATCGAGAAGCGCAACGTGGTGGTGGAGCTGGGCAAGGCCGAGGCCGTGATCACCGAGCGGGAGCAGCTGCCCGGAGAGCGGTACAACCCGGGAGACCGGCTGCGCGCCTACATGCTCGAGGTCAAGAAGACGGCCAAGGGGCCGCAGATCCTCCTCTCGAGGACCCATCCGGGCTTCCTGGTGCGTCTGTTCGAGACCGAGATCCCGGAGATCACCGAAGGCATCGTGCTCGTGAAGGCGGCGGCCCGCGAGCCGGGCGAGCGCGCCAAGGTCGCGGTGGCCTCGACCAAGCGCGACGTGGATCCCATCGGGGCCTGCGTCGGCCTGCGCGGCACCCGCATCCAGGTGATCAGCCGTGAGCTGCGGGGCGAGAAGATCGATATCGTGGAATGGTCGCCGGATCCCGCGGTGTTCGTGGCCCGCGCGCTGTCGCCGGCCAAGGTGTCGTCGGTCACCGTGTCGGAGCCGGAGGAGGGTGACGCTCACGACGACGGCCGCCCCGAGGGTCGGTCGGTCCTGGTGATCGTGCCCGACAACCAGCTCTCGCTCGCCATCGGCAAGAAGGGGCAGAACGCGCGGCTGGCTGCGAAGCTCACCGGCTTCCGCGTGGACATCAAGAGCGAGGGGGAGATCGAGGAGGATCGGCGGCGAGAGGAGCAGGAGCGCCTCGAGGGTCGCGAAGGCCTGGCGAGCCTGCCCGGCGTCGGGCCTCAGCTGGTCGACCGCCTGGTGGACGCGGGTCTACACTCGCCGGACCGGATCGTGGCCGCGGGCATCGTGGCCCTGCAGGCCCTGCCCGGCGTGGGGGAGACGAAGGCGAGCGCGATTCTGGCCGCGGCGACCGCGTGGGTCGCGGAGCATCCGGCGATGTCGGCGAGCGACGACGGGCCGGAAACTCCGGAGGCCGAACCCGGGGGCTCGGAGATCCAGCCGAACCATCTGGAGCGCTGACGCGAGAGGGCGATCGGGGATCAACGGCCCCGAGGCCAACGGCCCAGAGGTCGACGGCTGGTCAGGCCAGGGGCCCAAGGGGCTCCGGCCAAGTCCGCCGTTGCGGACCTGCATCGCCTGCCGGACGGTGCGGGCGAAGGCGGAGCTGATGCGGCTGGTGCGGGACGGGGAGGGCACGGTGCGGGTGGACCGTGAGGGAAGGGCGGCGGGTCGGGGCGCGTACGTGTGTCCTACCGTCGAATGTCTGGAGAAGGCGCTGCAGGCGGGGAAGCTCGGTCACGCGTTCAAGAAAGCGAGCCGGCCTCCGCACGAGAGCGCGGCGAGTATTCTGGCGAACAGGACGAGGAGGTAGGCGCGCGTGGCGGCACGGGTAAAGGTCATCGACCTGGCGAAGGAGCTGGGCGTCACCAGCAAGGACTTGATCGTGGCGCTCGAGGGCATGGGCCACAAGGGCATGCGGGCGATGAGCCCACTGCTCGCGGCGACCGCCAATGAGCTGCGCGTCAAGCTCGGCCGCGGCCGCGAGCTGCCCCCCGAAGCCAAGCCCAAGCGTGTGCCGAAGCCGAAGGCGGCCGAGGGCGAGGGGACCGCGACCGCCCCGAAGAAGCGCACGAGCACCAGGAAGGCGGCGGCCGCCACCGTGACCGAGGAGGCCGACACGGCCGTCGAGATCGCGGCCGCCGTGCCGCTCGAGGCGCCGAAGCCGGCGGCCACGATCATCCGGCCCGCTCCCGCTCCCATGTCGACGCCCACGTCCGTCGAGATCGCGCCGGCTCCTCCGGTCGTTCCTGCAGCCCCGGCGCCGCCCGTCGCGCCGCCGCCGGCCCCGCCGCGCCCCGTGGTGCCGCCGAGCCCCGCGCCGTCGGTCCGTCCGGCCGCGGCCGCGCCGCCCACCGAGGTGAAGCCGGCTCCTGCGCCGCCGGCGTCGCCCCGGCGCATGCCCACGCCACCGCCTCCGCGCACCGTGGTGCCGCCCGCCGCGCCGCCGCGTCCGGCTGTGCCGCCGCGCCCGGCCGCGCCACCGATTCCGGCCCGCCCGGCCGCCGCGGCGCCGCCCGCGCCGCCCAAGCCGGCCCCGGCGCCCGCCCCGGTGGCGCCGCCCGAACCGCAGGAGATCAAGCGCGAGCTGATCAAGCTGCCGGAGTCGGTCACGGTGGGGGAGCTGGCCGCGGCCATGCGCCGGAAGACGACCGAGGTGATCAAGGCCCTGCTCGACCTGGGCGTGATGGCCACGGTGAACGAGGTACTCGATCCCACCGCGGCCAAGCTCGTGGCCGACAAGTTCCACTTCGACGTCGAGGTGCGATCGCTCGAAGGCGACGTGATCGAGGAGGAGGAGTCGGATCCGGCGCAGCTGCGGCCCCGGCCGCCGGTGGTCACGGTGATGGGCCACGTCGACCACGGCAAGACCTCGCTGCTCGACGCGATCCGCACGACCAAGGTGGCCGAGCGCGAGTTCGGCGGCATCACCCAGCACATCGGCGCCTACCAGGTGGACACCAGCCACGGCAAGGTCACGTTCCTCGACACGCCGGGCCACGAAGCGTTCACCGCGATGCGGGCGCGCGGCGCGCAGGCCACCGACATGGTCATCCTGGTGGTCGCGGCCGACGACGGGGTGATGCCCCAGACCGTGGAGGCGATCAACCACGCCCGGGCGGCGAACGTGCCGATCCTGGTCGCGGTGAACAAGATCGACAAGCCGGGCTCCGACCCCGACCGGGTGAAGCGCGAGCTGTCCAACCACGGTCTGGTCCCGGAGGATTGGGGCGGACAGACCATCTTCATCCACACCTCCGCGAAGCGCGGCGACGGCATCCCGCAGCTGCTCGAGATGACCGCGTTACAGGCCGAGATCCTGGAGCTGCGCGCCAACCCGGCGCGGGCGGGCCGCGGCGTGATCGTGGAAGGGCGGCTCGACCGCGGCCGCGGTCCGGTGGCCACCGCGCTCATCCAGTCCGGCACGCTCAAGGAAGGCGACGCGGTGGTGGTGGGCTCCCACTCCGGTCGCGTGCGCGCGATGTTCAACGATCGGGGCAAGAAGGTGAGCAGCGCGGGGCCCTCGGCGCCGGTCGAGATCCTGGGGCTTTCCGGCGTGCCGCAGGCTGGCGACACCATGCTGGTGGTGTCCGACGAGCGCAAGGCCCGGCAGATCGCCACCGTGCGTAGCGAGCGCGACCGCCTGAAGGGTAAGAGCGCGGCGCGGGTCACCCTCGAGGACCTGCACAAGCAGATCGCGGCGGGCGAGGTCAAGGAGCTGCGCCTGGTCATCAAGGCCGACATGCAGGGCTCCGTCGAGGCCCTCACCGAGTCGCTGGAGCGGCTCTCCACCGACGAGGTGAAGCTCAAGGTCATCCACAGCTCGGTGGGCACGGTGACCGAATCGGACGTGATGCTGGCTTCCGCCTCCAACGCCATCGTGCTGGGCTTCAACGTGAAGGCCGACCCCAAGGCGGCGACCCAGGCCCAGGCCAACGGCGTGGACATGCGCAGCTACAACGTCATCTACGACGCGATCAATGACGTGAAGGCCGCGCTCTCCGGCATGCTGGCGCCCGAGATCCGCGAGGTGGTGCTGGGCCGAGCCCAGGTGCGGCAGCTCTTCCCGATCTCCAAGGTGGGCACGATCTACGGCTCCGCGGTCACCGAGGGCAAGATGGTCCGAGGGGCCAAGGCCCGCATCAAGCGCGGCGAGACCGTCCTGGGCGAGAGCACGGTCTCCTCGCTCAAGCGCTTCAAGGACGACGTGCGCGAGGTGCTCCAGGGCCTCGAGTGCGGGATCGGCATTGAGGGCATCAAGGGCGTGCAGCCCAACGACGTCATCGAGGCCTTCACCACCGAAGAGGTCGCTCGGACCTTGTAGCGATGTCGGGCGCGCGGGTGGCGGTCGGCACCGTCGAGCTGCACCTGCCCGACGTGGGATCGCTCAAGGGCAAGCGCCACGCGCTCAAGGGGCTCAAGGACACGCTGCGCCGCCGCTTCGAGATCTCGGTCGCCGAGGTGGACCATCACGACGTCTGGCAGCGCGCGACGCTCGCGCTGGCCTGCGTCTCGGGAGACTCCCGTCACGCCAACGAGGTGATCTCGAAGGCGATGGACTACATCGAGGACCACGTGGACGGCTACGTCACCGACATTCAAGTCGAAGTCTTGTGAGCTGCAGCCGAAGGCGAGGCGAACGCATTTGAAAGTTCGGTGAGCTGCAGCCGCAGGCGAGGCGAACGCATTTGAAAGTTCGGTGAGCTGCAGCCGCAGGCGAGGCGAAC
>Ga0209966_1000074_pt1 | contig 43833 bp, 36 predicted proteins | sample RhisoiCoNPM_FD_187575 | JGI IMG/M metagenome (GOLD analysis project Ga0209966, IMG submission 187575) | Arabidopsis thaliana rhizosphere microbial communities from the Joint Genome Institute, USA, that affect carbon cycling - Rhizosphere... | ecosystem: Host-associated > Plants > Roots >... | reverse complement strand
CGAAGGCAGCCAGCTACTCGCGCTGCTCACCGGCGCGCGGCGCGGCGAGATGGTGGTCGATTTCTGCGCCGGCGCCGGCGGCAAGACACTCGCGCTCGGCGCGATGATGCGCAACACGGGGCGCTTGTACGCCTTCGACGTCTCGGGCCACCGGCTCGAGGCGCTGAAGCCACGGCTGGCGCGCAGCGGCCTGTCCAACGTCTACCCGGCGCAGATCGCCCATGAGCGCGACGAGCGCATCAAGCGGCTGGCCGGCAAGATCGACCGGGTGCTGGTCGACGCGCCCTGCTCGGGCCTCGGCACGCTGCGCCGCAACCCCGACCTGAAGTGGCGGCAGTCGCCGGCGGCGATCGAGGAGCTGCGTGTCAAGCAGGGTGCGATCCTCGCCAGCGCCGCACGCCTGCTGAAGCCGGGCGGCCGGCTGGTCTATGCGACCTGCAGCCTGCTGGCCACCGAGAACGAGGCCGTCGCCGCTGCGTTCACGGCCGAGCAGCCGGCCTTCGCGCCGCTGCCGGCGGCGCAAGTGCTGCAGCAGGCCGGCGTGGAGGGCGCCGACACGCTGTGCAGCGGCGATGCGCTACGCCTGTGGCCACATCGGCACGCGACCGACGGCTTCTTCGCGGCTGTCTGGGAGCGGCGCTGATGGTTGCCGACGGGGAACCGTCGTTGCCATTGATTTGGCGCAAGTTGACCGCAGTTACGTGGTGTTGTTGCGCGAATTCTGCGTTGATCCGTTGACCGGATCGATGCGATGATTCGATCTGGATCAGGAAACCACGTAGTTTCCCGGACGGTTTCACGGGTCTGACACCTACAATCCGACCACGCTTTCCCAAGGATATTGATGGATACGATCTCGACGCTGTGGATGAGCCTGGTGGACGGCCTCGCCTACGGTTGGCTGCAAGCCAGCTGGTGGCAGGTGCTGCTGACCGCGCTGGTGTTCACCCACATCACCATTGCGGCAGTGACGATCTTCCTGCACCGCTCGCAGGCCCACCGTGCACTCGATCTGCACCCTGCCGTCAGCCATTTCTTCCGGTTCTGGCTGTGGTTGACCACCGGCATGGTGACCAAGGAGTGGGTCGCGATCCACCGCAAGCACCACGCCAAGTGCGAGACCGAGGAAGACCCGCACAGCCCGCAGACCCGCGGCATCAAGAAGGTGCTGCTCGAGGGCAGCGAGCTCTATCGCAGCGAGGCGAAGAACGCCGAGACGCTGGCCAAGTACAGCCATGGCGTCCCGGACGACTGGATCGAGCGCAACCTGTACAGCCGCTACAGCTGGCAGGGCGTCGGCCTGATGCTGCTGGTCAACCTGTTCCTGTTCGGCGCGATCGGCGCGGCCGTCTGGGCCCTCCAGATGGCCTGGATCCCGATCACCGCGGCCGGCATCATCAATGGCCTGGCCCACTGGTGGGGCTACCGCAATTTCGAAGCGCCGGATGCGTCGACCAACATCTCGCCCTGGGGGATCATCATCGGTGGCGAGGAACTGCACAACAACCACCACACCTACCCGACCTCGGCCAAGCTGTCGGTCAAGCCCTACGAGTTCGACATCGGCTGGGCCTACATCCGCGCGCTGGAGATGCTGGGGCTGGCCAAGGTCCGCAAGACGCCGCCCAGGCTGGCGCTCGGCACCATCAAGCCGGTGGCCGACAACCAGACGCTGGAGGCCATCATCGCCCACCGCTACGAGCTGATGGCCGGCTACGGCCGCGAGCTCAAGACCGCCTGCGCCGCCGAACTGTCGCGCCTGAAGGCCGCCGGCCAGCAGGGCAGCGCCAAGTGGGCCGACCTGCGGCTGGCGCAGCGCTGGCTGCACCGCGACGACGACCGCATCCCGCAGGCCGTGCGGCCGCAGCTCGCGTCGGCGCGGGCCGAGCACCCGGTGCTCGACAAGCTGGTGACGATGCGCGAGGAACTGCGCCAGCTCTGGACGCGCACCAACGTGTCGGCCGAGCAGCTGGTCGCCGACCTGCAGGCCTGGTGCCGCAAGGCCGAGGACAGCGGCATCGCCAGCCTGCAGCAATTCGCGCTGACGCTGCGTGCGGCGCATCTCGCCCCGGCAATGGCGCGCGCCTGACCGGGAGTGCTGTGCCGCTTTGAGCGGCGCAGCAAAAGCAAAGGGCCCGCACTGCGGGCCCTTTGCTTTTGCTGCCTGACGCGCTTAGCGCGTCACTTCAGCTTCACTTCCTTGTAGGCGACATGCTTGCGCGCCTTGGGATCGAACTTCATCAGCTCCATCTTCTCGGGGTGCAGCTTCTTGTTCTTGTCGGTCGTGTAGAAGTGACCGGTGCCGGCGGTCGATTCCAGCTTGATCTTCTCGCGTCCACCCTTGCTTGCCATGTCGGTCTCCTAGATCAGAGTTCGCCCTTGGCACGCAGGTCGGCGACGACCTGATCGATGCCCACCTTGTCGATCAGGCGCAGCGCGGCGTTCGTGACGCGCAGGCGCACCCAGCGGTTCTCGGTCTCGAGCCAGAAGCGTCGGTACTGCAGGTTCGGCAGGAAGCGACGCTTGGTCTTGTTGTTGGCGTGGGAAACATGGTTTCCCACCATCGGGCCCTTGCCCGTGACTTGACAGACGCGTGCCATGACGCTTCTCCGTTCGTATGTTTCGACGCGACGATCCGAGGCGCTATGCCCCGATTCGCAAAGACCGCGATTATAGCCACAACACGGCGGCCGGCCGCAGGGGGATCAGCCGGCAGCCTGCTCCAGGTAGCGCTGGGCGTCCAGCGCCGCCATGCAGCCGGTGCCGGCGCTGGTGATCGCCTGGCGGTAGACGTGGTCCTGCACGTCGCCGGCGGCGAACACGCCGGGCACGCTGGTCATCGTCGCGAAGCCATCCAGGCCGGTGCGGGTGACGATGTAGCCGTTCTTCATCTCCAACTGGCCAGCGAAGATCTCGGTGTTGGGCCGGTGCCCGATGGCGATGAAGCAGCCCTTCAGCACGATGTCTTCGGTGGCGCCGTCGCGGGTGTTCTTGATGCGGATGCCGGTCACGCCGCTGGCGTCGCCGAGCACCTCGTCGAGCACGTAGAAGAGCTTGAGCTCGATCTTGCCGGCGGCGACCTTCTCCATCAGCTTGTCCACCAGGATCGCCTCGGCCTTGAACTTGTCGCGCCGGTGCACCAGCGTGACCTTGCGGGCGATGTTCGACAAGTACAGCGCCTCCTCGACCGCGGTGTTGCCGCCGCCGACGACGCAGACGTCCTGGTCGCGGTAGAAGAAACCGTCGCAGGTCGCGCAGGCGCTGACGCCGCGGCCCATGAAGGCCTCCTCCGACGGCAGGCCGAGGTACTGCGCCGAGGCGCCGGTGGCGAGGATCAGCGTGTCGCAGGTGTAGCGGCCCGAGTCGCCGGTCAGCTCGAACGGGCGCTTGCTCAGGTCGACCGCGTTGATGTGGTCGTAGACGATCTGCGTCTTGAAGCGCTCGGCATGCTCGAGGAAGCGCTGCATCAGGTCGGGTCCCTGGACGCCGTGCACGTCGGCCGGCCAGTTGTCGACCTCGGTGGTGGTCATCAACTGGCCGCCCTGGGCCATGCCGGTGATCAGCACCGGGTCGAGGTTGGCGCGGGCGGCGTAGACCGCGGCGGTGTAGCCGGCGGGGCCGGAGCCGAGGATCAGGACTTTGGCGTGCTGGGGGCTGCTCATGGGGTGCGGTTGATGCGTGGGGGCGACGCCTCTGTCGGCGGGCCCCACCCTTGGGTTAGAGTCGGCGGCGGCAAGAAGTCACGCGCCGCAGGCCGTCCGGAATGTCGTTGGATTGTAGGTAGGGGCCGCGCGCGGGTGCCGCAAGAGGGGGCATCGCTTCGATAGCCGAACATCACGGAGGAAGCCCGATGGCGATGCTGTCCAATCTCGACCTGATCCGGCGCGTGCCGCTGTTCTCGCTGCTGACCGGCGATCAGGCCCAGTCCATCGCCGACAGCATCGTCAAGCGCCGCTATCGGCGCGGTGAAGTGATCGTCGAGCAGGGCACCAAGTCCAACGCGCTGTACATCCTGCTGACCGGGCGCGCTCGGGTCGTCACCGCCGACGCGCGCGGCCGCGAGGTCATCTTGGCCGTGTTCCAGTCGGGCGATTACCTCGGCGAGATGAGCCTGATCGACAACGAGCCGCATTCGGCCACCGTGCGCGCCGAGGTGCAATGTGACGTGCTGGTGCTCGGGCGTGCCGAGTTTGCCCGCTGCCTGCCGGAGAACTCCAGCCTGTCCTACGCCATCATGCGCGGCCTGGTCGCGCGCTTGCGTGCGGCGGATCGGCAGATCGAATCGCTCGCGCTGCTCGACGTCTACGGCCGCGTCGCGCGCGCGCTGCTCGACATGGCCGAGGACGGTGCCGAGTACAAGCTGATCCGCAACAAGGTCTCGCGCCAGGACCTGGCCAAGGTCGTCGGCGCCTCGCGCGAGATGGTCAGTCGCGTGATGAAGGACCTGGAGGAGCGCGGTTTCATCCAGACCCAGGAGAACGGCGCGGTCCACATCATGGAGCGCCTCGCGCACCGTTGACGCGCCGACGCGCGCGTTGCCGCCGGACACGGCGGGCGGCAGGCCTTCGGCCACAATCGCGCCCATGAGTTTTCCCCTTGGTTCGCTGGGCGCGCAGGGCGCGTCCCTCGCGCACGGCGCTGCGGCGCCGGGTTCACGCTGGCGGCTGCAGCTCGGCGTGCTTTTCGGCGGGGTGGCGTGGCTGTTGGCCCTGCTCGCGCTGGTGACGCACAGTGCCGCCGACCCGGCGTGGTCGACGTCGGGTCTCGGCCCCGATGTTGCCAACCGGGTGGGCATCCTGGGCGCCTGGTTCTCCGATCTGGTCCTTTTCCTCTTCGGCCATTCGGCCTGGTGGGGTCTGCTGATCGGGGCGCGCATATGGCTCGGCGCGCTGGCGCAACTGCTGCGCGGCCCGTCGGCGCCCGCATCGGCCATCGCGCCGGCGCGGCCGGCCTGGTGGTTCTGGGCCGGCGTCGCGCTGCTGTTCGCGGCCAGCTGCTCGCTGGAGTGGACGCGCCTGTACCGTTGGGAGGCCGGGCTGCCAGGCGGCCATGCCGGCGGTGTGCTCGGCCACGCGCTCGGCGGCTTCAGCATGCGCATGCTCGGCTTCACCGGCTCGGGCGTGCTGTGGATTGCCGCGCTGCTGGTCGGCATGTCGCTCGCGCTGCGCTTCTCGTGGACCACGGTCGCCGAGCGGCTCGGCGCGCTGCTCGAGGGGCTGCGCGAGCGCCGCCAGGCGAAGATCGAGCGCGCCGAGGACATCCGCCTCGGCGAGGTGGCGTTGCGCGAGCGCGAACAGGGGGTCGAGACCGAGCGTGTCCACCTCGACGAGCATGCGCCGTTGGTGATCGAAGCACCGGTGGTCGAGCTGCCGAAGAGCGAGCGTGTCGCGAAGGAGAAGCAGAAACCGCTGTTCGTCGAGCTCGCCGACACCAAACTGCCGCAGGTCGACCTGCTCGATGCCGTGCCCGGCCGCATGGAGACGGTGACGCCCGAGTCGCTGGAGATGACCTCGCGGCTGATCGAGAAGAAGCTCAAGGACTTCGGCGTCGAGGTTCGCGTCGTCGCCGCCTCGCCGGGCCCGGTGATCACGCGCTACGAGATCGAACCGGCCACCGGCGTGAAGGGCTCGCAGGTCGTCGGCCTGGCGAAGGACCTGGCGCGCAGCCTGAGCCTGGTCAGCATCCGCGTGGTCGAGACCATCCCCGGCAAGAACTACATGGCGCTGGAGCTGCCGAACGCCAAGCGCCAGACCATCCGGCTCGCCGAGATCCTCGGCTCGCAGGCCTACAACGACGCCGCGTCGATGCTGACGATGGGCCTGGGCAAGGACATCGTCGGTGGCCCGGTGGTTGCCGACCTCGCGAAGATGCCGCACTGCCTGGTCGCCGGCACCACCGGCTCGGGCAAGTCGGTGGGCATCAACGCGATGATCCTCAGCCTGCTCTACAAGGCCGAGGCGCGCGACGTGCGCCTGATCCTGATCGACCCGAAGATGCTCGAGATGAGCGTCTACGAGGGCATCCCGCACCTGCTGTGCCCGGTGGTCACCGACATGAAGCAGGCCGCCAACGCGCTGAACTGGGGCGTCGGCGAGATGGAGCGGCGCTACAAGCTGATGAGCAAGCTCGGCGTGCGCAACCTCGCCGGCTACAACAAGAAGCTCGACGAGGCCGCGGCCAAGGGCGAGAAGCTGCCCAACCCCTTCAGCCTGACGCCCGAGGCGCCGGAGCCGCTCGAGCGCCTGCCGCACGTGGTGATCGTGATCGACGAGCTGGCCGACCTGATGATGGTGGTCGGCAAGAAGATCGAGGAGCTGATCGCGCGGCTGGCGCAGAAGGCGCGCGCCGCCGGCATCCACCTGATCCTGGCGACGCAGCGGCCCAGCGTCGATGTGATCACCGGCCTGATCAAGGCCAACATCCCGACGCGCATCGCGTTCCAGGTCAGCAGCAAGATCGACAGCCGCACCATCCTCGACCAGATGGGCGCCGAGGCGCTGCTGGGCATGGGCGACATGCTCTACATGGCCAGCGGCACCGGGCTGCCGATCCGCGTGCACGGCGCCTTCGTCAGCGACGAGGAGGTGCACCGCGTCGCCGACTACCTGCGCAGCCAGGGCGAGCCGAACTACATCGAGGGCATCCTCGAGGGCGGCACGCTGGACGAGGAGGGCGGCGCGGCGGGCGAGGGCGGCAGTGCGAGCGATGGCGAGGCCGATCCGATGTACGACCAGGCCGTGCAGGTCGTGCTGCAGCACAAGCGCGCGTCGATCTCGCTCGTTCAAAGACATTTACGCATCGGCTACAACCGTGCGGCACGGCTGCTGGAACAAATGGAGAAGTCCGGGCTCGTATCCAGCATGGCCACCAACGGCAACCGCGACCTGCTGGTCCCGAAGCGCGACGAATGAAGCGACTCCTGCTGAGTGCGGCTCTGCTGCTGGCCGCCGTCGCGGCGCAGGCCGATGCGCTGGACACGCTGCGCGGCTTCGTCGCCGACGTCAAGACCGGCCGGGCGGCGTTCACGCAGACCGTGACCTCGCCCGACGGCGCGAAGAAGAAGAGCTCGACCGGCAGCTTCGAATTCTCGCGGCCCAATCGCTTCCGCTTCGACTACACCAAGCCCTATGCGCAGCAGATCGTCTCCGATGGCGACAAGGTCTGGCTGCACGACGTCGACCTGAACCAGGTGACGGTGCGCTCGGCCGCCGCGGCGATCGGTGCGACGCCGGCGGCGCTGCTGGCCGGCTCGGCGATCGACAAGGACTTCGAGCTCAAGGCCCTGCCCGACGAGGGCGGGCTGCAATGGGCCCAAGCCCTCCCGCGGGGCACCGAGGGCTCGTTCAAGTCGTTGAAGATCGGCTTCAGGGCCGGCACGCTGGCGGCGGTCGAGATCGTTGACGCCTTCGGCCAGCGTTCACGGCTGGACTTCGGCACCTTCGAGGCCAACCCGGCCCTCGCAGCCGAACGCTTTCGCTTCACGCCGCCCGCCGGCGCCGACGTGATCGCCCAATAGGCCCCCGGCGGCGGTGACAATCACCGCATGCCCCCCTCGCTGTTCGACGACGCCCCGACCGCCGCCGACGCGCCGCTGGCCGAGCGCCTGCGGCCGCGCACGCTCGACGAGGTGATCGGCCAGCCCCAGCTGCTCGGCGAGGGCAAGCCGTTGCGCACCGCCTTCGCGTCGGGCCGGCCGCACTCGATGATCCTGTGGGGCCCGCCCGGGACCGGCAAGACCACGCTGGCGCGGCTGATGGCCAACGCCTTCGACGCGCAGTTCCTCGCGATCTCGGCGGTGCTCGGCGGCGTCAAGGACATCCGCGAGGCGGTCGAGCAGGCTCAGGTCGCGCAGGCGCAAGGGCGCCGCACCATCGTGTTCGTCGACGAGGTGCACCGCTTCAACAAGGCGCAGCAGGATGCCTTCCTCCCGCATGTCGAGAGCGGTCTGTTCACCTTCATCGGCGCGACCACCGAGAACCCGTCCTTCGAGGTCAACTCGGCGCTGCTGTCGCGCGCCACGGTGCACGTGCTGCGCTCGCTCGACGAGGCCGACCTCGAGGCGCTGCTCGAGCGCGGCCGCGCGCTGCTCGGCGCGGCGCCGCTCGACGCCTCGGCGCGCAAGCGGCTGATCGGCTATGCCGACGGCGACGCTCGGCGGCTGCTGAACACCTACGAGAACGTCGCCGCGATGGCCGGCGGGCGCGAGCTCATCGACGAAGCCTTCCTCGAACAGGCCCTCGGCGAGCAGCTGCGCCGCTACGACAAGGGCGGCGACCAGTTCTACGACAGCATCTCGGCGCTCCACAAGAGCGTGCGCGGCTCGGACCCGGACGCCGCGCTGTACTGGTTCGTGCGCATGCTCGACGGCGGCGTCGACCCGCGCTACGTGACGCGCCGGCTGGTGCGCATGGCGGCCGAGGACATCGGCTTGGCCGATCCGCGCGCGCTGCGCCTGGCGCTCGACGCCGCCGAGACCTACGAGCGCCTCGGCTCGCCCGAGGGCGAGCTGGCGCTGGCCGAGGCGGTGGTCTACCTCGCCGTCGCGCCGAAGAGCAACGCGGTCTACGTCGCCTACAAGGCGGCGCGCGCCTTCGTCAAGCAGGACGGCAGCCGTCCGGTGCCGCTGCACCTGCGCAACGCGCCGACCACGCTGATGAAGCAGCTCGACCACGGCAAGGGCTACCGCTACGCGCACGACGAGGCCGGCGGCTTCGCGGCCGGCGAACGCTATCTGCCCGACGGTGTCGATGCGCGTTTCTACGAGCCGGTGCCCCGCGGCCTGGAGATCAAGATTGGCGAGAAACTTGCTCAGTTGCGTGAACTGAACACCAAGGCCTCTTAAGAAAGCACCCGCCGATGGAGACCTTCATCCAGCAGATCATCAACGGCCTCGTGCTCGGCAGCATGTACGCGCTGGTGGCGCTGGGCTACACGATGGTCTACGGCATCATCAACCTGATCAACTTCGCGCATGGCGAGGTGCTGATGGTCGGTGCGCTGACGAGCTGGACCGTCGTCACGCTGCTGGCCGGCGCGGGGCTGCCGGGCTGGCTGCTGCTGCTGATCGCGCTGCTGGCGGCGATGGTCGTATGCGCGGCGCTCAACTTCGCGATCGAGAAGATCGCCTACCGGCCCTTGCGCAACGCGCCGCGGCTCGCGCCGCTGATCACCGCGATGGGCGTCAGCCTGCTGCTGCAGACGCTGGCGATGATCCTGTGGAAGCCCAACTACAAGCCCTACCCGATCCTGCTGCCGCATCAGCCGATCGACGTGTTCGGCGCGGTCATCAACACGACGCAGATCATGATCCTGGTCGTCACCGCCGTCGCGCTGGCGACCCTGATGTACATCGTCAACCGCACCCGCCTGGGGCGTGCGATGCGCGCCACCGCCGAGAACCCGCGCGTCGCCGCGCTGATGGGCGTGCGCCCCGATCTGGTGATCTCGGCCACCTTCGTGATCGGTGCGATGCTGGCCGCGCTGGCCGGCGTGATGTGGGCCGCCAACTACGGCTCGGTGCACCACTCGATGGGCTTCCTGCCGGGCCTGAAGGCCTTCACCGCGGCGGTGTTCGGCGGCATCGGCAACCTGCCGGGGGCGATGCTCGGCGGCGTGCTGCTCGGGCTGATCGAGTCGCTCGGGGCCGGCTACATCGGCACGCTCACCGGCGGCGTGCTCGGCAGCCACTACCAGGACATCTTCGCCTTCGTCGTGCTGATCCTGGTGCTGACGCTCAGGCCGCAGGGCCTGCTCGGCGAGCGCGTGGCGGACCGGGCCTGAGGCGGCGGCGATGGACAGCGTGAAGAAGAAGCTCGCCGTCTTCCTGGTCTGTGCGGTGCTGCTGCTGGCGCTGCCGATCTTCGCCCAGCAGTTCGGCAACGCCTGGGTGCGCATCGTCGACATCGCGCTGCTCTACGTGCTGCTGGCGCTCGGGCTCAACATCGTGGTCGGCTACGCGGGGCTGCTCGACCTCGGCTACATCGCCTTCTACGCCGTCGGCGCCTACCTCTTCGGGCTGATGGCGAGCCCGCACCTGTGGGACACCTTCCCGGCCGTCAAGGCGCTATTCCCCGACGGCCTGCACACGCCGCTGTGGATCGTGATCCCGCTGGCCGCCGGCATCGCGGGGCTGGCCGGTGTGCTGCTCGGTGCGCCGACACTGAAGCTGCGCGGCGACTATCTCGCGATCGTCACGCTCGGCTTCGGCGAGATCATCCGCGTGTTCCTGAACAACCTCGACGCGCCGCTCAACATCACCAACGGGCCGAAGGGGTTGACGCAGATCGACTCCATCCAGGTCATGGGCCTGGACCTCGGGCGGCCGCTCGACCTCGGCTTCGTCACGCTGCCGCGCGTGACGCTCTACTACTACCTCTTCCTGGCGCTGGTGGTCGCGAGCGTGCTGGTGTGTCACCGGCTCGAGCGCAGCCGCATCGGCCGCGCCTGGATGGCGATCCGCGAGGACGAGATCGCCGCCAAGGCGATGGGCATCAACACACGCAACATGAAGCTGCTGGCCTTCGGCATGGGCGCGAGCTTCGGTGGCGTGGCAGGGTCGATGTTCGCGAGCTTCCAGAACTTCATCTCGCCCGAGTCCTTCGCGCTGCAGGAGTCGGTGATGGTGGTGGCGATGGTCGTGCTCGGCGGGCTGGGACATATCCCCGGCGTGATCCTCGGTGCGCTGCTGCTCGCCGCGCTGCCCGAGGTGCTGCGCTACGTGGCCGGTGACCTGCAGGCGATGACCGGCGGCCGGCTCGATGCGGCCATCCTGCGCCAGTTGCTGATCGCGCTGGCGATGATCGCGATCATGCTCGCCCGCCCGCGCGGGCTGTGGCCGGCGCCCGAGCACGGCAAGCTCAGGCCGATGGCGCAGGAGAAGGCATCGTGAGCGGCGCCGACACCGTGCTGGAGGTGCGCAACGTCTCGAAGCGCTTCGGCGGCCTGCAGGCGCTCAACGACGTGGGCCTGCGCATCGAGCGCGGCCAAGTCTACGGTCTGATCGGGCCGAACGGTGCCGGCAAGACGACTTTCTTCAACGTGATCACCGGGCTGTATGCGCCGGATTCGGGCAGCTTCGTGCTCGGCGGCAAGCCCTACCGGCCGAGCGCGGTGCACGAGGTCGCCAAGGCCGGCATCGCGCGCACCTTCCAGAACATCCGCCTGTTCCCGGACATGACGGCGCTGGAGAACGTGATGGTCGGGCGCCACTGCCGTACCCGCTCCGGCCTGCTCGGCGCCGTGCTGCGCACGCCGGCCTTCAAGGCCGAGGAGGCGGCGATCGCGCAGCGCGCACAGGAGCTGCTCGACTACGTCGGCATCGGCCGCTACGCCGAGTTCCGCGCCCGCACGCTGAGCTATGGCGACCAGCGCCGGCTCGAGATCGCGCGCGCGCTGGCCACCGAGCCGCAGCTGATCGCGCTCGACGAGCCGGCCGCCGGCATGAACGCGAGCGAGAAGCTCGTGCTGCGCGAGCTGATCGACCGCATCCGCCGCGACGACCGCACCATCCTGCTGATCGAGCACGACGTGAAGCTGGTGATGGGCCTGTGCGACCGCGTCACCGTGCTCGACTACGGCAAGCGCATCGCCGAAGGCACGCCGGCCGAGGTCCAGAGGAACCCGCAGGTGATCGAGGCCTATCTCGGCGCGGGGCAGCATGCATGAGCGAACCGGCCATGCTTGAGATCAGCGGGCTGAAGGTCGCCTACGGCGGGATCGAGGCCGTCAAGGGCGTGTCGATCGAGGTGCGCGAGGGCGAGCTCGTGTCGCTGATCGGCGCCAACGGCGCCGGCAAGACGACGACGCTGAAGGCCGTCACCGGGCTGCAGCCGGCGGCGGCCGGCGAGATCCGCTTCCTCGGCCGCAGCGTGCGCGGGCAGGGCGCCTGGGACCTGGTGCGCCAGGGTCTGGTGATGGTGCCCGAGGGCCGCGGCACCTTCACCCGCATGACGATCACGGAGAACCTGCAGATGGGCGCCTACGTGCGCACCGACGGCGAGATCGCCGCCGACCTCGACCGCGTCTTTGCGCTGTTCCCGCGGCTCAAGGAGCGTCGCCAGCAGCTCGCCGGCACGATGAGCGGCGGCGAGCAGCAGATGCTCGCGATGGGCCGCGCGCTGATGGCGCGCCCGCGGCTGCTGCTGCTCGACGAGCCGTCGATGGGGCTGTCGCCCATCATGGTCGACAAGATCTTCGAGGTGGTCGCCGACATCCACCGCCGCGGCACGACGGTGCTGCTGGTCGAGCAGAACGCCAGCCGCGCGCTGCAGCTCGCCGACCGCGGCTACGTGATGGACTCGGGCGAGGTCACGATGGCCGGCGCCGCGCAGGCGCTGCTGAACGACCCGAAGGTGAGGGCGGCTTACCTGGGCGAGTGAACGCCGGGCGCCGCCCCGTCGCTCAGGCAGCGGCGTGCTTGTCGGCCTCGCTCACGAAGCTGTCCGCATAGAACTGCTCCGCCGGCAACCCGCAGCGCGCCGTGAAGTCGCGCTGCGCCGCATCCACCATCACCGGCGCGCCGCAGGCATAGACCTGGTGGCCCGAGAGGTCGGGCAGGTCGGCCATCACCGCCTGGTGGACGAAGCCGGTGCGGCCGTCCCAGCGGTCCTCGGGCTTGGGCTCCGACAGCACCGGGATGTAGCGCAGGTTCGGCATCGCCGCCGCGGCCTCCAGCGCCCAGTCGTGCAGGTAGAGGTCGGCCTTCGAGCGGCAGCCCCAGTAGAGCACCGTGTCGCGCGCGATGCCCTTGTGCTGCATGTGCTCGACGATGGCCTTGATCGGCGCGAAGCCGGTGCCCGAGGCGAGCAGCACGATCGGCGCGTCGGAGTCCTCGCGCAGGTAGAAGCTGCCGAACGGCCCTTCCAGGCGCAGGATCTCCTTCTCCTTCATCGCGCCGAACACATGGTCGGTGAACTTGCCGCCGGGCATGTGGCGCAGGTGCAGCTCCAGGCCTTCGGCGGCGCGGTGTGGCGCGTTGGCCATCGAATAGCTGCGGCGCGCGCCGTCGCGCAGGATGAACTCGACGTACTGGCCGGCGTGGTACTTCAGCACCACGTTGGCCGGCAGCTGCAGCGTCAGGATCACCACATCGGGTGCCGGGCGCGCGATCGTGCCGACGCGGCAGGGCATCTTCTGCACCGCGAACTCGCCGGCGCCGGGCACGGTGCGCGCTTCGATCACCAGATCGGTCTGCGGCGTCGCGCAGCAGGTCAGGATCAGGCCGTCGGCCTCCTCCTGCGCGCTCAGCGCCTTGAGCTGGTGGGCGCCGTGGATCACGCGGCCTTCGAGCAGGCGGCTCTTGCAGGAGCCGCAGGCGCCGTCGCGGCAGCCATAGGGCAGGCCGATGCCCTGGCGGATCGCCGCCGGCAGCACCGCCTCGTCGCGCGCCACCTCGAAGCCGCGGCCGCTCGGCTGCAGCGTCACCTTGAACGTCATTGGGTATCCTCGAACACGAGTCAAATCTTCGTGCCCGGGATTGTGCCCGGGCCATCGAATGTCCCTTTCCGTTCCCTCGATGCCGGCGCTGTTCCGCAGGCCGCGGCTGTTGATCGTCGGCTGCGGCGACGTTGGCGAGCGCGTGCTGCGCCAGCTCGGCGGGCGCTGGCGGGTCACGGCGCTGACCAGCTCCGCGGACCGCCGCCCCGCGCTGCGCGCGCTCGGCGTCCGGCCGCTGCTCGGCGACCTGGACCGGCCGGCCACGCTGGGCCGGCTTGGGGCGCTGGCGCCGCGCGTGCTGCACCTCGCGCCGCCGCCCGGCCAGGGCGACGACGACCCGCGCACCGCCGCGCTGCTGCATGCGCTGGCGCGCGGCGGCTGCTGCGAGCGGCTGGTCTACGGCAGCACGACCGGCGTCTACGGCGACGCCGGCGGCGCGCGCTTCGACGAGACCCGCGCACTCGCGCCGGCCACCGACCGCGCGCGCCGCCGCGTCGCCGCCGAGGCGCGGCTGCGTTGCTACGGCCGCGCCAGCGGCGCGCGCGTGACGCTGCTGCGCATCCCCGGCATCTATGCGCTCGACCGTCCGGGCGGTGACCCGCGCGAGCGCGTCGCGCGCGGCGCGCCGGTGCTGGCGGCCGCGGACGACGTCTACACCAATCACATCCATGCCGACGACCTGGCGCGCGCCTGCCTCGCCGCGCTGCACCGCGGCCGGCCGCAGCGCGCGGTGCATGTCTGCGACGACAGCGAGCGCACGATGGGCGAGCACTACGCGCTGGTCGCGCAACTCGCCGGCCTGCCGCCGCCGCCGCGGCTGTCGCGCGCCGAGGCGGCCGAGCGCCTGAGCCCGGTGGCGCTGAGCTTCTGGAGCGAGTCGCGCCGGCTGTCGAACCGGCGCCTCAAGCGGGAACTGCGCGTCGCGCTGCGTTACCCGGACGTCAGCGATGCGCTCGTGGCCGGCTGAACGGCGCGCGCGTCAGATGCCGCCGGCGCGGCGCAGCGCCTGGGCGCGGTCGATGCTGTGCATCGTCAGGTCGACCGCCTCGCCGTCGCGCAGCACTTCCAGCGTGATCTGGCGCTCGACCGCGCCGCTCCACAGCCGCCGGTAGAAGGCCGCGCGGTCGCCGACCGGCACACCGTCGATGCGGCGGATCAGGTCGCCGGGCTCGGCGCCGGCGTCGGCCGCCGGGCTGTCGGGCACGACGCGCTGCACGCGCACGCCCTCGGCGCGCTGCACGCAGTCCACGCCCAGCCAGGCGCGGCGGCTCGCGCTCGTCGTGCCGCGGCTGCTCAGCTCGGCGTAGATCGGCGACAGCAGGTCCACCGGCACGAACAGGCTCCCGGGACCGCGCTCGTACTCGTCGGGTGTCTCGAGCGCGAGCAGCGAGCCGATGCCGAGCAACTCGCCGCGCCGGTTGAACAGCCCGGCGCCGCCGTGGTCGGTGCGCGCCGGGCGGGTGAACAGCGCCTGCTCGATGTGGTACTCCCAGAAGCCGGAGTAGGGCTCGCGCGTCGACAGTGTGGCGGGCGTGATCGTCCCGTCGGTGCCGCCGGTCACCAAGAGCAGCGGCTCGCCGGGTGCCAGGGCGTCGCTCGGCGCGAGCGGCGCCGCCGGCAGGCCCGGCGGCCAGAGCGCCTGCACCAGCCCGAAGCCGGTGGCGAGGTCGAGCGCGCGCACGCGCGCCGGCACGAGCCGGCCATCGGCCAGCCGCAGGTCGACCTCGTCGGCTTCGAGGAGCAGGTAGCCGATCGTCAGCACCAGGCCGTCGTCGCCGATCACGACGCCCGAGCCGTTGCGCAATGCGCCGAGCGCTTCGCGCGTGGTGGCGTCGGGCAGCGCCCGGACCTCGACGCCGACGACCGCGGCGCTGGCGCGCGTCAGCGCGTCGGCGCTGACCTCGGCCTCGACGGCCGAGGCGCCGAGCAAGGGCGCGAGGCACAGCAGCAGCGCGAGCCCGTGCCTCGCCGCCCGTACCAGGATCGCCCGTGACCCGTCCATCACCATCTCCGGGCGCATCGACGGCCGCGCCACGGACTCAAGGATGGACCCAAGCGGCAACCGAGTGAAGTGCCGGGGCTTGCGCCGCGCCGCGGCGCGGGCGGTCAACGCCGCCGGCGCCCGAACGGCGGCTGGCCGCGCCAGGTGCGGATCGTCAGCCAGCCGCCGACCATGCCGCCGAGGTGGGCGAAATGCGCCACGCCGCCGGTGGGGGCGTTCAGCCCGAGCAGCAGCTCGATGACGCCGAAGACGATGACGAAGGTGCGCGCCTTCATCGGGATCGGCGGGAACAGCGGCATGATCGTGCGCTGCGGGAACAGCATGCCGAAGGCCAGCAGCAGCCCGAACAGCCCGCCCGACGCCCCCACCGTCGGCGTGGGCGAACTCAGCAGCAGCGCCACCAACTGCTGCGCCACCGCCGCGGCGAGCACGCTCGCGCCGAAGAACACCAGGTAGCGCCGCGGACCCCACAGCCGTTCGAGCTCGGCGCCGAACATCCACAGGCCGAGCATGTTGAAGAACAGGTGCAGCACGTCGCCGTGCAGGAAGGCGTAGCTCAGCGGCTGCCACGGCAGGAAGCCGCTGCCGATCGGCCACAGCCCGAACAGCCCGATGAACCAGGGGCCGACGATCAGCTGCAGGCAGAAGATCGCCACGTTGACGAGGATCAGCGCCTGGGTGAGCGGGGGCAACGACGGCATGCGACGGCGGCGCGGAGAAGGAGGTGGTGCCCGAGGCCGGACTCGAACCGGCACGCCTTGCGGCGGGGGATTTTGAGTCCCCTGCGTCTACCGATTTCGCCACTCGGGCCCGAGGGAGGTGCGGTGTGCCAGACGATTATGCCTGCCGGGTCCGGGGCCACTGCACGCTGCGACAATGATCCGGACCCACCGCCCGCCCGACCCCATGCCCGCCTATCCGACCCTCGAAGACAGCATCGGCGCGACGCCGCTCGTGCGCCTGCAGCGCCTCCCCGGTGCCGACAACGAGCGGCGCGGCAACGTGATCCTCGCCAAGCTCGAGGGCAACAACCCGGCCGGCTCGGTGAAGGACCGTCCGGCGATCAGCATGATCCGGCGCGCCGAGGAGCGCGGCGAGATCAAGCCGGGCGACACGCTGATCGAGGCGACTTCCGGCAACACCGGCATCGCGCTGGCGATGGCCGCGGCGATCCGCGGCTACCGCATGGTGCTGATCATGCCGGAGGACCTGAGCATCGAGCGCGCGCAGACCATGAAGGCCTTCGGTGCCGAGCTGATCCTGACGCCCAAGGCCGGCGGCATGGAGCATGCGCGCGACCTCGCCGAGCAGATGCAGCGCGAGGGCCAGGGCCGCGTGCTCGACCAGTTCGCCAACCCCGACAACCCGCGCATCCACTACGAGACCACCGGCCCCGAGCTGTGGGCGCAGACCGAGGGGCGCATCACCCACTTCGTCAGCGCGATGGGCACGACCGGCACGATCACCGGCGTGTCGCGCTTCCTGAAGGAGAAGAACCCGGCGGTGCGCATCGTCGGCGCGCAGCCGAGCGAGGGCTCGCGCATCCCCGGCATCCGCAAGTGGCCCGAGGCCTACCTGCCGAAGATCTACGAGCCGAGCCGGGTCGACGAGCTGGTCTACGTCAGCCAGGCTGATGCCGAGGAGATGGCACGCCGCATGGCCCGCGACGAGGGCCTGTTCGGCGGCATCTCGGCGGCCGGCGCGCTGTGGGCAGCGCTGCAGGTGGCGCAGCAGGTCGAGAACGCGACGATCGTGTTCGTCGTCTGCGACCGCGGCGACCGCTACCTGTCCACCGGCGTGTTCCCGGCCTGAGCGGCGCATGGCGGCCGAGCCCCGCTACTGCCCGCAATGCGCTGCGCCGCTGGCCTGGCGCGTGGAAGCCGAGGACGGCGGTGACAAGTCGCGCCTGCGCTGTCCGCGCTGCGACTACACGCACTGGAACAACCCGACGCCGGTGCTGGCCGCGGTGATCGAGTGCGTGGACCGCGGCGGGCAGGTTCTGCTGGCGCGCAACGCGGCCTGGCCGCCCAAGCTCTTCGGGCTGGTGGCCGGTTTCATGGAGGCGGGCGAGTCGCCCGAGGACGGCATCGCACGCGAGGTGGTCGAGGAGACCTCGCTGCGGCTGGTCGGTCGGCCGGTGCTGATCGGCGCCTACGAGTTCCAGCGCATGAACCAGGTCATCCTCGCCTATCACGTGGCCGCGCAGGGCGAGGTCGTGCTATCGCCCGAGCTGGCCGAGTACCGCCTGTTCGAGCCCGCCGCGGTGCGCTGCTGGCCGGCCGGCACCGGCCAGGCGCTCGCCGCCTGGCTGAGAGGACGGGGGATCGAGCCGCAATGGATCGAATGGGAGCGCCCGTCGGCGTCGGCCTAGAATGATCTTCTGAGAATGCTAGGGACCCGTCCCGATGGAAGCGAACAAGGAAATCGACACCCGTGGGCTGAACTGCCCGCTGCCCATCCTGAAGGCCAAGAAAGCGTTGGCCGACATGACGAGCGGCCAGACGCTGAAGGTCGTCGCGACCGATCCGGGTTCGGTGCGCGACTTCCAAGCCTTCGCGCGCCAGACCGGCAACGAACTCGTCGACCAGCAGACCGCCGGCGACGAGTTCATTCACTGGCTGCGGCGGCGCTGAGCGCACCGACCGCCGGGGCTCTCAGAGCGCCAGGTCCTTGAGGTAAGCGCGCAGGCTCGGCCCGATCTGCGGGTGGGCCAGGCCGAGTTCGATATTGGCTTCGAGGAAGCCTTCCTTGCTGCCGCAGTCGTAGCGGCGCCCTTCGTAGGTGTAGGCGAACACCTTCTGCCGGCGCAGCAGCCCGGCGATGCCGTCGGTCAGCTGGATCTCGCCGCCCACGCCGCGCGGCTGGTTGCGGATCTCGGTGAAGATGTCGGGCGTCAGGATGTAGCGGCCCGCGACGCCGAGCCGCGACGGCGCCGCTTCCGGCGCCGGCTTCTCGACGATGCGGTTGATGTCCATCATGCGGTCGGCCACGGACGTGCCGGCGACGATGCCGTAGCGTCTGGTGTGCTCGGCCGGCACCTCCTGCACCGCGATGATCGACGCACGCCACTCGTTGAACTGCTCGACCATCTGCTTCATGATCGGCGGCTCGCCCATCATCAGGTCGTCGGCCAGCAGCACCGCGAAGGGCTCGTTGACGACCACGCATTCGGCGCACAGCACCGCGTGGCCGAGGCCGAGCGCCTTGGCCTGGCGGATGTAGATGCACTCCATGTCGTCGGGCTTGACCGAGCGCACCAGTTCGAGCAGTTCATGCTTGCCGGCGGCCTCGAGCTCGTACTCGAGTTCGGGAGCGGTGTCGAAGTGGTCGGGAATCGCGCGCTTGCTGCGGCCGGTCACGAAGATCATCTGCCGGATGCCGGCCGCATAGGCTTCCTCGACGGCGTACTGGATCAGCGGTTTGTCGACCACCGGCAGCATCTCCTTGGGCTGCGCCTTGGTCGCGGGAAGGAAGCGGGTGCCGAGCCCGGCTACGGGGAAGATCGCCTTGTTGATCAACATCTACTTACAATCCTCGTGAGTCAAATCACGGGATCATTCTGGCACCGTGTCTTGACCGACCGCCCAATCCTTCGAGGGAGACAGCGTTGCGGCGCCGTAACCGGCGTGACTTGCGACGTGCAACGATGGACTTGCTGATCGTCGAGCCGATCGAGCCGGAGGTGCTGCAGTGGCTGGAGGCGCGCCACCGCGTGCGCCATGCGCCGGAGCTTGGCCGCGAGCCGCGCGGCCTGCGCCAGCAACTGTTCAATGTGCGCGCGGTCGTGCTGCCGCCCTCGGTCCGTGTCGACGAGGAAATGCTCTCGTTCGCGCCGATGCTGCGCGCCGTCGGGCGCTTCGCACCAGGGCTGGAGAACATCGACCTCGATGCCTGCGTGCGCGCCGGCGTCGAGGTGGTGCGTGGCGCATCGGCCACGGCACCGGCCGAAGCCGAGTTCATGCTCGGCGCGCTGATCGCGCTGCTGCGCCCGGGGGCCGACGGCAGCCGGGCGGCGCCAGGGCGCGAACTCGCATCGGCGACGATCGGCCTGATCGGCATGGCGCCGGCGGCGCGCTTCGTGTCGGCGATGCTCAGCGGCTTTGGCTCGCGACTGGTCGGCTACGACCCGACGCTGCACGCCAGCGACCCGCTGTGGGGCCGCTGGCGCATCGAGGCGATGGGCGTGCGCGAGCTGCTGCAGACCGCCGACGCGGTGTGCGTGCAGCTGCCCTACTTCAGCCGCTACCAGGGCCTGCTCGGCGAGCGCTACCTGCCGCTTTGCAAGCCCGGCCAGGTGCTGGTCAGCACCTCGCATTCGGCGATCTTCGACCTCGACGTGCTGGCCGCGGCCCTGCGCAGCGGGCGCATCAGCGGCGCCTGGCTCGACAGCGTCGAGCCCGGGCTGCTGGAGCCGGACCGGCCGCTGCATGGCATCGCGACGCTGCACACCTCGCCGCGCTTGGCCGGCTACACCCAGGAGTCGCGCGTGCGCGGCGTGTGGGCCGTGGCGCACCGGCTCGACGAAGTGCTGGCGCAGACGCCGCGCGTCGCGCGCGACTTCCGCGTCTCGGCGGCCACGCCGCTGAGCGGTCCGGTGTCGATGCCGGGGCCGCTGGGTGCCGCGGTGTCGGCGCCCGCGCCGCTGGACGATGGCGCCGCCGAACCGCTGCCGGCGGCCGAGGTGAGCGAGGTGCCGGCCGCCGCCGACGCGGCCGACGACATGGCGCTGCCGCTCAGCCCAGCCGCTGACGCTGCAGCCGCACCCGCTCCAGCGTCGCGCTGAAGCCGGCCAGCCGCTCGCGCATCTGCGCCACCACGGCGGCGGGGGCGCGCGCAACGAAGCTCTGGTTGCCCAGCTGGGCCTCGGCCTTGGCGATCTCGCCCTCGAGCCGCGCGATTTCCTTGGACAGGCGCTCGCGCTCCGCGGCGACGTCGATCTCGACATGCAGCGCCAGCCGCGCATCGCCGAGCACCGACACCGGCGCCGCGGCGGTGGCCTCGGCGAACGCTGCTTCGCTGTCGATGATGCGCACCTCGCCGAGCTTGGCCAGCGCCTTGAGCACCGGCGCGGCCTGGGCGATGAAGACGGCGTCGCCGTGGGTCAGCAGCGGCACGCGCTCGGCCGGCGACAGGGCCATCTCGGCGCGCAGGTTGCGGCAGGCGCCGACCAGGGCCTTGAGCTTGCCGACCCAGGCGTCGGCCCGGGCGTCGACCTTGTCGAGCTGGGCCTCGGGGTAGCGCGCCAGCGCGAGCACCGCGTCGCTGCCGGCGACCTTGCGCTCGGCCACGGGTGCGACGACCTGCCACAGCTCCTCGGTGATGAAGGGCGTCAGCGGGTGCAGCAGGCGCAGCACGGTTTCGAGCACGCGGATCAGCGTGCGGCGGGTGGCGCGCTGGATCGCCGCGTCGCCGACCGCGATCTGCACCTTGGCGATCTCGAGGTACCAGTCGCAGTATTCGTCCCAGACGAAGCTGTAGATCGTGTTGGCGACCAGGTCGAGCCGGTAGTCGGCGAAGCCCTGCGCCACCTGCGCCTCGACGCGCTGCAGCTCGCCGACGATCCAGCGGTCGGCCGGGCCGAAGTCGAGGTAGCCGCCGGGCACGCATTCCTCGGCGCCATGCGGCTTGAAGCCGCAATCCTGCCCCTCGCAGTTCATCAGCACGAAGCGCGTCGCGTTCCAGAGCTTGTTGCAGAAATTGCGGTAACCCTCGCAACGCTTGGTGTCGAAGTTGATGTTGCGGCCCAGGCTGGCGTAGCTGGCCATCGTGAAGCGCAGCGCGTCGGCGCCATAGGCCGGCATGCCCTCGGGGAACTCCTTCTTCACGCGGGCGGCGACCTTGGGCGCGGTCTCGGGCTTGCGCAGGCCGGTGGTGCTCTTCTTCACCAGCGTGTCCAGGTCCACGCCCTGGATCAGGTCCACCGGGTCGAGCACGTTCCCTTCGGACTTGCTCATCTTCTTGCCTTCGCTGTCGCGCACCATGCCGTGGATGTACACGTGCTTGAAGGGGACGCGGCCGGTGAAGTGGGTCGTCATCATGATCATCCGGGCGACCCAGAAGAAGATGATCTCGTAGCCGGTGACGAGCACGCTGGAGGGCAGGAAGAGGTCGAGCTCCTTGGTCTTCTCGGGCCAGCCGAGCGACGAGAAGGGCACCAGCGCCGACGAGTACCAGGTGTCGAGCACGTCCGCATCGCGCGTCAGCGCGCCCGCGTAGCCGGCCGCCTGCGCCTTCTTGCGCGCTTCGTCCTCGCTGCGCGCGACGAACAGCTCGCCGCCGCTGCCGTACCAGGCCGGGATCTGGTGGCCCCACCAGAGCTGGCGCGAGATGCACCAGTCCTGGATGTTCTTCATCCACTGGTCGTAGGTGTTGACCCAGTTCTCGGGGACGAACTTGACCTCGCCGGAGGCAACGGCGTCGATCGCCTTCTGCGCGATGCTCTTGCCGTCCGGGCCGGCCTTGCTGACGGCGACGAACCACTGGTCGGTCAGCATCGGCTCGACGATCTGGCCGGTGCGCGCGCAGCGCGGCACCATCAGCTTGTGCTTCTTGACTTCGACCAGCAGGCCCTGGACCTCGAGGTCGGCGACGACTTTCTTGCGCGCGACGAAGCGGTCCAGCCCGCGGTAGGCCGCTGGCGCGTTGTCGTTCACCGTGGCGTCCAGCGCCAGCACGCCGATCATCGGCAGGCCATGGCGCTGGCCGACCGCGTAGTCGTTCGCGTCATGCGCCGGCGTGACCTTGACGACGCCGGTGCCGAATTCGCGGTCGACATAGGCGTCGGCAATCACCGGGATGTCGCGGTCGCACAGCGGCAGCTTCACGGTCTTGCCGATCAGCGCCGTGTAGCGCTCGTCCTCGGGGTGGACCATCACCGCGACGTCGCCGAGCATCGTCTCGGGGCGGGTCGTCGCGACGACGACTTCACCGGAACCGTCGCTCAGCGGATAGCGGATGTGCCACAGGTGGCCGTCTTCCTCCTCGCTCTCGACCTCGAGGTCGGAGACGGCGGACTTCAGCACCGGGTCCCAGCTCACCAGCCGCTTGCCGCGGTAGATCAGGCCCTGCTCGTAGAGCTGCACGAAGGTGTCGGTGACGACCTTCGAGAGCTTCTCGTCCATCGTGAAGTACTCGTGGCCCCAGTCGACGCTGGCGCCCAGGCGCCGCATCTGCTGCGTGATCGTCGAGCCCGAATGCTCCTTCCACTCCCAGACGCGGGCGACGAAGTTCTTGCGGCCCAGGTCGTGGCGGTTCTGGCCCTGCTGCTCGAGCTGGCGCTCCACGACGATCTGCGTCGCGATGCCGGCATGGTCGGTGCCCGGCACCCACAGCGTGTTCTGACCCTGCATCCGGTGGTAGCGCGTCAGCGCGTCCATGATGGTCTGGTTGAACGCGTGGCCCATGTGCAGCACGCCGGTCACGTTGGGCGGCGGCAGCTGGATGCTGAACGAGGGCCTGGCCGCGTCGAGCGTCGGCGCGAACAGGCCGCGCTGCTCCCACAGTGGCGCCCACTTGGCCTCGATCGGGGCGGGGTCGAAGGACTTGTCGAGTTCGCTCATGGGTGCGGCAGCCGGCTGGAAACGCGAGCGGCGCCCCACGGGACGCCGCTGCATGCGAGACGCCGATTTTAGGGCGGGGGCCGACTCCTAGAATCCCGCCATGCCCCTGGCCGACTCCGAAGACGCCCTTTCCGCCTCCCCCCCGTCGGCCCCGGTGCCCGCGCGTCTGCTGGAGAACCTCAACCCCGAGCAGCTCGCTGCGGTGACGCTGCCACGCGGCCATGCACTGATCCTGGCGGGCGCCGGCTCGGGCAAGACGCGGGTGCTGACCACGCGCATCGCCTGGCTGATCCAGACCGGGCAGGTGTCGCCGGCCGGCGTGCTGGCGGTGACCTTCACCAACAAGGCCGCCAAGGAGATGCTGACGCGGCTGTCGACGATGCTGCCGATCAACGTGCGCGGCATGTGGATCGGCACCTTCCACGGCCTGTGCAACCGCTTCCTGCGCGCGCACTGGAAGCTCGCGGCGCTGCCGCAGTCCTTCCAGATCCTCGACGCGACCGACAGCGTCTCGGCCGTCAAGCGCGTCATCAAGGGCATGAAGCTCGACGAGGAGCGCTTCGTCGCCAAGCAGGTGGCGTGGTTCATCGCCGGCTGCAAGGAGGAGGGCCTGCGGCCCAAGGACGTGGCGGTGCGCGACGAGCTCACCCGCACCCAGCAGGCCATCTACCAGGCCTACGAGGACCAGTGCCAGCGCGAGGGCGTGGTCGACTTCGCCGAGCTGATGCTGCGCGTCTACGAGCTGCTGCGCGACCACGCCGAACTGCGCGAGCACTACCAGCGGCGCTTCCGTCATGTGCTGGTCGACGAGTTCCAGGACACCAACAAGCTGCAGTACGCGTGGCTGAAGATGTTCGCCGGGCCGGAGAGCAGTCTGTTCGCCGTGGGCGACGACGACCAGAGCATCTACGCCTTCCGCGGCGCCCAGGTCGGCAACATGGCCGACTTCGAGCGCGAATACCGCGTCGAGCAGGTCATCAAGCTGGAGCGCAACTACCGCAGCTTCGGCAACATCCTCGACACCGCCAACGCGCTGATCTCGCACAACCTGCGCCGGCTGGGCAAGAACCTGCGCACCGAGGCCGGGCCGGGCGAGCCGGTGCGCATCTTCGAGGCGACCAGCGACTTCGCCGAGGCGCAGTGGCTGCTCGACGAGGCGCGCCAGCTGATCCGCGACGGCAGCCCGCGCAGCGAGATCGCCGTGCTCTACCGCAGCAATGCGCAGAGCCGCGTGATCGAGAGCGCGCTCTTCAACGCCGGCATGCCCTACCGCGTCTACGGCGGCCTGCGCTTCTTCGAGCGCGCCGAGGTCAAGCATGCGCTGGCCTACCTGCGGCTGATCGAGAACCCCAACGACGACACCAGCTACCTGCGCGTCGTCAACTTCCCGACCCGCGGCATCGGCGCGCGCACGCTGGAGCAGCTGCAGGACGCCGCGCGCCAGAGCGGCCGCAGCCTGTGGCAGAGCGTCGGCGCGGTGCCGGGCAAGGGGGGCGCCAACCTGCAGGCTTTCAATGCGCTGGTCGACGCGATGCGCGAGGCGACGAAGGGCCTCACGCTGCGCGAGATCATCGAGCAGATGCTGAGCGCCAGCGGCCTGACCGACTTCTACCGCGCCGAGCGCGAGGGTGCCGAGCGGCTGGAGAACCTGGACGAACTGGTCAACGCCGCCGAGGCCTTCGTGACCCAGGAGGGTTTCGGCAAGGACGCGGTGGCGTTGCCGGTGGACGAGCAGGCGGGGACGATTGCCGAGGGCTTCCCGGCCGCGGTGGCGCTGGCCGAGACGCAAGCCGACGCCGATACCGGCGAGATCATGTCGCCGCTGGCGGCCTTCCTGACCCACGCCGCGCTCGAGGCCGGCGACAACCAGGCCCAGGCCGGGCAGGACGCGATCCAGCTGATGAGCGTGCACGCCGCCAAGGGGCTGGAGTTCGACCAGGTCTTCATCACCGGCCTGGAGGAAGGCCTGTTCCCGCACGAGAACTCCGCCACCGACCCCGACGGGCTGGAGGAGGAGCGGCGCCTCGCCTATGTGGCGATCACGCGGGCCCGCAAGCGGCTCTACCTGAGCTTCAGCCAGACCCGCATGCTGCACGGCCAGACCCGCTACAACCTCAAGAGCCGCTTCTTCGACGAGCTGCCCGAGGGCGCGTTGCGCTGGTTGACGCCGCGCAACCAGGGCTTCGGCTCCGGCTTCGCCCGCGACTACCAGGCCGCCTGGCAGCGCGGCAGCGGGTTGGGCTCGATGGTCGGCGCCGGCCGCGTCGAGCCGCGCGAGGCGCCCGCCGCCTTCGAGGCCGCGGCGCGCACGACGCCGCAGGGCCTGCGCTCGGGCCAGAGCGTGTTCCACACCAAGTTCGGCGAGGGCGTGATCGTCACGCTCGAAGGAACCGGCGCCGACGCGCGCGCCCAGGTCAACTTCGGCCGCCACGGCATGAAGTGGCTGGCGCTGTCGGTGGCCAAGCTCACGCCGGTCGAGTAGGGCGCTAACCGCCCGGCGGCGGCAGCGGCTTCGGCTCGATCTGCCCGCCGGGGGCGACCGGGGCGCTGGACGCCGGCGGTTGCGGCGCGGACGCGGCCGATGCGGCGGGTTGCGGCGCCGACGCGGGCTTCTCGGTCACCTTCACGGTGATGCCGCTCGAGTCGGCCGGCTTGTCGTCATCCTTCATCGCGTCGATGCCGGCGCCGATCGCCTTGCCGGTCAGCTCGACGCCGGTGCTGACGACAGCGCCGGTGACGCTGACCGCAGCGCCGACGACCGCGCCGCCGACCGTGACCACCGCGCAGCCGCCCAGCAGACCGCAGGCGATGGCGAGCGAGAGGGATGAACGAAGCATGCGCCGGAGTATCGGTCCGCGGCGGCCGCGCGATGGTCACCGTCGCGTCACGACGGTGTCACGGCGCTTTCATCGCGACTTCCTACCGTCCCGAGGTTATGTCGCCGCCCGGCCACGGGCCTCCTCCCAGCTCCTCCCAGCAGTCGCAAGGAACCCTCATGAACAAACCCGTTGACTTCCCCGTCGGCCGCCTCGCCGACCATGACGACGAGAACAGCAACACCAGCGCCAACCCCAGCTTCAGCGAAGTGCTCGACGCGCGCCTGAGCCGACGCTCGATGCTGCGCGGCGGCGTCGGCACGGCCGCCACCGCGGTGCTCGGCGGCCTGGGCCTGTCGGCCTGCGGCGGCGGCGGCGACGCCTTCGCGGCGGCCACCGAGAGCGCCCAGCGCGCGGTCGGCCAGCCCTACGGCTTCAACCCGATCCGCACGCTGAACTTCACGCCGGTGGCCAAGAGCATCGCCGACATGGTCAGCGTGCCGGTCGAGTACGACTACAGCGTGCTGATCGCGCTCGGCGACCCGCTCGACGCGACCACGCCGAACTACAGGAACGACGGCAGCGACACCGACTTCGACCGCCGCTCGGGTGACCACCACGACGGCATGGAGTACTTCGGCCTGAGCGCCGACGGCAAGAGGCGTGACGTCAACGGCTCGACCCGCGGCCTGATCGCGATGAACCACGAGGCCACCAGCCACCCGCGCGGCTGGCGTCCGTCGATCTTCATCCACCCGACCGGCGGCGACAACGGCGCGGTGCGCCCGGCGGCCGAGGTCGAGAAGGAGTTCGGCATCCACGGCCTGTCGGTGCAGGAAGTGCGCAAGCAGGGCGCGAGCTTCACCTACGTGCGCAACTCGCGCTACAACCGCCGCGTGACCGCGATGACGCCGGTCGAGATCGCCGGCCCGCTGCGCGGCCATCCGCTGATGGTCACGAAGTACGACCCGGCCGGCCTGACGACCCGCGGCACGATCAACAACTGCGGCACCGGCTACACCCCCTGGGGCACCTACCTCAGCGGCGAGGAGAACTGGGCCGGCTACTTCGCCCGCAGCGCCACCGATGACGCCGCGCGCGGCAACGACAAGAGCACCGTCTCGCTGCGCCGCTACGGCCGCGCTCAGGGCTCGGCCAGCCGCCACGGCTGGGAGACGCCGGTCGATCCGACCAACGCCGACCGCTACGCGCGCTGGAACATCAGCAAGACCGGCATCTCGGCCGACGGCAGCGACGACTACCGCAACGAGCTGAACGGCCAGGGCTGGATCGTCGAGATGGACCCCTACGATCCGAATGCCGCCGTGCGCAAGCGCACCGCGCTGGGCCGCTTCGCGCACGAAAGCGCGGTGTTCGGCCCGCGCCAGCCGGGCAAGCCGCTGGCTGTCTACATGGGCGACGACTCGCAGGGCGAGTACATGTACAAGTTCGTCAGCGCCGCCAAGTGGACGCCGGCCGATGCCGAGCCGAAGAACCGCCTGGCCGCCGGCGACAAGTTCCTGAACCATGGCCGCCTGTACGTCGCGAAGTACCACGCCGACGGCAGCGGCGAGTGGGTCGAGCTGACGATCGCCAACCCGGCGATCGCCAGCTATGCGGGCTATGCCTTCGCCGACCAGGCCGACGTGGTCGTCAACGCGCGCCTGGCCGCCGACGCGGTGGGCGCCACCAAGATGGACCGCCCCGAGTGGTGCGGTGTCAACCCGGCCAACGGCGAGGTCTATGTCGCGCTGACCAACAACAGCAACCGCAAGCTCGAGCCCAGCGGCACGCAGTTCGGGCTGGACGCGGCCAACCCGCGCTCCTACGTGGACCAGGACGGCCCCGGCACCTCGGCCGGCAACGTCAACGGCCACATCATCCGCATGGCCGAGGCCGGCGGCGAGTCCGCGGCGACGAGCTTCGCCTGGGACGTCTACCTGTTCGGCGCCGAGGCCGATTCGCTCGCCAGCGTGAACCTGTCGGGTCTGACCGACAGCCAGGACTTCTCGTCGCCCGACGGCCTGTGGTTCAGCCCCTGCACCGGCGTGTGCTGGATCCAGACCGACGACGGCTCGCTCACGAACGAGACCAACTGCATGATGCTCGCCGGCCTGCCCGGCCGCGTCGGCGACGGCGAGAAGCGCACGCTGAGCTACACGAAGGGCGACGGCAGCACCGTCACGATCGACACCTACGTCGGCGCCCAGCCTGCGGCCGACCAGCTGGCGCGCTTCCTGGTCGGCCCGTCCGACTGCGAGATCACCGGCTGCACCGAGACGCCCGACGGCAAGGCGCTGTTCGTCAACATCCAGCATCCGGGCGAGACCACCCCGGTGGCGGCTCTGCAGGCGGCCGGCGGCGACGACACCGCCGCGTTCGTCAGCCAATGGCCGTCGAATGCCGGCTACGGCGCGGGCCAGCGGCCGCGCTCGGCGACCATCGTGATCACCCGCAAGGACGGTGGCCGCGTCGGCGAGTGAGCTGATCCTCATGGCTCCCGCCGTGTACGGGAGCGTTTGACAGCCGGCCGCGAGGCCGGCTTTTTTTATGCCAGCGCGGTGGGTCCCGGCTCGTCGAAATCGAAGGAGTCGACGAAGGTGAAGTACAGCGACGCGTAGAACACGGTCGAGAACATCATCGCGCCGGGCAGCAGCGCGAGCGTGGCGCTCTGAGGGCTGCCGAGCAGCGCGAACACCGCTTGCGCGACCAGGGTGTACGCGACCGCGATGCCGAACCACGCGAGCCCGAGCACCGCGAACGCGCCCACCGAGCGCAGGCAGGCCACGACGCTGGCGAACACCGCCTTGGGCACGTCCATGCGGCCCCAGTGCACCAGCGCCGGCGCATGCCAGAACACCAGCGACAGCACAGCAATGACCGCCATGCGCAGCAGCAGGCCGCCGCCGAGGTTCGCGTCCTGCAGCGTCTCGGGCGTCGCCGTGCCGTCGGCGACCGACTGCATTGCCGCGTCGAAGCGGCCACCGTCGATCGCCTGCACCGCGAGCAGCGCCACGATCGCCGCCAGCGCGTAGGCGAAGCCCAGCGCGATCAGGCGCCTGCGCTGCAGCGCATCGCGCCAGGGCGCGAGCAACTGGGCGGCGGTGGGCGCTCGCTCGTCGAGCACGGCGCGTGTCGCGAGCATGAAGGCCAGCGTGGCCGCCGGCATCAGCGCCAGCGCCAGCACCGGGCCGACCAGCGGCAGCTGCGCCAGCATCAGCGCGCCGAAGCCGGTGAGGCCGAACAGCGCGCCGAACACCAACGGCTGCCGCACGAACACGCGGAAGCCCGCGCGCACCCATGTCAGGCCGGTGAGGGCCGGCACCGTCTTGAGCCTCATCGCGGCAGAACCGGGTGCCAGGGCGCGGCAACGCGCTCGCGCAGCACGCGCTCGAAGTGCGTCGGGTCGTGCGGCGTCAGCATGCTGGCCTCGCGCGGCAGATGCACGTCCCACAGTCGCGAGACCCAGAAGCGCAGCGCCGCGGCGCGCAGCAGCGCCGGCAGCAGGCGCTGCTCGTCGCCGGTGAGCGGGCGTACGTCGTCGTAGGCGGTCACGAAGGCGCTGGCGCGCTCCTCGTCGAGGCGGCCGGTCGGCAGGTCGATGCACCAGTCGTTCAGGCACACCGCGATGTCGAAGGCCAGCCGGTCGACGCCGGCGAAATAGAAATCGAAGAAGCCGGTCAGGTGAGGGTGGCCGCCCGGGCCTTCGTCGAACATGACGTTGTCGCGGAACAGGTCGGCGTGGATCGGCCCGCGCGGCAGCGCCGCGTCCGAGGCCGACACGGCGACGCTGTGCTGGAAGGCGAGCTCGGTGTCGATCAGCGCGCGCTGCGCGTCGCTCAGGTAGGGCCGCACCAGCGGAATCGTCTCGTCCCACCAGGCCAGCCCGCGCAGGTTGGGCTGGTGGCGCGGGTAGCTGGCGCCGGCAAGGTGCATGTGCGCGAGCATCGCGCCGACCTGGCGGCAGTGCACCGTGCCCGGCGCCATCGCGTGCCCGCCGCGCAGTCGGTCGACGATGGCCGCCGGCTTGCCGTGCAGCGTGTGCAGGATCTCGCCGCGCTCGTCGGCCTGCGGGCCGGGCACCGGGACGTCGCGCTGCTTCAGGTGCTGCATCAGGTGCAGGTAGAAGGGCAGCTGCTCGAAGCTCAGTCGCTCGAACACCGTCAGCACGAACTCGCCGTGCTCGGCGCTGAGAAAGTAGTTGGTGTTCTCGATGCCGGCGGCGATCGGCTTGAGCGCCTTCAGCCGGCCGAGGCCGACGCGCAGCGTGAGGACGGCGGCCTCGTCGAAGCCGACTTCAGTGAAGACCGCCATCGCGGCCTAGAAACTGAGGACCCGCCAGACGGCCTGGCCGGTGGAGCCCTTGCCCGAGTGCGGGCCTTCGACGTTGTCGCGGCCGGCGTCGAGCGGCAGCACCTCGTACTCGGCCTTGATCGCGCCCTTGGGCTTGACCTTGGTGCTGCGCACCGCGCCGCGCACGCGCACTTCCTCGATGCGGGCGTTGTCGTCCTCCACCACGCTGCGCTTGACGGCGGGTTCGGTGGCGGCGGCGGCCGGGGCGGCCTTGGGCTCGGCCGGGGCGCCCTGGGCCTGGACGGCGAGCGCGGCGCCCGCCAGGGCGGCCAGGACGGCAATGGGAAGCAGGCGCGGCGACATGCGTCGATTGTAGGACGGACGTCCGCGGCCAGCCGCCACAATTGCCCCATGAGCGACTCCCTTGATGGCGGCCTGCTGCTGGTCGACGGTTCCAGCTACCTGTACCGCGCGTACCACGCGCTGCCCGACCTGCGGAACCCGGCCGGCGAGCCCACCGGCGCGACGCGCGGCATGGTGGCGATGCTGAAGAAGCTGCGCGAGCAGTACCCGTCGGCGCATGCGGCCTGCGTGTTCGACGCCAAGGGCAAGACCTTCCGCGACGACTGGTACGCCGAGTACAAGGCCAACCGCGCGGCCATGCCGGAGGACCTGACCAGGCAGATCGAGCCGATCCACGAGGTCGTGAAACTGCTGGGCTGGCCGGTGCTGGAGGTGCCGGGCATCGAGGCCGACGACGTGATCGGCACGCTGGCCCGCGCCGCCGCGGCGCGCGGGCAGAAGGTGCTGATCTCGACCGGCGACAAGGACCTGGCGCAACTGGTCGATACGCATGTCACGCTGATCAACACGATGAGCGGCGAGCGGCTCGACGCGGCGGGGGTGCGGGAGAAGTTCGGCGTGCCGCCCTCCGCAATCGTCGACTACCTGACGCTCGTCGGCGACGCGGTGGACAACGTGCCGGGTGTCGACAAGGTCGGCCCGAAGACCGCCGCCAAGTGGCTGGCCGAGCATGGCTCGCTCGACGCGGTGATCGCCGCGGCCGACGCCGTGAAGGGCGTGGCCGGCGAGAACCTGCGCAAGGCGCTGGACTGGCTGCCTACGGCGCGGCGGCTGGTGACGGTGAAGACCGACTGCGAGCTGCCGCTGCCCGGTTGGCCGGCCGCTGCGGCCTGGGACGCGCTCGCCTGGCGCGAGGTCGACCGCGACGCGCTGCTGGCCTTCTACACGCGCAACGATTTCCGCGCCTGGCGGCAGGAGCTGGCGGGCGATGTCGCGCCGGCCGTCGCCGAGTCCGGCGAGCCCGTACCGCAGGCGCCGGCAGCCTCCGCCGCGCTCGCGACTCACTACGAGACCGTGCTGACGCGCGAGGCCTTCGAGCGCTGGCTCGAACGCCTCCAGGGCGCCGCGCTGGTGGCGCTCGACACCGAGACCGATTCGCTCGAGCCGGTGCGCGCCCGCATCGTCGGCCTGAGCTTCAGCGTGCAGGTCGGCGAGGCCTGCTACATCCCGCTCGCCCACACCTACCCCGGTGCGCCCGACCAGCTCCCGCTGGACGAGGTGCTGGCGGCGCTGCAGCCCTGGCTGGAGGACGCCTCGCGCGCCAAGCTCGGCCAGAACATCAAGTACGACTCGCATGTGTTCGCCAACCACGGCATCGCGGTGCGCGGCTATGCGCACGACACGCTGCTGGAGAGCTATGTGCTGGAGGCGCACAAACCGCACAGCCTGGAAAGCCTCGCCAGCCGCCACCTGAACCGCAAGGGGCTGGCCTACGAGGACGTCGCGGGCAAGGGCGCGCAACAGATCCCTTTCGCCCAGGTCAGCGTCGAGCGCGCCACCGAGTACTCGGGCGAAGACAGCGACATGACCCTGCATGTCCACGAGGTGCTGTGGCCGCAGCTGCTGGCCGAACCGAGGCTGCGCGAGGTCTACGAGCGCATCGAGCTGCCCGCCTCGCGCACGCTGCTGCGCATGGAGCGCCACGGCGTGCTGATCGACACCGAGCTGCTGGCGCGCCAGAGCCGCGAGCTGGCCGAGCGCATGGTCGCGCTCGAACGCGAGGCGCATGCGCTGGCCGGCCAGCCCTTCAACCTGGGCAGCCCGAAGCAGATCGGCGAAATCCTGTTCGGCAAGCTCGGCCTGCCGGTCAAGAAGAAGACCGCCAGCGGTGCGCCCTCCACCGACGAGGAGGTGCTCGACGAGCTCGCCGCCGACTACCCGCTGCCGGCCAAGCTGCTCGAGCATCGCGGCCTGGCCAAGCTCAAGGGCACCTACACCGACAAGCTGCCGCTGATGGTGAACCCGGCGACCGGCCGCGTGCACACCAACTACGCGCAGGCCGTCGCGGTGACCGGCCGGCTGGCGAGCAACGACCCCAATCTGCAGAACATCCCGATCCGGACCAAGGAGGGGCGGCGCGTGCGCGAGGCCTTCGTCGCCCCGCCGGGCCATGTGATCCTGAGCGCCGACTACTCGCAGATCGAGCTGCGCATCATGGCCCACATCTCCGAGGACCCGGGGTTGCTGAAGGCGTTCGCCGAGGGCCTGGACGTGCACCGCGCGACCGCCAGCGAGGTGTTCGGCGTGCCGGTCGACGAGGTCAGCAGCGAGCAGCGCCGCTACGCCAAGGTCATCAACTTCGGGCTGATCTACGGCATGGGCGCGTTCGGCCTGGCGAGCAACCTCGGCATCGAGCAGAAGGCCGCCAAGGACTACATCGAGCGCTATTTCGCGCGCTTCGCCGGCGTGAAGCGCTACATGGACGAGACGCGGGCGTCGGCCAAGGCCAACGGCTATGTCGAGACCTATTTCGGACGGCGCATCTACCTGCCCGAGATCAACGGCGGCAACGGCCCGCGCCGCACCGGCGCCGAACGGCAGGCGATCAACGCGCCGATGCAGGGCACCGCGGCCGACCTGATCAAGCTGGCGATGGTGGCGGTGCAGGACGCGCTCGACGCCGAGGGCCGGGCCACGCGGATGATCATGCAGGTCCACGACGAACTGGTGTTCGAGGTGCCCGAAGCCGAGCTCGCTTGGGCGCGCGAGGCCGTGCCGCGGCTGATGGCCGGCGTGGCGCAGCTCAAGGTGCCGCTGATCGCCGAGGTCGGCGTCGGGCGCAACTGGGACGAGGCGCACTGAGACCACGGGCCGCTTCACCGGCCTGTCATCGGCGGGACGTGGCCCTGTCACACCGCAGCGTGACAGTGTCGGTCGATGCAATGGAACGCACTGTCCTTCCGGCTCCCGGGCCTCCGGGCCGCAGCGGTGCCGGTCGCGCCGCAGCTCCCGCTGCCGGCCGATGGGGCTGACGCCGATGAGCCGGCCGACGCCGAGCGGCTGCGCGTGCGCAGCGTCTGGATCTCGGACGTGCACCTCGGCACCCCCGGCTGCCAGGCGGCGGCGCTGCTCGACTTCCTGAAGCACGTCGACAGCCGCCACCTCTACCTGGTCGGCGACATCATCGATGGCTGGCAGCTGCGCCGCAGCTGGTATTGGCCGCAGGCGCACAACGACGTCGTGCAGAAGCTGCTGCGCAAGGCGCGCAAGGGCACGCGCGTCGTGTTCGTGCCGGGCAACCACGACGAGTTCGCGCGCAAGTACGTCGGCCACAGCTTCGGCGGCGTCGAGGTGGTCGAGGACTGCGTGCACACCACCGCCGACGGGCGCCGCCTGTGGGTCACCCACGGCGACTACTTCGACGGCGTGATCCAGTGCGCCAAGTGGCTGGCCTACGTGGGCGATTGGGCCTACGAGCTGACGCTCAAGCTCAACCGCCACTTCAACTCGCTGCGCGCGCGCCTCGGCCTGCCGTACTGGAGCCTGAGCAAGTACCTCAAGCTCAAGGTCAAGCGGGCGGTCAGCTTCATCGGCGACTTCGAGCAGGCCGTCGTGCGCGAGGCCCAGCGGCGTGGCGTCCAGGGCGTCGTCTGCGGCCACATCCACCATGCCGAGCTGCGCCAGATCGACGGCATCACCTACGCCAACGACGGCGACTGGGTCGAGAGCCTGACCGCGCTCGTGGAGCACCTGGACGGCCGGCTGGAGATCCTGGACTGGAGTGCCGCGGCCCGGCGCCGGGGTGGCCGGGCGGAACCGGCGGCCGCTCCTTTGCCAGACCGCGTGACCGCGTGACGCGCGCCGGCCGTGACGTTGCGCCCTGTGACGCCGCTGCTCCACCTGGGGACGAGCGGCTGTCGCGCTCGCTGCTCAGACTGTGCCGGCGACGCGACCGCCAGGGTGACAGTCGCGTGACATCTGTACCGTCTCCAGGACGCCTCGTCTCCTCTATGCTGACGGGCTGCTGTAGGGGGGCGCAGGGGCCCCGGAGTTTGTTGTGTCGAAGCGACGTAAGAGCCCTTGCCGGGGTGCGGCTCGCGACGTTTGGCATGGGCCTTGCACTAGGATCGCCCGGCGCTGGCTGCAATGCGGTTCCAGAGCTAGAAGATTCCACATCCACACGAGGAGACTACTCTCATGAAGAAGACTGTGATCGCGGCTGCAGTGCTCGCCGCTTCGGCCGGTGCTGCGCAGGCGCAGAACGTGACGATCTACGGCATCGTCGACACGGGCCTCGAGTACCAGAGCAAGGTCGCCACCGCCAGCGGTGACGACTCGCGCTTCAGCATGCAGAACGGCGGCATCCTGCCGAGCATCTGGGGCTTCAAGGGTAGCGAAGACCTGGGCGGCGGCCTGAAGGCCGTGTTCAACCTCGAAGGCGACTTCGGTGCCGACACCGGCGGTGCCCGTTTCGGCGGCGCGCTGATGCTCTTCGGTCGTCAGGCCAACGTCGGCCTGTCGGGCGGCTTCGGTACCGTGCTGCTGGGCCGCCAGTACAGCCCGGCCATCCTGGCCGAACTGGGCACCGACCCGCGCGGCTACAAGGAGTCGTTCTCGTCCCTGCTGCCCTACGCCCTGGCGCAAAACCCGGCGGGCAACGGTGTCACCGGCAACAACTTCCTGGGCATCTTCACCGGGAACATGATCTCGTACACCAACGCCTTCGGCCCGGTCACGCTGCGCGCTGGCTACGGCCTGGGTGAGGTCGCCGGCGAGAACTCCGACGCCACCACCCTCGCGCTGGGCCTGACCTACGCCGGCCCGGTCACGGTGTCGGGTACGTTCCAGCAGATCAAGGGCGCGGGCGGCACCGATGCGGAAACGCAGCGCGTCGGCCTCGGCGTCGCGGTCCCGTTCGGCGGCGTCACCCTCAAGGGTCTGTTCGCGATGACGAAGGCCGACGACGTGGGCGGCACCGAAGTCAGCGACGCCACCTTGTTCGGCGTCGGTGTGGACTGGGCCTGGAACCCGATGAACACGCTGACGGTCGCCTGGTACCAAGGTGACGACGACATGGCCGACGGCAAGACCAACGACCTCGTGATCAGCAACGACTACGCGATCTCGAAGCGCACGGTGATCTACGCGCAGTTCGTGTACGCCGACGTCGACTCGGGCGCCAACGCCGCCCTGTCGATCGCCGCCGACCGCGGCCCGATCGCCGGCGAGAAGACCTCGATCCTGGGCCTGGGCATCAAGCACTCGTTCTGATCGACCTCGCGTCGCAAGACCGGAAGAACGGGCCGCGCAAGCGGCCCGTTTTTTCTTTGGCGAGCGGCCGATGGCTGTCACAAAGCTGCAAGCGCTCCTTCATAAACTGAAGCGATGAGTGCCTTGCCCGTGGCGCCGGTCGCGCTGCCCCCCCTGCTCAGCCGAGAGCAGGCCATCCTCGAGTTCAACCGCCGCGTGCTCGCCCAGGCGCTGCGCGACGACGTGCCGCTGCTCGAGCGGCTGCGCTACATCACCATCGTGTCGTCCAACATGGACGAGTTCTTCGAGGTGCGCTTCGCCGACGTGCTGGACGCCTCGCGCCTGCCCGGATCGGGCGTCACGCGCGCCGAGATGGCCGAGGTGGCGGCCCATGCCCACCACGTGATCGACGAGCAGTACGCCGCGTTCAACGAGGTGGTGATGCCGGCGCTGAAGGAGCAGGGCATCGTCGTGCTCAACCATGCCGAGCGCGACGAGGCCCAGCGCCGCTGGGTCGACGGCTTCTTCCAGAAGCAGGTGCGGCCGCTGCTGGTGCCGGTCGGGCTGGACCCGGCGCACCCGTTTCCCCAGGTCGCCAACAAGTCGCTGAACTTCATCGTCAAGCTCGGCGGGCGCGACGCCTTCGGGCGCGACAACGCGATCGCGATCGTCAAGGTGCCGCGCGTGCTGCCGCGGGTGATCCGGCTGCCGGCCGCGCTGACACCCGGCGTGCAGGCCTTCGTGCTGCTGTCGAGCGTGATCCGCGCCCACTTGGCGGAGCTGTTCCCGGGCCGCACGGTCGAGGCCTTCTCGCAGTTCCGCGTCACGCGCGACTCCGACCTCGACGTCGACGAGGACGACATCACCAACCTGCGCCAGGCGCTGCGCTCGTCGCTGACCACGCGCCACTTCGGCCAGGCGATCCGGCTCGAGGTCGTCAGCAGCTGCCCGGCGGAACTGTCCGAGCTGCTGCTCGAGCAGTTCGACCTGCCCGAGGCGGCGCTGTACCGCGTCAACGGGCCGGTCAACCTGGTGCGGCTGAACCAGCTGATCGACCAGGCCGAGGCCGACGCGCTGCGCTTCCCGCCGGCCGAGCCGGCGTGGCCGCGCACGCTGCCCCGGCAGGGCTCGATCTTCGAGCGTCTCAAGGGCGGCGACGTGCTGCTGCACCACCCGTTCGAGAGCTTCGAGCCGGTGGTCGCTTTCCTGCGCGAGGCGGTGCACGACCCGGACGTGCTGGCGATCAAGCAGACCATCTACCGCACCGGCGCGCAGAGCGTGCTGATGGACCTGCTGCTCGAGGCGGCGCGGCGCGGCAAGGAGGTGATGTGCGTCGTCGAGCTGAAGGCGCGCTTCGACGAGGAGGCCAACATCAACTGGGCCGAGCGGCTGGAGGCCGTCGGTGCCCAGGTCGTGTACGGCATCGTCGGCCTGAAGACCCACGCCAAGCTGCTGCTGGTGACGCGCCGCGAGGCCGGCTCGCGCGGGCCGGTGCTGCGCCGCTACGCCCACCTGTCGACCGGCAACTACAACCCGAAGACCGCGCGGCTGTACACCGACGTCGGCTGCCTGACCGCCGACCCCGACCTGACCGCCGACGCCGATCTGGTGTTCCAGCAACTCGCCAGCCTGACGCGTGGCAAGCCGCCGAAGCGCCTGCTGCTGGCGCCGACCGGATTGCACCGCGAGCTGATCCGGCTGATCGGCCGCTGCGCGGACGCCGCGCGCGGCGGTTTCGCGGCGCGCATCGTCGCCAAGTTCAACGCGCTGACCGACGAGGCGCTGATCGAGGCGCTGGTCGCGGCCTCGCAGGCCGGCGTCGAGATCGACCTGGTCGTGCGCGGCGCCTGCATGCTGCCGGCCGGCGTGGCCGGCTTCACCGAGCGCATCCGCGTGCGCTCGATCGTCGGGCGCTTCCTCGAGCACACGCGGGTGCTGTACTTCCGCTGGGGCGCCGGCGAGGACGATGAGGCGCTCTACCTCAGCAGCGCCGACTGGATGAGCCGCAACATGCAGCGCCGCATCGAAGTCGCCTGGCCGGTGCGCGACGCGGCGCTGCGCCAGCGCGTCATCGACGAATGCCTGGTGCCCTATCTGCACGACGCCAAGGATGCCTGGGCGCAGCAGCCCGACGGCGGCTACCGGCGCGTCGGCACCGACGGGCCGAGCGCGCAGCAGGCGCTGCTGGCGCTGCACCGGCGTTGAGGGCGCTCGCATGGACCTGATCCTCTGGCGCCACGCCGAGGCGCATGTGCTGAAGGAAGGGCAGACCGACCTCGAGCGTGCGCTCACCGCGAAGGGCGAGCGTCAGGCGCAGCGCATGGGCGAGTGGTTGAACCAGCGGATGGCGGCGTCGACGCGCGTGCTGGCCAGCCCGGCCGTGCGCAGCCAGCAGACCGCCAAGCTGCTCGGCCGCCCCTTCAAGACCGTCGCGGCGCTGGCCCCCGACGGCACGGTCGGGGGCCTGCTTCAGGCCGCGCGCTGGCCCGACGCCAGCGAACCGGTGCTGGTGATCGGCCACCAGCCAACGCTGGGCATCGTCGTGTCGCGGCTGCTGGCCGGTGTCGAGCAGTTCTGGTCGGTGCGCAAGGGCGCCGTGTGGTGGCTGCGCTGCCGCGAGCGCGAAGGCGACTCGCAGGTCGTGCTGCAGGCGGTCCAGGGACCTGACCTGCTCTGATCAGCTGCGCTCGATCAGCAGCCGCAGCGGCCCGGCGCGCTCCCAGGCGCGCGCCTCCTCGGTCAGCAGGTGCATCGTGCGCGGGTGGCCTTCGGCCCAGTCGGCGTTGATCGCCAGCCGTGCCTCGTCGTCGCGCCGGCGCAGGCTGACGACGCCTTCGGGCAGGTCGTTGCGCGCGTGGCACAGCAGCGTCGCGAGCCGCAGGCACAGCACCGGCCAGCGCGTCGCGTCCTGCTCGAGGGCGCTGCCCAGCTTGCGCAGGCTGCCGCGGTGGCCGAGCACCAGCGCCGCGATGCGCCGCTGCTGGCTCTGCGAGAAGCCCGGCGCGTCCACGTGCGACAGCAGGTAGGCGCTGTGGCGGTGGTGGTCGTGGTGCGACACCGACATGCCGATCTCGTGCAGCGCCGCGGCCCAGCCGAGTTCGCGCAGCGTCTCGTCGCCGGTGGCGGCGCGGCGGCGTGCGTCGGGCGCGCCGCGGCGGTACAGCGCGAGCGCGAGGCGCTGCACGCGCGCGGCCTGCCCGAGATCGCTGCCGAAGCGGCGCTGCAGCTCCTGCACCGACGCGTCGCGCATGTCGAGCAGCGCGCGGCGCCGCCCGGCCGGCGCATGGGCGGCCTCCAGGCGCTCGGCGAGGTCGAAGATCACACCCTGGCGCAGCGCGCCGCGCGCCGGCCGCAGCGCGTCGATGCCGAACTGCATCGCCAGCGTGTAGAGGATCGACAGCCCGCCGCCGAGCACCGCGCGGCGCTCGGGTTTCAGACCGGCGAGGGCGAGCGCGTCCTGGTGGCCGGCCGCGAGGCAGGCCTCGATGCACCAGCGCAGGCCCTGCGGCGTGATCGCGCCATCGGTGACGCCATTGGCTGCGAGCACCGCCGACACCGCGCCGACCGTGCCGGACGCGCCGAGCGCTTCGATCCACTGGCCGGGCGCAAAGGGCTGCAGCGCTTCCTCCAGCTCGGCACCGGCGGCCACCTGCGCGGCGCGGAAACCCGCCTCGGTGTAGCGGCCGTCGGGGAAGTAGCGCATCGACAGGCTGACGCTGCCGACCTGGAAGCTCTCCGTCACCCGCGGCGTGCGGCCCTGGCCGAGGATCATCTCGGTCGAGCGTCCGCCGATGTCGATCACCAGTCGCGGGCGCTCGCTCGGGTGCAGGTGGGCGACGCCGGCGAAGATCAGCCGCGCCTCCTCGCGCCCCGAGATCACCTCGATCGGGTAGCCGAGCACGGTGCGCGCGCGCGCGAGGAAGGCGTCGCGGTTGGTCGCCTCGCGCAGCGTCTGCGTGGCCACTGCGCGCACATGCAGCACGTCGCCGTGGCGCAGGTGCAGCGCGAAGCGCGACAGGCAGGCCAGCCCGCGCAGCTGCGCCTCCTCGGTCAGCCGTCCGTCGGCGTCGAGCCCGCCGCCGAGGCGCACGGTCTCCTTCAGGTAGTCGATGCGCTTGTAGCGGCCCCGGGCCAGCTGGCCGATCTCGAGCCGGAAGCTGTTGGAGCCCATGTCGATCGCGGCCAGCGGCGTACCGTCGCGGGGCTCGTGGGGAAGGGCTTGCATGGCGCGGATTGTGGCGGCAACGGGGTGACATTCCGGCGGCCAGCGCGCCGACCGGACGCTTCCTAGAATCTGCCACGTCCATCCACGGGAGACATGCAGTGCTCGACGCCGAACTCGACAGCCTCACGCCCACGCGCCCCTTCACGCGGCGCGACTTCGTTTCCGCCACCGTCGGCTCCGGCTTCGCCGCCGCCGTGCTGCCGGTGGGCGCGCAGACCATCCGCACCGACGCCTCCGACCTGCTGGCCGGGCCGGTGAACGTCGAGGTCGGCGAGACCGTGATCCCGGCCTACCGCGCCATGCCAGGCGGCTTCGGCCGCTGGCCGGTGGTGCTGGTGATCAGCGAGATCTTCGGCGTGCACGAGCACATTGCCGACGTGGTGCGCCGCTTCGCCAAGCAGGGCTACCTGGCGATCGCGCCGGAGATGTTCGTGCGCCAGGGCGATGCCAAGGCCTACACCGACATCCCGAAGCTGGTCACCGAGGTCGTGTCGAAGAAGTCCGACAGCGAGGCGATGGCCGACCTCGACGCCTGCGTCGCCTGGGCCGCGCTGAATGGCGGCAACACCTCACGGCTCGGCGTGACCGGCTTCTGCTGGGGCGGCCGCATCACCTGGCTCTACGCCGCGCACCAGCCCAAGGTGAAGGCCGGCGTGGCCTGGTACGGGCGGCTGGTGGGCGAACCCACCGCCAACATGCCGCGCCACCCGGTCGACCGCGCCGACGCGCTGAACGCCCCGGTGCTGGGCCTGTACGGCGGGCAGGACGGCGGCATCCCGCTTGACACGGTTGATAAGATGAAAGCGGCTCTGGCGACCGGCAGTGCGGCGGCGAAGAAGTCCGAGTTCGTGGTCTATCCGGATGCGCCGCATGCCTTCCACGCCGACTACCGGCCCAGCTACCGCAAGGAAGCCGCCGAGGACGGCTGGAAGCGCTGCCTGGCCTGGTTCAAGGCGAACGGCGCGGCGTGACCGCGCCGCGCCGGCAGTGACCGCGTCCCCCGGGGCGCGGTTTTCTTTTGGGGAATGATGAGGCCATGACCCTCGCGTGGATCATGCTGGCGACGCTCGCCGGCGGTGTGCTGTCGGTGCTGATCGCCGCCGGGCTGACGCTCGCGGTGCTGAAGCTGATCGTGCGCCACCTCGTCAGCCTGTCGGCCGGCGTGCTGCTGGGCACCGCGCTGCTCAAGCTGCTGCCCGAGGCCTTCGAGACCGGTGGTTCGCCGCAGGCGCTGTTCGCCACGCTGCTGGGCGGGCTGCTGTTCTTCTTCCTGCTGGAGAAGGTCGAGCTCTATCGCCACAGCCACCACCACGAGGGCGACCACGAGCACCACCACCACCACCACGGCTTCGACGCCGAGCAGGCCGGCCGCGGCGGCTGGAGCGTGCTGGTCGGCGACAGCATCCACAACTTCTGCGACGGCGTGCTGATCGCCACCGCCTTCCTCGTCGATGCGCGCCTCGGCGTGGTGACCGCGGCCGCGGTGATCGCGCACGAGATCCCGCAGGAGGTCGGCGACTACATCGTGCTGCTCAACGCCGGCTTCTCGCGCGCACGGGCGCTGGCCTACAACGCGCTGTCGGGACTCGCCGGCGTCGTCGGCGGCGTGGTCGGCTACTTCGTGATCCGCGAGTTCGACGCGGTGCTGTCCTATCTGCTGGTGATCGCCGCGAGCAGCTTCGTCTACGTGGCCGTGGCCGACCTGATCCCGCAGCTGCAGCGGCGGCTCGCCTGGCGCGACACCGCGACGCAGCTCGTCTGGCTCGCCGCGGGCCTGGCGCTGACCGCGCTGCTGTCAGGGCTGACGCACGCGCACTAGCCGGAATTGCGCAGGCCGGCGGCGACGCCGTTGATCGACATGTGAATGCCGCGCTGCACGCGCTCGTGCGCGGCACCGCCGGGCTGGCTGCGGTAGCGGCGCATCAGCTCGACCTGCAGGTGGTTCAGCGGGTCGATGTAGGGCAGCCGGTGCGCGATCGAGCGCGCCAGCGCCTGGTTGCCGGCGAGACGCGCCGACTCGCCGGTGATCAGCGCCAGCACGCGCTGCGTGCGCTCCCACTCGGCCTGGATGGCGCCGAAGATCTTCTTCGCCGCGCGCTTGTCGGGCACCAGCTCGACGTAGCGCGTCGCGAGCGCGAGGTCGCTCTTGGCCAGCACCATGTCCATGTTCGACAGCAGCGTGCGGAAGAAGGGCCATTGCGCGTGCATGCGCTGCAGCAGCGCGAGCCGCTCGGCGCGCGCGCCCGGCTTGGCGGCCAGCCACTGCTCGACCGCCGCACCGAAGCCGTACCAGCCGGTCAGGCCGACGCGGCACTGGCCCCAGCTGAAGCCCCAGGGGATCGCGCGCAGGTCCTCGATCGCGCGCGTGGCCTTGCGCGAGGCCGGACGCGAGCCGATGTTGAGCTCGGCGATCTCGCGGATCGGCGTCGCGGCGAAGAAGTAGTCGGTGAAGCCCGGCGTCTCGTAGACCAGGCCGCGGTAGGCGGCCATGCTGAGCGCCGACAGCTCGGCCGCGGTGTCGAGGAAGCGCCGCGGCGCGTGCCGCTTGGGCGGCAGCAGCGTGGCCTCGAGCGTCGCCGCGACCAGGGTCTCGAGGTTGCGGCGGCCGATCTCGGGGTTGGCGTACTTCGAGGCGATCACCTCGCCCTGCTCGGTGAGGCGGATCTGCCCGTTCACCGTGCCGGGCGGCTGGGCCAGGATGGCGTCGTAGCTCGGCCCGCCGCCGCGGCCCACGGTGCCGCCGCGGCCGTGGAACAGGCGCAGCGTCAGGCCGTGCTCGCGCCTGAGCGGCTCGAACAGCTCGACCAGCGCCAGCTCGGCGCCGTAGAGCTCCCAGTTGCTGGTGAAGAAGCCGCCGTCCTTGTTGCTGTCGGAATAGCCGAGCATGATGTCCTGCTCGGCGCCCGAGCGCAGCACCAGCGGCAGCACGCCGGGCAGCGCATAGAACGCGCGCATGATCGGCGCGGCTTGCCGCAGGTCGGCGATGGTCTCGAACAGCGGCACGACGATCAGCTCGGCGCGCGCGCCGGCCTCCAGCGTGCCGCGCAGCAGCCCGGCCTCCTTCTGCAGCAGCAGCACCTCGAGCAGGTCCGAGACCGTCTCGGTGTGGCTGATGATCGCGTGGCGGATCGTCTGCGCGCCGTAGCGCAGCCGGGCCTGGCGCGCGGCCTCGAAGATCGCCAGCTCGCCGCGCGTGCGCTCGCCGTACTCGGCGCCGCGCACCTGCAGGCTGCGCGCGTCGTTGAGCAGCGAGACCAGCAGGCGGATCTTGCGCTCCTCGCTCAGCGCCGCGTAGTCGGGCTCGATCTGCGCGACGGCCAGCAGCTCGGCGAGCACGGCCTCGTGCTGGTCGGAGCTCTGGCGCAGGTCGATGGTCGCGAGGTGGAAGCCGAACACCTGCACCGCGCGGATCAAGGGCTTCAGCCGCGTCGCGGCGAGCGCCGCGCCGAAGTGCGAGGCCAGCGAGGCCTCGACGGTGCGCAGGTCGACCAGCAGCTCGTCGGCGTCGGCGTAGGGCGTGGACGGTGCCACCGCGTGGCGCAGCGCCTCGGTGCCGGTCAAGGCCTGCAGCGTGCCGGCCAGGCGCGCGTAGACGCCGATCAGCGCGCGCCGGTAGGGCTCGTCGAGGCGGTGCTCGTTGTGGTCGCCGCTGCGCTCGGCCAGCGCCTTCAGCTCGGGCGTCACGTCGACGAGCAGCGCCGACATCGACAGCTCGCCGCCGAGCTCGTGCACCTCGGTCAGGTAGAAGCGCAGCGCGGTCTCGCAGTGGCGTGACACCGCGAGACGGAGTGTGTCGGCGGTGACGAACGGGTTGCCGTCGCGGTCGCCGCCGATCCAGTTGCCCATGCGGAAGAAGGGCGCGACCTCGAAGCCGGTGAGGTGCTCCTCGATTTCGGCGTACAGGCGCGGGATCTCGCGCAGGAAGGTGCTCTGGTAGTACGACAGCGCGTT